>Ga0316624_10000049_pt1 | contig 31588 bp, 24 predicted proteins | sample OWC_Aug_N3_C1_D5_FD_207657 | JGI IMG/M metagenome (GOLD analysis project Ga0316624, IMG submission 207657) | Wetland soil microbial communities from Old Woman Creek delta, Ohio, United States - OWC_Aug_N3_C1_D5_A | ecosystem: Environmental > Terrestrial > Soil > Wetlands | place: USA: Ohio... | reverse complement strand
GGCCGCAGCCATTACCCTGCCGGCTGCGGCTTGGGGTCAGGCGGCACCCGATCCTGCCATTGTCGTGAATTTGCCGCGCGACTTGTCGCCCTGGGGCATGTTCCTGGCCGCCGACATCGTGGTCAAAGCGGTGATGGTGGGCTTGGCCTTCGCCTCGGTGCTGACCTGGACGATCTGGCTCGCCAAAACCATCGAGTTGATGATCGCCCGCCGGCGTTTGCGCGCGGCGGTCGCAGCGCTGCGGCAGGCGCATGACTTCGAGGCGGCCACCGACAGCCTATTGGGGCGCGGCGACGGCGCGGCAGCGCTAGTGCGCGCGGCCGCCGAGGAGTTGCAGCTTTCCGGCGACGCCTTGGCGGGCGTGAAGGAGCGGATCGCCTCGCGGCTGGAGCGCATCGAAGCGGCGAGCGGGCGGCGAATGATCCGCGGCACCGGCCTGCTCGCCACCATCGGCGCCACCGCTCCCTTCGTCGGTTTGTTCGGCACGGTGTGGGGCATCATGAACAGCTTCATCGGCATTTCGAAGCAGCACACCACTAATCTGGCGGTGGTGGCCCCCGGCATCGCCGAGGCGCTGCTGGCGACCGCGCTCGGGCTGGTGGCGGCGATCCCGGCCGTGGTGATGTACAACATGTTTTCGCGCTGGATCGCCGGCTATCGCGCGCTGCAGGCCGACGCCTCGGCGGAAATCCTGCGTCTGATCAGCCGCGATTTGGACCGCGGCGCGTTCAATCGCCCGGCGGAGCGCCGCCGTGCCGCCACGGCCGCCGAGTGACCACCATGAGCGCGCGTCTCGACCACGGCGATGCGGAGCTGAGCGAGCTGCACGAGATCAACGTCACGCCGTTCATCGACGTGATGCTGGTGCTGCTGATCATCTTCATGATCGCGGCGCCGCTGGCAACCGTGGACATCGGCGTCGATCTGCCGGCCGCCAATGCAGAGCCGAGCCCGCGTCCCGACAAGCCGCTGTTGCTGACGCTCAAGCCCGATCTGAGCGTGCTGGTGGACGAGAACGCGACGAGCCGCGCGCAGCTCGGCGCCGCGCTCGACCAGGCAACCGGCGGGGACAAAGAGCGTCGCGTGTTTTTGCGCGCCGACAAGAGCGTCTCCTACGGCGATCTGATGACTCTGATGAACGCCCTGCGCAGCGCCGGCTATCTGCACGTGGCACTGGTCGGCCTGGAAGCCAGCAAGGTGGCGCCGTGACGGCGCGCAGCAGCGTCGCAGACGTGGCGCGCTGGGCCATTTGCTTTGCGCTCGTGCTGGCCTTTCACGCCGCGGGCGCGGCCGCGCTGTTGGCGCATTGGAACGACAATGCCGACCTGGTTGCCAACGCGCCGGTGATCATGATCGAGCTTGCGCCGGTGCCGGTGGCGCCGCAAATGCAACCGACGGCATTGCCGCCCGGTCCGGAGCAAACTGAGGCGCCCCCGCAACAACCTGAGCTACAACCGGAAAAGCCGGTCGGAAATGTCGAGATCAAGCCGGAGCCGGCGAATGAGGCTGAGCTCCCGCTGATGCCGCCGCCGAAGCCGGAGGAAAAACCGAAAGAAAAGAAGCGTCCGCACAAGCAAGCGAGCCTGACCAGTGCGCCCAGCACCGCCGAGCGCAAAGCCGCGCGCGCCGCCGCGCCGGCGCCGGGCGCAGCCTCGAATAATCCAAATGCTCTGCCAAACTGGAAATCTGCTCTGGTCGCGCGGCTCGAACGCTACAAGCGCTATCCCAGCGAGGCGCAGGCACGCGGCGAGCAGGGCGTGGCGCAACTCGCCTTCAGCGTCGACCGCAGCGGCGGCGTGCATCACGCGCGCATTCTGCGCAGCTCAGGCTCCAGCCTGCTCGACCATGCGACATTGACGCTTCTTGCGCGCGCCCAGCCGCTGCCACCCCCGCCGCCGGAAATCCGCGGCGCGCAAATCGCGATCGTGGTTCCGATCCGCTACAACATGCGCTGACGGCGCCGATATCACTTCGCTGCCGATCATTAAATTTTTAGCTATTAACCATAGCGCAAAGCAAACGCTGCACGCAGCCGCGCGTCGCTTGCGTGAGCTGTCACATATTGGAAGTGTTTGTTGAGCGCACGACTTTGGAAGCTTGTGACGCGCGAATTCGATGTGGGGCCCGATAAGTCCGGGGCAACGGGGACGGTCAGACAAATGCGAAAGTTGCAGCGATCGATCGCGCTTGTGATCACGTGTGCTTTCGCGGCCGGCATCGCGGCGCCCGCGCATGCTACGGCCAAGCGGAACAACGAACGTTTCGCCAATGTGGAACCGCTCGAGCCCATTGCGCGCAGCCGTACCGATGCCATCGAAGCGGCCGCCCAGGTACCCGGCGCCGCTATGCTGTTGCTCGAAGCCCTGCGCTGGCGCGGCCGCAGCGCGAACCAGATCGGCCTGCCGACCAAGCTCTGGTGCGCCGATTTCATGAACTTCGTCCTGCGCCGCGCCGGCGGCAAAGGTACGCAATCGCGCGCCGCACGCTCGTTCCTGCAATATGGCAAGAAGCTCGACGGCCCGCGCGTCGGCGCGATCGCGATCCTCTACCGCAAAGGGCCGAACAACGGTCATGTCGGCGTGGTGCGCGGCACCGACGGCCAGGGCAATCCGATCATCGTGTCGGGCAACCACGGCAATACCGTCCGCCAAGCGGTTTATTCGAAAAGTCGGGTGCTCGCCTATGTGATGCCGCCGCAATACGTGCTCGACGATATGGCGGCGGCCGCGCGCGCCGCCGCGGCGGCGGCCGCCGACAACGGCAACTAATCCGCGTCGCGGCAGCGTTCTCGTTTTCTAAAAGCACCCGCCACTGGCAAACCGGCCCGCGAATTTTCCGCGAGCCGCGCGCGGTGCGCGGCCGGTAAGCTTAATGCCGCGGGTTAATGTTAACCTGGGCAATTCCTCAAAGTGCGCGTTTGAACGGCTAAATTTGCCGCCGGAGTCCCCGTGCTTGGGGCGCGGTGAGGCGGCATGGTCTGGGGATCGCGGCGGTTCATCATCGGCGTGACGATGGCGGCAACGGCGCTACTCGCCGCGCAAACCGCATTCGCGCTCACGCGCGAGCAGCTGAGTGCGTGCACCAGCAAACAAGACGTTGCGCCTGACACGCGGACCACCGACTGCACGGCCGTTATCGACAAAATCCGCTCCAAGCCGATGAAGGTTGACGCGCTCACCAGCCGCGGCAGGGCCTATCGTGCCGCGGGTAAAGCCGATGCGGCGATCGCCGATTTCGACGCAGCGATCAAGCTCGACCCCAAGGCCGGCGCGGCCTATTACAACCGCGGCCTCGCCTACCGCGACCGCGGCGACACCGATCGCGCTGCCGCCGATCTCGAACAGGCGGCCAAATACGACAAGCACAATTCGGACGCGCTCAACACGCTGAGCCACATCTACTACGACAAGAAGGACTATGAGCACGCTATCGCCAGCCTGAACCTGCAAATCCGGCTCAATCCGAACTACGCGTTGGCCTTCTTCAACCGCGGCATGGCCTACCGCGCCAAGGGCGAGCCCGACCGCGCCATTCCCGACTTCGACCGGGCCATCAAGCTCAATCCCACCGACGCCGTCGCCTATGAGAGCCGCGGCCTCGCCTATCGCGACGTCCGCGATTATGAGCATGCAATCTCGGATTTCGATCAGGCGATCAAGATCAACCCGAAATACATTCTCGCGCTCAACGACCGCGGCATCGCCTACGCCGCGCGCGGCGACGTCGAGCGCGCCATCCAGGACTTCGACGAAGCCATCCTGACCGATCCGCGCGATGGCTTCGGCTACAACAACCGGGGGCTCGCTTACCGCACCCGCGGCGAGGTCGACCGCGCGATCAAAGACTACGATCAGGCGATCCTGCTCAATCCGAATTACGTGCTCGCCTATTACAACCGCGGCAACGGCTACTACGACAAGCACGACTATGACCGCGCCATCAAGGACTACAATCAGGCGATCAAGCTCGACAGCGGCTATGCGCTCGCCTACTACAACCGCGGCGTCGCCTATTTCGACCTGCACGACTACCGGCAGGCGCTGAGCGACCTTAGCCAGGCGATCAAGCTCGACCCCAAGGATCCGCTCTCGCGCTACTACCGCGGCATCGTCTTCGCCGCGCAAAGTGAGCTCGACCGTGCCGTCGCCGATTTCGACCAGGCCATCAGGCTCGATCCGAAGAGCGCGCTCGCTTTCTACAATCGCGGGCTGGCGCTGCGTCGCCAGGGCCACGACGATCGCGCCATTGCCGACTTCAGCCAGGCCGTCCGTTTCGACCCCAAGAACGCCGGCGCCTATTACAATCGCGGGCTCGCCTATCAGGAGCGCGGCGACGGCGCCCGCGCTATCGCCGACTACGATCAAGCGATCACGCTCGATCCCAAAAGTGCAGAGGCCTTCTATGCGCGCGGCAACGCGCAGTTTGCCAAGCGCGACTACGAACATGCCATCGCTGATCTTAATCTGGCGATCAACATCAGGCCCGATTACACGGCGGCGTTCAACGTGCGCGGGCTCGCTTACAACGCCAAGGGCCAAAGCGACCGCGCCATCCAGGATTTCGACCAGGCGATCCGCATCGACCCGAAGAACGCCGCCGCCCTGAGCAATCGTGGCAACGGCTACCGGAAAAAGCTGGATTTTACGCGCGCCGTCGCCGATTTCGACCAGGCGATCAAGGCCGACCCGAATTATGCGGGCGCACACTACAGCCGCGGCCTAGCCTATGAGGACAAGCACGACTACCAGAAGGCGGTCGCCGACTTCGGCCAGGCGATCAAGCTCGATCCCAAGAACGCCGAGGCCTTCAATGCGCGCGGCTTCTGCTATGTGCAGGCCGGCGACGACGAGCACGCCTTCGCGGACTTCGACCAGGCCGTCAAGCTCAATCCGAACTTCAGCGATGCCTACTACAATCGCGGCATCGCGCATTATGGGCGGAACGAGCTCAACCGCGCCATCGCCGATCTTTCCCAAGCCATCCGGCTCGACCCGCGCAATCCGCTGGCCGCGCAGGCGCGCGGGCTCGCCTACCGCGAACGCCACGACTATGACAACGCCATCGCCGATTTCGACCAGGCCATCCGGCTCAATCCGAAGTCCACCGTCGTCTATGTCGACCGCGGCAACGCCTATCAGCACAAGGGCGACTACGACCGCGCCATTCGCGACTACGACCAGGCCATCAAGCTCGACCCCAAAGATGCCGCTGCCTTCACCGAGCGCGGCAACACCTATGCCGCGCGCGGACGTATCGACCGCGCCCTGCAGGACTTTGAACAGGCCATTAAGTTCAACCCGACCTATGCCGGCGTCTACCGCAGTCGCGCCCTGCTCTATCAGCGCAAGGGCGACACGACCCATGCGCTGGCCGATCTCGATCAGGCGATCAAGCTCGATCCCGGCTTTGCCGCCGCGCTCAACGACCGCGGCACTCTTTACCAGCACAGGGGCAATATCGACCGCGCCATCGCCGACTTCGACGCGGCGATCAACGCCAACCCGCGCTACGACGTGGCGCTCAACAACCGCGGCATGGCCTATCGCGCCAAGGGCAAGCTCGAACTGGCGGTGAAGGATTTCGAGCGGGCGGTCGCCATCAATTCAGGCTTTGCGCTGGCGCTGTTCAACCGCGGCGAGACGCTGGAGACGATCGGCTATCACGACCGTGCCATCGCCGATCTCGACCAGGTGATCAAGCTCAATCCGGGCAACGCGCAGGCTTATGATGTGCGCGGGCAGGCCTTCAGCAACAAGCGCGAATACGACCGCGCTATCGGCGATTTCAGCTATGCGATCAAGCTCAACGGCCAGCTCGCCTCGGCTTACGACAATCGCGGCCTCGCCTACCGCGCCAAGGGTGAAAACGACCGCGCCATCGCCGATTTCAGCACGGCGGCGCGGATCGACCCGACTTATGCGCTCGCCTATTCGAATCGCGGCAATGCCTACTTCGATAAACGCGAGTATGACCGCGCCATCGGCGATCTCAACCAGGCCATCAAGCTCAACCCGAATTACGTGCGCGCCTATTACGACCGCGGCATCGCCTATGGCGCCAAGGGCGACACCGACCACGCAATCGCCGACTTCGACTACGCCCTCAAGCTCAATCCGCAGGACCCGATCGCGCTCAACAACCGCGGCCTCGCCTACCGCACCAAGGGCAAGGTCGACCGCGCCGTCGCCGATTTCAGCGAGGCCATCAAGCTCAACCAAAGTTACGCTTTCGCCTATTATAACCGCGGCGATGCCTATTTCGACCAGGGCAACTACGACAGCGCCATCGGCGACTTCAATCAGGCGATCAAGCTCGACGCCAAGGACGCCTTCGCCTATCACGACCGCGGCGTCGCCTATTATCAGAAGCACGACGTCGACCACGCCCTCGCGGATTTCGAGGCCGCCACCAAGATTAATTCGAATTACACCGTTGCGGCGCTGCCGCGCGGCACCGGCGCGCGCGCCCAGCGCGGCTACGACCGCGGCGCCTCTGAGCTCGCCCAGCCGCTGCAGGTGAGTCCGATTTTCGCGCTCGCTTACGACGACCGTGGCATCGCCTTCGCTTCCAAGGGCGATTTTTCGCGTGCCATCGCCGACTTCGACGCCGCGACCAAGATCAACCCGAACTTTTCTGCCGCCTACTACAACCGCGGCAACGCCTATTTCCAAAAACACGACTACGGCCATGCGGTCGCCAATTTCGACGCCGCGATCCGGCTCAACCCGAAAGACGCCATGGCCTATTACGACCGCGCCGTGGCGCGCTACGAGCACGAGGACTACGACCGCGCCATCGGCGACCTCGATCAGGTGATCAGGCTCGACGCCAAAAACGCCAGCGCCTTCTATAACCGCGGCATCGCCTACCACGAGAAGCGCGACTATGCGCGCGCGGTGGCCGATTTCGCGCAGGCGATCAAGCTCAATCCAAAGCTCGCGCAGGCGTTCACCGCGCGCGGCTCTTCGCTCGCCGGTCTCGGCGAATACGACAAGGCGATCGAAGACCTGACGCAGGCGATCAAGCTCGATTCGTCGCAAGCCGCGGCCTATAACGACCGAGGCATCGCCTATGGGCTCAAGGGCGATGCCAACCACGCTATCGCAGACTTCGACCGCGCCGCCGCGCTCGACCCGAAATTCGCCCCGACTTTCAACAACCGCGCCATCGCCTATGCCGCCAAGCACGATCTCGACCGCGCTATCGCCGACTACGGTCAGGCGCTAAAGCTCAACGGCAACTACGCCGCCGCCTACTACAATCGCGGCAACGCCGAATACGACAAGGGCGATTACGCCGGCGCGATCGCCGATTATGACAGCGCGATCAAGCTTAATGCCGCCGATGCGCTCGCGCTGAACAACCGCGGCAACGCCTACGCCAATAGGCGCGACTATGACCGCGCCATCGCCGACCTCTCGCAGGCGATCAAGTTCGACCCCGGCTACGCCCAGGCCTATAATGACCGCGGCGTCGCCTTCGCCGCCCGCGGCGATACCGACCGCGCGCTCGCCGATTTCGAGCAGGCCGTCAAATACGCGCCGCATAACAGCATCGCCTATTACAACCGCGGCCTCGCCTATCGCGACAAGAACGAGATCGACCGCGCGATCGAGAATTTCAGCAAGGCCATCGAGGCCGACCCGAAGAACGTTGCCGCCTATTACAACCGGGGCAGTGCGCTGGCGGCACGGCGCGACCATGATCGTGCCATCGCCGACCTCGACCTGGCGATCAAGCTCGATCCCGACGACGCGATCGCCTATTACGAGCGCGCGTTGAGCCATGGCGCCAAGGGCGACGCCGAGCACGCCATCGCCGACCTCAGCGAGGCGCTGAAGCGCGATCCGAAGAACGCGCTCGCCTTCTACAACCGCGGCATCGCCTATCGCCTAAACGGCGACAGCGAGCGCGCAATCGCCGACTTCGGCGCGGCGGTCACGCTCGATCCGCGCCTGGCGCTCGGCTTCTACCAGCGCGGCGACGCCTATTACGAGAAGCACGATCTCGACAAAGCCATCGCCGATTTCAGCGCGGCTATCCGGCTGCACAACGGTGATGCCGCCGCGTTCTACGCCCGCGGCCTCGCCTATCGCGACAAGTACGACTACGACCGCGCCGTTGCCGATTTCAGCCAGGTGATTCGGCTCGAGCCGAAGGATGCGGATGCCTATGACGACCGCGCGCTCGCCCTCCGCATGAAGGGCGACATCGAGCACGCCATCGCAGATTTCAATCTGGCGCTCCGTTTCAAGCCGAAGTCGTCGACCTTCTACAACGACCGCGGCGCCGCTTACGGCATGCGCGGCGACACCGACCGCGCCATCGCCGACTTCGACGCGGCGATCAAGCTCGACCCGAACAACGCGGTCGCCTTCAACAATCGCGGCTTCGCGCAGCGCAACATGGGCGACGCGGACCGCGCGATCGCCGATTTCAGCGCCGCGATCAGGCTCAAGCCCGACTACGCGACCGCGCTCTATAACCGCGGCACTGCCTATTTCGACAAGCACGATCTCGATCACGCCATCGAGGACTTCAACGCGGCGATCAAGCTCGATGGCAATTTCGCGGCGGCCTACAATGGCCGTGGCATCGCCCACGACAATAAGGGCGAGTTCGACCTGGCGATCCAGGACTACAGCCAGACCATCAAGCTCGATCCGAAGAACGCCCGCGCTTACAACAACCGCGGCTTCGCCTATCGCAACCGCGGTGATTTCGATCGCGCCGTCGCCGACTACGACAAGGCGCTACTGGTCGATCCGAAATACGCCTTGGCGCTCTATAACCGCGCCATCGCCTATTACGACAAGCGCGACTTCGAGCACGCCACGCGCGACATGAACCAGGCGATCAAGCTCAATCCGAATTTCCAGACCGCATTCCACGACCGCGGCACCGCCTATTCGGACGGGCGCGACTATGACGGCACCATCGCCGCCACCGATCCAACGGCCAAGGCGAAGCCGAGCTACGCGATGAATTTCAGCTATCACGCCAGCTACGAAAACCGGCGCGACGGCGACCGCATCATCCAGGACGCCAATCCGCCGATCCGCAACAATCAGTACAACGCCTTTGCCTATTCGTCGGAAACATTTCCGCCGGCAAGCCCGCCGATGATTTCGCCGGAACCGCAGAAGGTGGCCGCCGCGCTGCCGCAGCCGCCCGCGCCGGCTGCCGCCGCGATGCCCAAGACCGTGAGCGTGCCAATGCCGCTGGCGCGGCCGCAACTTGAGCCGGCTGTGCACCCACACGTGCAGCCCGCCAGGCACCCGCTCCCCCGGCCGCCGGAGCATCGCGGCGAGCCGCGCGAGCGCTTTTCGTTGCGCTGGTGGCGTCCCTAGGCGTTGGGCGCTCAGCCGTGGCGGCGGGCCGGCCTGAGCGCCTGCGCGCCAACATGGGCAGCAGCCACGCGACCGAGCACAACCAGCAACGGCCCCGGTAGACCCGCCTTGGCCAGCCGTACCGCGAGCTCGCCGATCGGCGCATAGACCACCGCCTGATCGGGCCGCGTGGCGCGGGCAATCGCCAGAGCCGGGGTTTGCGGGTCGAGGCCTTCGGCGGTCGCCTTGGCGACCAGCGCGGTCAGCGTGCGCGTCGGCATGTAGATCGCGGTGGTGGTGGCCGGGTCGGCTAGGCTCCGCCAATCGAGATCGGCCGGCAGCGCGCCGTCCTTGGCGTGGCCGGTGACGTATTGCAGGCGGCGGGCGTGGCCGCGGTCGGTAAGCGGCAGCGCGAGCCGCGCCGCCGCGCCTTGCACCGCCGTGATGCCGGGCACGACCTCAACCGCGATGTCGGCCGCCCGGCACGCCGCAATTTCCTCGCCCGCACGCGCGAAGATCAGCGGATCGCCGCCCTTGAGGCGAACCACGCGCTTGCCCTGGCGGGCGAGGCTCACTATCAGCGCGTTGATGTCCTCCTGCTTGCAGGACGGGCCGAAGCCGGTCTTGCCGACCAGCAACTTCTTGGCCTCGCGGCGGGCGAAATCGAGCACCTCGCGCGAAACCAGGTCGTCGAACAGGATCACGTCGGCCGATTGCAGCGCGCGCACGGCACGCAAGGTCAAAAGCTCTGGATCGCCGGGGCCGGCGCCGACCAAGGTGACCGTGCCGAGCTCGACCTTGGCGCCCTGCCCCGTCACCGTGGCGACGAAGCGGTCGAAATCGTCTTGGGCGGGCTCGCTGTCGGGATTGGCGACGGCATGAGCCGTGAACAGCTGCCAGAACTTGCGCCGGCCGGCGAAGGACAGGCCGGAGGCCTTGAGCGCGCCGCGCCAGCGCGCGGCGGCGGCAGCCCAACCGGCAAAGCCCTTCGGCAGCAGGGCCTCGAGCTTGGCGCGGATCGCTTGCGCGAACACCGGCGCGGCGCCGTCGGTGGAAATGCCGATGACCAGGGGGGAACGATTGACGATGGCGCCGAAGGCGAAGTCGCAGAACGCCGGCTTGTCGATCACGTTGACCGGTACGCCGGCGGCGCGCGCAGCCTTGGCGAATGCGGCGGCACTGTCCTCGCCGTCGAAAGCGCCGATAGCGACGGCCGCCCCATGCAAATCGTCGGCCGTCCATACCCGCCGGTGCAGGATGATTTCGCCGCGCGGCGGTTCGGCAGCGATTTGCTCCATCTCGTCGGAAACGTCATCCGCATAGACCTCGACGCGCGCGCCGGCGGCCGACAACAGCTCCGCTTTCCAGGCCGCGGCCTGGCTGCCGCCCGCCAGCAGCGCGCGCCTGCCGTCAAGCGCAAGGAACACCGGCAGCCGCGCCAGCGGCTGCATGCGGCTGGATCGCGCTTCGGTTGGCGTGCGGGCGACGGTTTCCATCATGCGCCTCTAGTAAACGTCTGCTTGATAGCGGTCGTTCTTCTTCAACTCGGCCACAAACCGCGCCGCGTCTTCCGGGCTGCGTTTACCGTGTTGGGCCACCACATCGATCAGCGCGCGTTCCACGTCCTTGGCCATGCGCAAGGCGTCGCCACAGACGTAGATGTGCGCGCCGCTCTCGAGCCAGGCCCAGAGGTCGCGGCCGTCGTCGCGCATGCGGTGCTGCACATAGATTTTTTCTTTGCCGTCGCGCGACCACGCAAGCGTCAGCCGGTGCAGGTGCCCGGCTTTGCGCATGGCCTTCAGCTCGTCCTCATAGAAGAAATCGAAATCGCTGCGCTGGTGACCGAAGTAAAGCCAGTTGGGGCCCGGAGCCTTGGTCGCGATACGCTCCTGCAGGAAGGCGCGGAACGGCGCGATGCCGGTGCCCGGCCCGATCATGATGATCGGCGTCGCCGGATCGGCGGGCAGTGCGAAATGCTGCGCCTTCTGCACGTAGACGCGGAGCTTGTCGCCGACCTCGGCGCGCCCGGCGAGAAAGGTCGAGCAGACGCCGAGGCGCGTCCGCTGGTCAACCTGGTAATGCACTGCGTCGACCGTGAGCGACACCCGCCCCGGATTGGCCTTAAGCGACGATGAGATCGAATAGACCCGCGGCTGCAAGACATCGAGCGACTCGATGAAGGCCTCCGGGTCCGGCCTTATGCCGGGAAATTTATGCAGGGCGGCGAGCACGTCGAGCACCGCGGCGTCACCGTCGGGGTCGCGGCCCTCAGCCAGCGCTTTTGCCTTCTCCCGCCGTTTGCCGCCGGTCAAATACGAGATGAGCTGGAACAGCATGTCGGGCGCCGGCGACAGCGCGACGCCGTCGATCAGCGTCTCGCGCAGCGTGCGCCCGCCGATCGGAAAATCGGGCGGCGCGTCGAGCGCCGCGATCACAGCATCGACCAGATCGTGGTCGTTGGCCGGGAACACGCCGAACGAATCGCCGACTTCATAGTCGAGGCCGCTTTCGGCGAGATCGAATTCGATGTGCCAGGTGTCCTTTTCGGAGCCTGGCTTGTTGAGGCGGTAGCGCGAAATTAACGTCGCAGTGGCCGGATTGTCGCGCGAGCGCCCGGGCCCCGACAGCGGCGCCGGCACGGGCTCCGGCGCCGTTTCCGTTTTGGGCGCGCCGATCTCGAGCTCCTGATAGAGCTGCTTGAGCATGCGGGCCGTATCCTTGCCGCCGGGCACGCACAGGTTCAGACGCTTTTCTTTTTTGACGAACAGCGCGTCGGCGTAATCCTTGCAATTGTAGCCGCACTGGCTGCAATCCTGCTGCGCCATGGCCGCCATCATGCGGCGCGGCAGCGGTCGGCCCTCGGCCAGCTTCATGCGGTCGGGCAAAGGCATGGCCGGATCGTGCCAGGGCGCGCCGTCGTCGGCTTCCACGGGCAGTGCCGCCAGCGCAGCCGGCGCATCGATGAGACCGGGCAACAGCTTCGCCACATCGTCCTTGGAAAGCGGCGTCACCCCGCCCTCCAGCCCGAACAAGCCGGCGAACAGCCCGTCGAGCCAGGCCCGCTGTTCGGGTGTGAACGGCGCGTTCTCCGGCAGGAAAGATGGGATGGGTGGCCGCGGCGTGATGCTCATGCGGCAGCCTCCTGCTCGGCCAGCGCTTTCAGCGCCTCGATTTCGTGACGGCGGGCAAAGGCGATAAAGCTCTCATCGCGCGATGTACGATGCGCGAGATAGGCCTTGAGGATGCGCTCGACCGTTTGCGGCGCATCCACCGCCTTGACGTCGCGGTAGAGCTCGCGCCCGAGCGCGGCATAGGGCCCGAAGCCGCCGCCGATCAACACGTGATAGCCCTCGACCGCCTCGCCATCCTCGCCCTCCTGCACCTTGCAGGCCAGCAGGCCGATCTCGGAGACGAAGTGCTGCGCGCAGGAATGATGGCAGCCGGTGAGATGGATATTGACCGGCGCATCGAGCGCAACCCGCGTCTCGCACCAGGCGGCGATGTCCTCGGCGTGACGCTTGGTGTCGGAAGCGGCGAATTTGCAGCCGGTATTGCCGGTGCAGGCGACGAGGCCGGCGCGGACGGCGCTGGCTTCGATGGCGAGACCCAAACCCTCGATCTTCTCCTGCGCGGCTTTCAGTTTCTCGGTCGGCACACCGGAGATCAGCAGGTTCTGCCAGACGGTGAGCCTGATGTCGTCGTCGCCCATAGTGCGCGCAATATCGGCCAGCCCACGCATCTGCGCGACGGTCAGGCGGCCGACCGGCACCGCGACGCCGATCCAGTGCAAGCCGTCCTGCTTCTGCGGATGGATGCCGAGATGAGCGGTACGCGAAAACGGCGGACGCGGCTCAAGCGCGCCCGGCACGGCGCGGTCGAGCTTATGGCCGAGCTTTTCCTCCATCAGGCCGAGGAATTTCTCGACACCCATCTTGTCGAGCACGTATTTGAGCCGCGCCTTGGTACGGTCGCTGCGGTCGCCGTGATCGATGAACACGCGCACCACCGCGTCGGCCACCTTGGTGGCGTCGGCCGGCTTGACCAGCACGCCGGTATCGCCGGCAAAGCTGTGGTGGCCGGTGAGGCCGCCGAGACAGAGCCGGAACCAGACCCCGGCCTTGAGCCCGAAGCCGTCTTTCACCTCCACCGCCTGAAAGCCGATATCGTTGGTGTCCTCCAGCACTGGAATGACGCCGGCGCCGTCGAAGGCGACGTTGAACTTGCGCGGCAGCCCGTAGAGCGAGCGGTCGTTGAGGATGTGGAAGTGCCATTCGCGCGCGTATGGCCGCGTGTCGATCAGCTCCTGCGGATCGATGCCGGCGGTCGGCGTGCCGGTGACGTTACGGATATTGTCGGCGCCGGAGCCGCGCGAGCAGAGCCCCAAGTCCTGCACCGCCTCGATCACGGCGACCGCGTTCTTGGATTCGATTTCACGCACCTGCAGATTGGCGCGCGTCGTTACATGGGCGTAGCCGCCGCCATAGCGCTCCGCGAGATCGGCGACGCCGGCGAACTGTGCGGCATTGAGAATGCCGTTCGGCAGCCGCAGCCGGCACATATAGGAGTTCTGGTTCGGCGCCACATAAAACAGGCCGAAGAATCGCCAGCGGAAATTATCGGGCGGCTTGGGATATTCATTGCGCGAGGCGAGATCCTTTAACCGCTCGTAGGTGTCGAACGGATGCTCCTCGCGCTTGAACTTCTCTTGATCCGACAGCTTGCCCCTGGCGGCGAGCAGGCGGTTCTGCGCCTTGAGCGCTGCGGCCTCGGGCCCTACCGGCTCGGGCGCCGCGGCCGGAGCGGCGGCGCCGGGTGCCGCAGCTCCGGCCAGGCCCTTCGCCGACTTGGCTATCTGCAAGCCGGCGACGAACCCTTCCAGATAACGCTTCTGCTCGGGCTCGAAATCGTCGCCTGTCGATCCGCCCGTCAGCTTGAGCTTGTCCCCGGCCTCCGTCGTCATTCGGCCGGCACCTGCGTCGGCGCCGTGAGCGGCGCAGGCGCTGCCGCCGTGCGCGGCTTGTGCGTGATGTAGATGGCAAGGCCGGTGAAGATGAAACCGCCGACCAGATTGCCGAGCGTGACCGGAATCTGATTCCACAGCCACCACTCGGCGACCGTGATCTTGGCACCCATCATCATGCCGGTCGGGATGATGAACATGTTGACCACGCTGTGCTCAAAGCCCTGCGCGAAGAAGATGAACACCGGCATATAGGCGCAGGCGATCTTGCCGATGGTCGAATTGGTGGTCATAGCGGCGACGATGGCGAGGCAGACCATCCAGTTGCACAAGATCGCCTTAACGAAGACGGTGATCAGGCCAGCGAAGCCGATGGCCTCGTAGCCGGTGGTCTTGGCCATCGCCACCGCGATGATTTTGGCGGCGACGCCCGCCGGTGCGGCAGTGCCAAAATTCGTGAGCGTGATCGCCAACAAGGCGCCATAGGCGACGCTGCCAATCAAGTTGCCGACGAATATCCACGCAAAATTGGCGAGCATGGTCGGAGCGCTGGCGTCGCGTTCGACCCATGGCAGCGGCACCAGGCCGAACGCGCCGGTGACCAGGTCGAGGCCGAGCAGCACAATCAGGATGAGGCCGACGGGAAAGATCAGCGCGCCGACCAGCGGCTGGCCGGTCTGCACCATGCCCGTCAACGCAAGGCTCGTCGCAGCGGCCAAGATGCCGCCGGCGAGCGCGCCGCGGATCAAAAGATCGAGCGGCGACAAGGCCAGCTTGCGGCGTCCGGTCTCGACCATCGTGCTGGCGACATCGACGGGCTTCACGTAATCCATTTGCAGCTCCCTATGCTGGTGGCCGCCGCGGTTGCCGGACGAGGCGACCTGGGCGGCCTTTGCTGTATCCATGCTGCGAAGCAGCAAGGAGCGTGCCAGTCCGAAGGGCTTGATATATCTAGATTTATCGCGCTCGCCCGACTCATCCTGCTGCCTATTGCGGCGATTGGGGGCGAAAATTTGTGCAGTGCCAAGTTGACCGGCAGCCTGCTCATTTTGGCGGCAAAGGCTTTCGCAGCCTGGCGATGACCGCGTCTTTGGCGTCCACTTAGCTGTGGACGTGAACGTCCGGCCCGTTCGTCAGGACGACGACGCGTCTAGATTGCGCGCAGCATGACGACTCTTCGCTACCGCAACACGCTGCACGCGCTGCTGACGCCGGCCGAGCACCGCGTGTTCACGCGTCTCGATACGCCGCAGAAGGTGCAAGATTTCCTCGACAGACTGCCGGCCAATTTCGAGCCGAACGGCGATACCGCCATGTCGCCACGCCGCGTGCTGCAAGAGCGCGTGGCGCATTGCGCGGAGGCCGCGGTCTTGGCCGCCGCCGCGCTTTGCTTTCACGGCCGGCCGGCCTGGCTCATGGACCTGCGCGCGCTGCCGAGCGACCAGGACCACATCGTCACGCTGTTTCAGGAGCGCGGGCTGTGGGGCGCGATCAGCAAGACCAACCACGCCATTCTGCGCTGGCGCGATCCGATCTACCGCAGCGCGCGCGAGCTCGCCATGAGCTATGCTCACGAATATTGTCTGCCGGGCGGCAAGAAATCGCTGCTGGAGTACTCGCGGCCGTTCTCGCTTCAGCGCTATGCGCCCGCGCGCTGGGTGATCGCGCCCGACGATCTCGACTGGCTGCTCTACGCGCTCGATATTTCGCCGCACCTGCCGCTGGCGCCTAGACACGCGATGCGGCGGCGGCGGCGCTCCTCCCCGGTCGAGTTGCGCGCGCAGGAGGTGGTGGAATGGCCGGTCCCGCGCAAGCGCAGGGTCAGGCGCAAGGCCAGACGCGCCAAGCGCCGCTGACAATTTACCGCCCCGCCGCGGGCGGCTATATAGGCGCGACCTTCAAGCCGGAGAGTTAACCGCGTGGCGTCCTACATTTTCCGCCGACAACTGACCATCGAATGGGGCCAATGCGACCCGGCCGGCATCGTGTTCAACAGCCGCTTCTTCGAGATGTTCGATACCAGTACCTGGCTGCTGTTCGAGGCGGCGGTCGGCGTCAAGCCTCAGGACTTAGGTACTCGTTTCGACATCATCGGCATCGCGCTGGTGGATGCCCGCGCCGATTTCCTCAAACCGGCCAGATTCGGCGACATGATCGAAATCGCCTCGCGGGTGTCCGAGTTCCGCCGCTCCAGTTTCGACGTCGAGCACAAGATCAGCATCGGCGGCGAATTGGCGGTCGATGGCGGGGAAAGCCGGGTCTGGGCGGTGCGCAGCAAGGATGATCCCGACAAGATCAGCGCCGCGCCCATCCCGAGCGAAGTCATTGCCCGATTTGGGTAATTTACCGCCGGCTTGAGGCAACTGTACCAGCCATTCCCGGCTTTGGGCCTGGGGCGCTCCGGCCCGGTATGTCGTAATCTCGCCAACAACAAAGCGCGATTCCAATTCGCCTCACCGAGGGAAGAAACGCTTGGCCCGCTTGCTTGAGTTCACGCTCAACGGCCGTGACCGCGCCGACGCGGTCGCGGACAACATGCTGCTGCTCGACTACCTGCGCGAGCAGCTCGGGCTGACCGGGACCAAGACCGGCTGCGACGGCGGCGAATGCGGCGCCTGCACCGTGCTGATCGACGATCAGCCCACGCTCTCCTGCCTCACGCTGGCGGCGACCGTGCAGGGAAAGCGCGTGGACACCATCGAGTCGCTTGGCCACGACGGGCAATTGTCGGCGGTGCAGCGCGGCTTCCACGAGAAGCTCGGCTCGCAATGCGGCTACTGCACGCCCGGCTTCATCATGGCCTCGGCCGGGCTGCTGCGGAAAAACCCCAATCCGAGCGATGAGGAAATTCTTGAAGCGCTCGGCAGCAATATCTGCCGCTGCACCGGCTACGTGAAGATCATCGAGGCGGTAAAATACGCCGCCGCGCTCAATGCGCAGGGAGTGTCGCCGTGAACAAACCCGTGCCGGCGCACAATATCGGCGGCTATGTGCCGATGATCGACGGCCCGGAAAAAGTCTCCGGGCGCGCCAAATATACCGCCGACATCTTGCAGTCCGGCCAGCTCGCCGGCCGCATCTACCGCAGCCCCTATTCGCACGGCGAGATCGTCGCAGTCGACGTCTCGGAGGCGCTCAAGCTGCCGGGCGTGAAAGCGATTGTCACCGGCGCCGATTGCGACAAGGGCTTCGGCGTGCTGCCGATCGCGCGCACCGAATATCCGCTGGCGCGCGACAAGGTGCGCTATCGCGGGGAGCCGGTCGCGGCGGTCGCGGCCGTTGACGACGCCACCGCACGGGAGGCGCTGCGGCGCATCAAGTTCACCGTGCGCGAACTGCCGGCCCACTACACCGCCAAGGATGCGCTGGCGCCGGGAGCCGTGCAACTGCACGAGAAGAAGCCGGGCAATATCGAGCGCGACGTGCTGTTCGAACTGGGCTCGACCGAGCAAGGCTTCGCCGAGGCCGATCTGGTGCGCGAGGGCAGCTATAACTGCGCCGAGGTCTGCCAGAACCAGATGGAGATGCATGCGGCGGTCGCCGACTACGACGTCGTGCGCGAGCGCATGACCGTGCATGCCTCGACCCAGGTGCCCTATTACGTGCACCTGATGCTATCGCAGATCCTCGGCATGGAAATGTCGCGCATCCGCGTGATCAAGCCGCATGTCGGCGGCGGCTTCGGCTGCCGCACTGAGACGCTCAACGTCGAATTGATCGCCGCGCTGTTGGCGCGCAAGGCGCAAGGCAGCGTGCGCATCGTGACGACGCGCGAGGAAACCTTCATCACCCATCGCGGCCGGCCGGAAACCGACATCAAACTCAAGATCGGCATACGTAAGGATGGCCGCATCACCGCTGTGGAATGCGACTGCGACCAGCGCGGCGGCGCGCATTCCGGCTACGGCGTGGTGACGATCCTCTATGCCGGCTCGATGCTCTACGCCATCTACGACCTGCACAACGTCAAATATGTCGGCCGCCGCGTGCTCACCAATACCCCGCCCTGCGGCGCCTTCCGCGGCCACGGCACCGTCGACATCCGCTTCGCCTTCGAGAGCTTGGTCGACCAGATGGCGCGCGAAATGGGGCTCGACCCTTTCGCGGTGCGCCGCGTCAATCTGCTCACCGCACCGACCTTCACCGACAACGACCTGATGGTGAATTCCTATGGGCTGCCGGAGTGCCTCGACTGGGTGGAGAAGGAAAGCGGCTGGAAGCAACGCAAGGGCAAAATGCCGAAGGGCAAGGGCCTTGGCATGGCCTGTTCGCACTACATCAGTGGCGCTTCCAAGCCGGTGAACTGGACCGGCGAGCCGCACGCCACGGTCAAGATCAAGGTCGATTTCGACGGCTCGGTGGTGGTGCTGTCAGGCGCCGCTGATATCGGGCAAGGCTCCTCCACCATCCTGGTGCAGAGCGTAGCCGAGGTGCTCGGGCTCGACATCGCGCGCGTGCGGATCGTCACCGGCGACAGCGAGGTGGTGCCGAAGGACAACGGATCGTATTCGTCGCGCGTCACCTTCATGGTCGGCAATGCAGCGATCGACGCCGCGCAGAACCTGAAAAGCCTGCTGATCGCCGCCGCCGCGCGCAAGCTGGAGGCGCGCCCCGAGGACATCGAATGCCTGGGCGAGGTCTATCGCGCCGGCGCGCAGGACAAGGGCGCGACCTTCGACGAGGTGGTGGCGGAGGCGCTGAAGGACAGCGGCACCATCACGGTCACCGGCAATTACTCGACCATCCCGGAATCGCACGGCGGCAAGAAATACCGCGGCGCCGCCATCGGCGGCACCATGGGCTACAGCTATTCGGCGCAGGTCGTGGAGGTGAGCGTCGACGAAGACACCGGCGTGGTCACCGTCGACAAGGTTTGGGTGGCGCACGACTGCGGCAAGGCGCTCAACCGGCTGACGGTCGAGGGCCAGGTGCAGGGCTCGGTCTGGATGGGCATGGGCCAGGCCATGAGCGAGGAGGCTGCCTATCATGACGGCCTCATGCTCACCGCCAATATGCTCGACTACCGGGTGCCGACCATCCAGGATTCGCCGCCGATCGAGGTCGGCATCGTCGAAAGCATGGACCCGCACGGGCCGTTCGGCGCCAAGGAAGCGGGCGAAGGCTCGCTCGCCGCTTTCCTGCCGGCGCTGACCAACGCCATCGCCGACGCCATCGGCATCCGTTTCAACGACCTACCGGTAACGCCGGACCGCGTGTTCGAGGCGATCGAGAAGCGCAAGCGTAAGAGCAGCGGGCAATGAGCCGGACCCGTCACCCTGAGGTGCGAGTGAAGCGAGCCTCGAAGGGCGCCGGCCCGGGCCGTGCATCCTTCGAGGCCCGCCTTCGGCGGGCACCTCAGGATGACGGGTCTGGTCGGTGCCGATTGGGGACCAGCTGATGGACGCCCTGCCCGAATTCCGCGTGCTCAACCCGGCGACGCTTGCCGAGGCGATCGCGGCGCGCGCCGCCCATCCCGACAGCAAGCCGCTGGGCGGCGGCACCGACCTGGTGGTCAACATCAGGCGCGGCATCGAAGCGCCGAAAGTGCTGATCGACATGAACAGCGTGCAGGAGCTGCACGCGATTCATGCGGATACCGACAGGCTGGAGATCGGCGCCTCGGTGCGGCTGAGCGAGCTGGCCACGCATCCGGCGGTGATGAAGCATTATCCGGTGGTGGCGCAGGCGGCCGCGCACATCGCCGGCCCCACCCACCGCAACATGGGCACGGTCGGCGGCAATCTCTGCCTCGACACGCGCTGCATCTTCTACAATCAGAGCGAATGGTGGCGCGACGCCAATAACCACTGCCTGAAGACCACCGGCACCATCTGTCACGTGGCGCCGAAAAGCCGCGGAGTGTGTTTCGCCACCTTCAGCGGCGATCTCGCGCCCGCATTGCTCACGCTGCAAGCCGAAGTCGACATTGCCGGCCCGCAGGGCAAGCGCACCATTCCGCTCGAGAAGCTTTATATCGGCTTCGCACGCCAGGATGTGCCGGTGACCGAAACGCAGGGCGACGGCAAGTTCTATCTCTCGCTGCGGCCGGGCGAGCTCATCACCGCCGTGCGCGCCAGGAAATCAGCCGGCCTGCGTTCCGCCTACGACAAGATCCGCATCCGCCGCTCGATAGAATATCCGGTGGCGGGCGTTGCTGTTGCGCTCAAGCGCGACGGCGGCCGGCTCACCAAGCTGCGCATCGGCTTCACCGGCACCAATCCGCGCCCGGTGCTGCTCGCCGGCACGCAAGAGCTTTGCGGCGGCCCGCTCGACGAGCGCGTCATCAAGGGCCTCGATGCGCTGGTGCGCGACCAGATCATGCCGATGAAGACAACTTTCACGCCCGGGCATTATCGCCGGCGTGTCGCCGGCGTGCTGGCGCGCCGCCTGCTGACGCGATTGTTCGAGGGCTAAGCGATGCACGCGGGGATCGCGCCGGAAGATTTCACCAAACGCCGTCCCTACAACGCCGTGTCGGATTTCGTGGACGCGCACGTGGCGCGCGGGCGGGCGGCCAAAATCGCCTTCGTCGATCCCGATCGCTCGCTCAGCTATGGCGACTTGCAGGCGCGCAGCGTGCGCTTCGCCAATGCCTTGCGCGCGCTCGGCCTCGAGCACGAGGACCGCGTCGCGCTGCTTTTGCACGACACCGTCGATTATCCGGTGGCGTTCTGGGGCACGATACGATCGGGCAGCGTGGCGATCCCGCTCAACACTTTCCTCAACGCCTCGCAATACGGCTATATCCTCGGCGACTCGCGTGCCTCCGCGCTGGTGGCGGCAGCGCCGCTCGCGCAAACCGTCTGGCCGATCATCGACAGGCTGCCGCACCTGAAGACGATCATCCTGGTCGGAGCGATCGAGGACGACAAAGCCGACTTTCCCGGCCGCGAGGTGCATCTGTTCGAGGACCTGATCGCGGCCGCCGATCCGACGCCGTTCACCGCCGAAACGCTGTCCGACGAGGTTGCGTTCTGGCTCTACACCTCGGGCTCGACCGGCGACCCGAAGGGCGTCAAGCACGTGCATTCCAGCCTGATGGCGACCGCCACGCTGTTCGGCCAGGGCGTGCTCGGCATCGGCGAGAATGACGTGGTGCATTCCGCCGCCAAGCTGTTCTTCGCCTACGGCCTCGGCAACGCCATGACGTTTCCGCTCTCGGTCGGCGCCACCGCCGCGCTGTGGCCGCACCGGCCGTCTCCGGAAGGCGTGTTCGAGATGATGCGCAAGCATCGCCCGACCATCTTCTACGGCGTGCCCTCGCTCTACACCGCTTTGCTCGCGCATCCCGAACTCTGCAAGGGCGCCGGCTCCGACCGTCTGCGTATCTGCGTGTCTGCGGGCGAAGCGCTGCCCGCGCACATCGGCGAGCGCTGGCGCGAGGCGGTCGGCGTCGACGTGCTCGACGGGCTCGGCTCGACCGAGCTGCTGCAGACCTTCCTGAGCAACCGCCCCGGCGACATCCGCTACGGCTCGACCGGCAAGCCGGTGCCCGGCTACGGCGCCAAGATCGTGGACGAGAACGGACGCGAATTGGGCGTGGATGAAATCGGCGAACTCATCGTGCGCGGGCCGTCGGCCGGCGAAGGCTATTGGAACCAGCGCGCCAAGAGCCGGCGCACCTTCGCCGGCGAATGGACCTATACCGGCGACAAATATCGCCGCGACGCCGACGGCTATTACTACTACTGCGGGCGCACCGACGATATGTTCAAGGTGAGCGGCATGTGGGTGTCGCCGTTCGACGTCGAGGCCGCGCTCGCCTCGCACGAGGCGGTGCTGGAGGCCGCCGTGATCGGCAAGGAGGACGCCGACGGGCTGATCAAGCCGAAGGCGTTCATCGTCTTGAAGAACGGCTACGCCGCCGACGACGGCCTGCTCGAAAAGCTCAAGCTGCACGTCAAGGAGCAAGCGGGCGCCTGGAAATATCCGCGCTGGATCGAGCTGCGCAATGATTTGCCGCGCACAGCCACCGGCAAGATTCAGCGCTACAAGCTGCGCGAGGAGGATTTGCGATCTTCCTTCACCTCTCCCCGCTTGCGGGGAGAGGTCGACGCGCAAAGCGCGTCGGGTGAGGGGGATTAGCTGCGCGCCTGAGCCGACGGACAGGCCCCTTCACCCGGCTCGCCCGCCTTCGCGCTACGCGCTTCGGCGCGCTCGCCACCCTCTCCCCGCAAGCGAGGAGAGGGAATCACGCGTCCGCGATCTTCACGTATTCGAAGTCGCCCGGCTTGTTGTCGATGCCGACTTTGGGCGGCGCGATCCAGCTCGCGAACTTGGCCGGCGCGAATTGCGGCTGCATCAAGCTTTCGATGAAGTCCTTGTCCGACGCCGAAGGCAGATACGCGGTCCTGCGCTCGGTCCACTCGGCTGGCGATAGAACATTGCCGTCGACGTCGACGTTGGTGCGCGAGAATTCGCCGATGTGGCGGTGGAAGGCGACGTGCGGCAGCTTGATCTCGAACGGAATGCCAAGATCGGCGATCACTTTGTTCCAGCGGCCGACGCCGACATTACAGTCGACGACATAATCGTCGCGCAGCCGCATGTTGAGCGCGGATAGCGCCGGCGCGTCCTCGTTCTTGATCTGGCCGTCGATCAGGCGGAGCACCGGATAGGTGCCGCTCTCGAGCTGGTGGTCGTCCTGCAGGCGATCCTCGCGGAAGCGGCCTTTCAGCCCGGCGTGGAAGGCATTGGCGGCATTGGTCGAGATCTCGTTGCCGAACAGGTCGAGGGTCAGCGAGAAGTGCAGGTTCGCCTTCTTCTGGATGGTCGGCAGATCGATGACGCCGAGCTTGCGCACCCTGGCGATGTCGTAGGGGTCCTCGATGCCGGCCTGCTTCATCGCCTCGCAGGTGCGCTGCACGACGCGGGTGACGCCGGTCTCGCCGACGAACATGTGGTGCGCTTCCTCGGTCAGCATGAAGCGGCAGGTGCGCGACAGCGGATCGAAGCCCGACTGCGCCAGCGCCTCGAGCTGCATCTTGCCGTCGCGATCGGTGAAATAGGTGAACATGAAGAACGACAGCCAGTCCGGCGTCTTCTCGTTGAAGGCGCCGAGCATGCGCGGGGTGTCCGGATCGCCTGAGCGGCGCTGCAGCAGGGCTTCGGCTTCCTCGCGGCCGTCGGTGCCGAAATATTTCTGCAGCAGGTAGACCATCGCCCACAGGTGACGGCCCTCCTCCACGTTGACCTGGAACAGGTTGCGCATGTCGTAGAGCGAAGGCGCGGTCTTGCCCAGATGGCGCTGCTGCTCGACCGAGGCGGGCTCGGTGTCGCCCTGGATCACCACTAGGCGGCGCAGCATGGCGCGGTATTCGCCGGGCACTTCCTGCCAGGCGTCCTCGCCCTTATGGGTGCCGAAGGGAATCTTGCGGCCTTCCCGCCCCGGCGCCAGCAGAATGCCCCAGCGATATTCGGGCATGCGCACATAATCGAACTTGGCCCAGCCCTTGGGATCGACGCCGATCGCGGTGCGCAGGTAAACCAGCGCGGTCTGGAAGCCCTCTGGCCCCATGTCGTTCCACCAGTTGATGTAGCCGGGATGCCACTTCTCCAGCGCGCGCTTGACGCGCACGTCCTCGCCGAGCGCGACGTTGTTGGGGATCAAGCCGTCGTAGTCGACCTGAGCGATGTTGTTCATGACTAGACCCTCTCCTTATTGAAGGTCGGCGAGACGCCGCTGCCGTAGAGCTTGAGCGCGCCCTGCTCGCCGATCGCGTTCGGCCGCTGGAAAATCCAGTTCTGCCAGGCGGTCAGACGCCCGAAAATCTTGGTTTCCATGGTCTCCGGCCCGGCGAAGCGCAGATTGGCCTCCATGCCGGTCATGGCGTCGGGCGAGAAGCTCGTGCGCTCCTCCAGCATGACGCGCAATTCATCGTCCCAGTCGAAATCCTCGTAGGCCACGGTGACGAGGCCGAGCTCGGCGGCTTCCTCGCCCTCGATCGGTTGGCCAATCTTTTTCTTAACGGTCTCAACTTGCTCGGGCTCACCGAGAAAGCGCGTTTGCAAACGCGTGAGCCCGTTGCCCATTGGATAGAAACCGAAATTGGCCTGGCCGAGCGTGATCGCGGCCGGCTTGCGGTTGTCGCCTTCGCGCGTGCCGATCAGCATCAGCGAGCGGTCGGCGGCAAATGCAAGCTCGGCCAGAGTTCCGGCAAAGCACGAACCGGGCTCGATCAGCGCGATGAAGCTCTTGGCGGTCACGTCCACGCGCTTGAGCACGCGTTTGAGATAGTGGCGGATCTCGCGCATCAGCCAATCGCCATTGGCCTTGGCGAGGAAGTCGTCGTGATCGAGCACCGCCTGCGCATTGCCGTCGGTGCGGAACAGCACCACGCCGATGGCCTGCTCATTGGTGCGCAGATGCAGGATGGCGTCTTCCAATTCGCGCGCAACCGTGAGCGGCCAGAACTTGGCGCCGAGCGCGTGCGCGGCTTCGATCGAAGCCGGTACGCTGTCGGAAGGCCCGCGCACCGTGACGGTCGCAAGCCCGCGCGCGCGGTCGATCTCGACGTCGACGTGCGAGTAAGAAACGCGGTCGGCTTCGATCTTGCGCTCGAGCGGCGTCAACGTGATGCCCTTGGCGCCGGCGGGGCGATCGGAGCGCGCGGCGATTTCCTTGGCACGCGCCGCCACTACATCCTTCCATCTCGAATTGGGCACGACCTCGTCGACCAGCCGCCAGTCGACCGCCTTGGTGCCGCGGATGCCTTCCTCGATCGAGCAGAACACATCGGCGCGGTCGCGCCGCACCTTGCGCTTGTCGGTGACGCGCGTAAGCCCGCCGGTGCCGGGCAGCACCGCCAGCAGCGGCGTCTCCGGCAGCGCGACCGCCGAGCGGCGGTCGTCGACCAGCATAATGTGGTCGGCGGCCAGCGCCAGCTCGTAGCCGCCGCCGGCGGCATTGCCGTTGATAGCGCAAATGTAAATTTGCTTGGAGCTGTCGCTGGCGTCTTCGATGGCGAGCCGCGTCTCGTTGGTGAACTTGCAGAAATTCACCTTGGCGCCGTGCGTCGACTTGCCGAGCATGCGGATATTGGCGCCGGCGCAGAACACATTGTCCTTGCCGGACTTGATCACCACGGCCCGCACCTCCGGGTGCTCGAAACGCAGGCGCTGCACCGCGTCGTTGAGCTCGATATCGACGCCGAGGTCGTAGGAATTGAGTTTGAGCTCGTAGTCGCCCAGCCCGCCGGCCTGGTCGACGTCCATGATCAGATAGGCGACGTCGCCGTCGTACTCGATCCGCCAATGGCGGTAGCGCGAGGGGTCGGTCTGATAGTCGATGACGGTCATGCGCCTACCTTCGATGGCCGGGCGCCGCGCGCGGCGCCTGCCTCCCTCCATGCATTATTTTGCATGGTTAAATAACACTACTGCACCTTGGCTACAATGGCCGCCAAGCAAACACCTATTGCTTGGCATTATAATGCATGTTAGCGGATAGCGCATGAAACCCGTCGCCACCAAGCCGCTGCCGCCGCGCGATGCCGACAGCTATCTGCGCCGTCTGGGCGAGCGCGTGCGCATGCTGCGCAATCAGCGCGGCATGTCGCGCAAGGTGCTGGCCCAGCATGCGAAAGTATCGGAGCGCTATCTCGCCCAGCTAGAAGTCGGCAAAGGCAACTGCTCGATCGTACTGCTGCGGCGCATCGCGCGCGCCATCGGCCTGCCGGTGACACAGCTTGTGCATGAGGGGCCCGAGCCGCCACTGGAACTTGTGTTGCTGAGCCAATTTCTCGAACGGCTGCCGGGGGAAATGCTCGTAGAAGCCCGCAAGCTCGTCACCGAGCATTTCAGTTCGCCCTCCGAGGATCTGCATCGCCGGCGCATCGCGCTTATCGGCCTGCGCGGCGGCGGCAAATCGACCCTCGGCCGTCTGCTGGCCGAGCGCCAAGGCGTCCCCTTCATCGAGCTCGACCGCGAGATCGAGAAGCGCAGCGGCGCTTCCTTGAGCGAGATCTTCGACATGTTCGGTCAGGAGACCTTCCGGCGGGCCGAGCGCGAGGCCTTGGAAAACGTGCTGCAGCAGCACCAGGCCTTCGTCATGGCGACCAGCGGCTCCATCGTCACCGATCCCGGCACGATGGAACTTTTGTTGTCGTCCTGCTTCACGGTATGGGTGCGCGCGCAGCCCGAAGTCCATATGAGGCGCGTGATCGAACAAGGCGATATGCGGCCGATGGCGAACAGCGCCCGCGCCATGGAGGACCTTACCGCCATTCTCAAGAGCCGCGAGCCGCTCTACGCCAAGGCGGAAGCGGCGCTGAACACCACCGGCAAGACGCCCGAGGAAAATCTGGCGGAACTGATGCGCGTCCTGCCGGTCGCTGCCCGTCCCACCACTCGCCAATCGGCGTGAGCTACCCAGGAAAACTTCAAAGAAATTTTCAAAGCGAGGAGCCGGCTGCGGCCGGGCAAGGGGAATGAGCGAGACGATCAAGACCGACGTAGTGATCATCGGCGCGGGGCCCGTCGGCCTGTTCGCGGTATTCGAGCTCGGCCTGCTCGACATCAAGGCGCATCTCATCGACATCCTCGACAAGGTCGGCGGCCAGTGCGCGGAGCTTTATCCGGAGAAGCCGATCTACGACATTCCCGGCATCCCCTACATCACCGGCCACGGCCTGACCGAAGCCCTGATGCAGCAGATCAAGCCGTTCAATCCGACGTTCCATCTCAATGAGATGGTCACAACGCTGGAGAAGGTCGGCGAGCCGAGCTTCCGCCTGCGCACCGACGCCGGCAAGACTTTCGAGGCGAAGTGCGTGGTGATCGCCGCGGGCGGCGGCTCGTTCCAGCCCAAGCGCCCGCCGATCCAGGGCATCGAGCCCTACGAGGAAAAGTCGGTGTTCTACGCCGTGCGCAAGATGGAGAATTTCCGCGGCAAGAACCTGCTGATCGTCGGCGGCGGCGACTCGGCGCTCGACTGGACGCTCAACCTGCAGCCGATCGCCAAGCGGCTGACGCTGGTGCACCGGCGCGATGAATTCCGCGGCGCGCCCGACAGCGTCAACAAGATGCGGGCGCTGGTGGCCGCAGGCCATATGGACCTCAAGATCGGCCAAGTGACCACGCTGGAAGGCGACAACGGCCAGCTCGCCGCCGCCTCGATCAAGGGCAAGGACACGGTCGAGCGCGTCGAATGCGACGCCATGCTGCCGTTCTTCGGGCTCACCATGAAGCTCGGCCCGGTCGCCGACTGGGGCATCAAGATGGAAGAGGAGCTGATCCCGGTCGACACCGGCACGTTCGAAACGAACATCCCCGGCCTGTTCGCGATCGGCGACATCAACACCTATCCGGGCAAGCTCAAGCTCATCCTCTCCGGCTTCCACGAGGCCGCGCTGATGGCGCAGCAGGCCTACCACTACGTCTATCCGGAGAAGAAGCTGGTGTTCCAGTACACGACGTCGTCGACCAGCCTGCAGAAGAAACTAGGTGTCGCATGAGCCTGCAGGCTCCCTCGACCGAGGCAAACAAAGAGAAAATGCCGAAGATCACCTTCATCGAGCATGACGGCACGGCGCACACGGTCGAGGCCGAGCTCGGCTCGACGGTGATGGAAACCGCGCTGAAGAACGACATTTCTGGCATCGTCGCCGAATGCGGCGGCTCCTGCACCTGCGCGACCTGCCTGGTGCATGTGGACGAGAAGTGGTTTCCGATCGTGGGCCCGCCCTCGGAAGAGGAAAATCAGATGCTCGACACGGCCTTCGAGGTGATTGAGACCTCGCGGCTGTCCTGCCAGATCAAGGTGACGGAAGCGCTCGACGGGTTGATCGTGCGCACGCCAAGCTATCAGGGAAGGTGACCGCGCGCCGGGTTTGCAGCGCATTGCGGACCCACGTCACGCAATGCGCCAAGTCTGAAAGGTGCCAAAAGCAGACAAGCGCGTAAAACTCCGGGCCGTTCGCTTGCGAAGTGTTTACTTACGATTTTTCGCTAAACTGGTCATAAGCTCTCACCGCATCAGCGCCATAAACGGCCGCCGGGCCGCCGCCCATATAGATGGCGAGCGCGACGGTTTCGAGAACCTCCTGCCGTGTCGCCCCGTGCTGATGCGCCATCTTCGTGTGGTAAGCAACGCACCCGTCGCAATGGACGGCAACGCCAATCGCAACGGCCATCAACTCCTTGGTTTTTGTGTCGAGGACATTCGACGCGGTAGCCGCCATCGACAATGCGGCAAATGCCTTCATGGCGTCGGGCGAGCCTTGATGCAAGAGCCCGACACCCGTGATGACGTTGCCTGCGATCTGCTTGAAATCTGTGCTCATAGTGCCCTCCATATTCATGCTGCCGATCAACTAGATCGCTCCACGTCGTGCTGCGGCCGTCAGCCATTCATTATTTAGGGCTTTGCGGTGTCTGCCAGGCGGCATTCTGCTTCGCCCCCTTGCTCGATTTGAAGCGTCGTGTGTTTAATCCCGAACCGGATTTCAAGTTCGCGCGCAGTATTCTCTAGGAAGACATCATCCGCGCGTCCGCCGGGTATCACCAAATGAACGGTCAACGCATACAGTGTCGTGCTGAGCGCCCAGATATGTAGATCATGCAGATCAACAACACCGGGGAGAGCACGAAGCCACGCCTCAATCGCCCCTCGACTTACGCCCTCTGGAACACCGTCCAAGCTCAAATGGATGGCTGATTTGACAAGGGCAAATGCCGACCACGCAACGACGGCGATCACCAGCAGCGCCACGACTGGGTCGACGATCACCCAGCCAGTAATGACGATGACAAGAGCGGAGATTACAACGCCGGTCGACACCGCCGCATCCGCCGCCATGTGCAGAAAAGCGCCTTTTATATTGATATCCTGCAATCGTCCTTTCAAGAAAAGCAGCGCGGTGCCAGCGTTGATTGCAATCCCAGTCGCGGCCACCCACAGCACGGTTGTCGCGGCGACAGGCTCCGGGACAGCGATGCGTCCGATAGCTTCACGGGCGATTGCGCCGACTGCGATCAGGAGAGTAATTCCGTTCGCCAGAGCAGCGAGGATCGTCGCACGACCGAGGCCGTAGGTGTGCCGCTCGGTAGGCTGTCGGCGCTCGACGACAACCGCGCTCCATGCGAGCAACAGCCCGAAGACATCGGTGAGTTTGTGTGCCGCATCGGCCAGCAGAGCCAGCGATCCGACCCAAAAACCGAATAGGGCTTCGATGAGAAGGTAAGCCGCGTTGAGAATTACCGCCCAGAAGAACGCGGTTCCCACATCCAGATTACGTTCGACGCCATAGTGAGATGCCATCGACTTGCCTCGAAAACACTAAGTCTCAGGACTTTGGGGCGCGAATGATCTTGCCTTCGAGCTTCGTCGCCGCGGCAACGGTGTTCGAGACGGTGCCGAATTTTCGAACATTAGTATGCATTAGGTCGAGCCGGCGGTCGTCTTCGTCCGTATCGACAATCAGCTCGTAGGCTATCGACGACATGAATGGCGGACTGTCCTGCCGCACACCGTGAAGACGAACCTCCACGCTGCGGTACTTGAAATGGTTCATCGGCGCGATGCGCTCGATGCCTTTGATCATGCAGGCAGCGATAGCCGCGAGGAGCAGTTCTGCCGGATTGAAGGCATCCGCGCGGCCATTCACATCAGTATCGAGAACAATTTCGGCATTCTTGCAGCGGGCCGAGCTACCATGCGCGTCGATGCGTTTTGCTACAACGTTGTATTCGAGCATGGCGCGGCTCTCCGACGCTTGAGGCAGGGTGTCTGAATTTCGATAACAAAGAATGCGTTGGAATTATTGAGATAGGTCAAAGGGTTTGATGGCAGAAAAAGCTCAGCAGGCGAGTCATACGTGACCTTCGACTGGGCCAGAATTCAATGTCTGCTCAGGGTCATTCTCGACAGCTTTGCGACGTCCGCCCTATGTCCGGTTTGCAAATAATTTCGGACCTGCAGGTTCGCCATTGGTCGCGTCGCAAGTGACGGAATTCCAGCTCCCAACTGAAGCCTTGAATCGTCCGGCACGAACGCCGCCCTTCAGAAGCGTTGTGCCTACGCCGGAAAATCCGGTCGGAACCCCTGCGCCGTCTTCTCGATGCGGCCGGCGAACGGCGCCCCGACATGGCCGGGGAACACCTGCGCGCCGCTTGACGCGCAATAGTCGAGCACCTTGCGCCGGGAAACGCGCGCTTGCGCGGCGTCCGAGTTCTTGGGGAAATTCCAGTCCGGATAATAGACCTGCAGCAGGTGATGCCAGACGTCGCCGATGAAGGCGGCGCGCTCCCCTTGGCTCTCCAGCTTGAAGAACACGTGACCGGGCGAATGGCCGGGCACCGAATCGATCTCGATGAAGTCGTTGAGCCGGTAAGGCCCGCCGCTGACCAGATCGGCCTTGCCGTATTCGAGGATCGGCACCACGCATTCGCGGAAGGTGCCGAGCTCGGCCGGACCTTCCTTCGGATCGGCGTCGATCTTGGAGAAGTAGTCGACGTCCGGCTTGGAGAACACGTAGCGCGCATTCGGGAAGGTCGGCACCCAATTGCCGTCCTGCTGTCGCGTGTTCCAGCCGACGTGATCGTGATGCAGATGCGTGCACATGACGAGGTCGATCTCCTCCGGCCGCGCGCCGGCGGCGGCGAGCCGTTCCAGATAGGGCTCGTTGAGCATGTGCCAGAACGGCCGGCCGGGCTTGACCTTGTTGTTGCCGCAGCACGCGTCGATCAGGATGGTCTTGCCGCCGACCTTCAACAGCCAGCTGTGCACGGCGAGCTTGATGCGGCCGGTCTCCGCCTCGTAATGATGCGGCGCCAGCCAGTGCCGGTGCTCGGCGAGATGCGCGTCGGTGAAGTCGGGGAAGATGTCGCGCAGCGGATAGCTCGGCAGATAGGTTTCCTCGACCCGCGTGATCGTCGCCTGACCGACGGTGAAGCTGCGCTGCCCTGCGCGCTCGACGAGCCCCATGGCGATTCCCCGGCTCCCTTGTTGCCTTGCCTGCGGCAAGGATACTCTATGGTGGAATCATACGCGCTGCGAACTCAGAGTGCTCCCCTCCCCCTTGTGGGGAGGGGTTGGGGGTGGGGGTGGTTGAAAGGAACGTCGCTGTATTTACGTCGACCCCCCTCCCTAACCCTCCCCCACAAGGGGGGAGGGAACAGGCTTGAGATTGCCGCGCGGACCGATTCAACACCGAAATCCATATTATCCACACACCGCAGCGCTGGGGTTATGGATTCCGGGCTCGCGGCCTTCGGCCGCGCCCCGGAATGACATTGTTATTTGCCTATGACCACGCTCGACCGTCAGCAGGCCTTTAGCGGCACCAAGGACGCGGCGCCG
>Ga0316624_10000048_pt1 | contig 32482 bp, 24 predicted proteins | sample OWC_Aug_N3_C1_D5_FD_207657 | JGI IMG/M metagenome (GOLD analysis project Ga0316624, IMG submission 207657) | Wetland soil microbial communities from Old Woman Creek delta, Ohio, United States - OWC_Aug_N3_C1_D5_A | ecosystem: Environmental > Terrestrial > Soil > Wetlands | place: USA: Ohio... | reverse complement strand
GCCAGCGTGCGCGCCCCGTGCACGTGCTCGGTCACGATGTAGCAGTGGCCGTTCTCCTCGCCCGCGTCGTAGATCGGCAGGATGTGCGGGTGCTGCAACATACCGACCAGGTGTGCCTCGGAGAGGAACATCTTGCGGGCGATGCGCGCGCGCTCCTCGTCGCCGCCGGTGTCCATGTTGTAGACCTTGATGGCGACGTCGCGGCCGTAGTAGGCATCGTGCGAGAGGTAGACCACGCCGGTGCTGCCCCGGCCCACTTCGCGGATGACCACGTACTTGCCGATCTTGTCCGGCATGCGTGCGACGGGCTTCGCGGCGGGAACGGTTTTTGGGGCCGATAGGGACATGGGCGCGCGTCAGTCGGAACGGCGCGTCAGGATAAGGTCTCGCGCCTCGGCCCTACTGTGATGCACCCCTCGGCGGGCGCGGGCCGCGCGGCCGCGGGTCAGGCGCGGTGCGCCCCGCGGCCTTCAGGGGAAATGCTGATATCCGGAATGCGAGAACTGCATCACAGAACCGTCGCGCACGACGCGCGCGCCGCTACCCTCGCGCAGGGTACCGATCTGGGTATAGCCCCAGCGCTGCGGCGGCAGGTCCGCGTGCAGCTGCGCCACCCTGGCGGCGGGCACGGCGAAGCACAGCTCGTAGTCATCCCCGCCGCTGAGCGCGAGCATGCGGGCACGCTCCTCATCGAGCGCCCCGCGCAATGCCTGCGACAGCGGCAGCGCCGCGAAGGAGATCTCGGCCGCGACGCCGCTCGCCTGCGCAAGCTTGCCGGCATCCCCAAGCAGCCCGTCGGATACGTCGATGCAGGCGCTCGCGTAGCCGCGCAGGCCCTCGCCCAGGGCCACCCGGGGGCTCGGCCAGAGAAAGCGTTCGCGCAGGTAGGTGCGCCACTCCGGCGGGGCCTGCATGCGGCCCTGCTCGAGGGCGAGCCCCGCTGCGGCATCCCCGGGGGTGCCCGAGACGAAGAGCGCTTCGCCGGCGGCGGCGCCGCTACGCCGCAGGGCGGTGCCCTGCGGCACGAGCCCGAGCAGCTGCACGGTGACCGTGAGCGGGCCGCGCGTCGTGTCGCCGCCGACCAGCGCGACGCGATGCTCGCGCAAGAGCGCCGCGAGTCCGGCGGCGAACTCCTCGACCCAGTTCTCCTGCGCCTCGGGCAGCGTCAGGGCGAGCAGCGCCCAGGCCGGGCGCGCGCCCATGGCGGCGAGGTCGCTGAGGTTCACCGCCAGCGCCCGGTGGCCGATCGAGGCCGGCGGGGAGCCGGCGGGAAAGTGCACGCCGGCGACCAGCGTGTCGGTCGCCGCGACGAGCTCGCTCCCGGCCGGGACCGACAGGAGCGCGGCGTCATCGCCGATCCCGAGCGTCACGTCCGCGCGCTGCGCACCGCAGGAGCGAAAGTAGCGCTCGATGAGGGCGGTCTCGGTCAGCGCCATGGGAGCTGCGCGGCCTTCAGTGCTCGTGCGGGCGCAGTTCCCGGGCCGCGCGATCCAGCACCGCGTTGACGAACTTGTGCCCGTCGGTGGCGCCGAAGCGCTTGGCCAGTCCCACCGCCTCGGAGATGGCGACGCGGTAGGGCACCTGCGGCTGCGCGGTGAGCTCATACAGTCCGAGCAGCAGTACCGCGTGCTCGATGGGATCGAGCAGGCGCGGCTCACGGTCGCCCAAGGCGGCCAGCCGGGTATCCAGGTCCTCGCGTGCGCGCCACACGCCCTCCACCAGGGTACGGAAGTATTCGCGGTCGGCGCGCGCCATGTCCTCGGCGTCGCCGAACTCGTGTACCAGGTCCTGCCAGGGCGCGGCGTTCAGCTGCCAGCGGTACAGGGCCTGCAGCGCAAGCTTGCGCGCGACGCTGCGGGTGCCGCTGTACTCGCGCGGATTCGCCTGGCTCATCGAGCAAGCCTCACAGGCGGTCCATGACGGCGGCCATCTCGAGCGCGCACTCCATCGACTCACCGCCCTTGTTGCCGGCGCTGGTCGCGGCGCGCTCGAGCGCCTGCTCGAGCGTCTCCACGGTGAGCACGCCGAAGATCACCGGTACGCCGGTCTCCAGGCTCGCCAGCTGCAGGCCGCGCGCGCACTCCCCGGCCACGTAGTCAAAGTGCGGCGTGTCGCCGCGGATCACGCAGCCTAAGGCCACGATGGCATCGTAACGGCCACTGCCGGCGAGCTGGCGCGCGACCACCGGGAGCTCGAACGCCCCGGGTACGCGCACCACCAGCAGCTCCTCGGCCGCGCCGCCGCGCCCGAGCCACGCCGCGCGCGCACCCTTGAGGAGGCTCGCGACGATGAGATCGTTGAAGCGTGCCGCGACGATCGCGACACTGCGGCCGCGGGCGCTCGCCTCAGTCTCGCTGACCTCCGCAGAGCTCACCCCTCTTCCCCGACATAACCCTCTATTTCCAGCCCGAAGGCGGAGATGCCGTGCATCTGTTTGGGCGCCGAGAGCACCCGCATGCGCCGGATGCCGAGGTCCTTGAGAATCTGCGCGCCGACGCCGAAGGTGCGCAGCACCGCGCCCTCGCCCTCGGTGGTGGCCTCCGCCGGCGCGTGCGCCGGCGCACTGGTGGCGGCGAAGGAGCGCACGGCATCGGCGAGTTCGCGTGCGGACTCCTGCTGGCGCAGCACGACCACCACGCCGTTACCGGACTCGACGATGCGCTGCATCGCGGCGCGCAGGGTCCAGGTGCGCGGCGAGCCCTGTACGCCCAGCAGGTCGCGCAGCGTGTCGGCGAGGTGCACGCGCACCAGCGGGGCGGGCGTGCCATCGAGGCGCCCGTGCACGAGTGCGACGTGCACTTCCTGGCTCACCCCGTCCTGGTAGGCATACAGGCGAAACTCGCCTAAGTCCGTGTGCACGCTGTGCTCGGAGAGGCGCTCGACGGAGCGCTCGTTGCGCAGGCGGTGGCGGATCAGGTCGGCGATGGTGCCGATCTTCAGTCCATGGCGGCGCGCGAATTCCTGCAGCTGTGCACGGCGCGCCATGCTGCCGTCGTCGTTCATCACCTCGCACAGCACGCCCGCGGGCTTCAGTCCCGCGAGCCGGCACAGGTCAACGGCCGCCTCGGTGTGCCCGGCGCGCACCAGCACGCCGCCGCGGCGCGCCCGCAAGGGGAAGATGTGTCCGGGACGCGCGAAGTCGCCGGGCTTGGTGTTCGCATCCGCCAGGGCGCGGATCGTCGCCGCGCGGTCGCCCGAGGAGACGCCCGTGGTCGTGCCGGCGCGCAGGTCCACCGACACCGTGAAGGCGGTGCGGTGCGACTCGCTGTTCACCGGGACCATCTGCGGCAGGTCCAGGCGCGCGAGCTGCTCCTCCTCCATCGGGACGCAGATGATGCCGCTCGTGTGGCGGATCATGAAGGCGACCGCTTCCGGGGTCGCATGCTCGGCGGCCATGATGAGGTCGCCCTCATTCTCGCGGTCCTCGTCGTCCATGACGATGACCATCCGCCCGGCGCGCATTTCGGCCAGGATCTCCCCGACCGGACTCAAGGAGGGCCCCGATCCTGCGGGTGCGGGCTTACCGGTCAGGGGCAGGACTTTGGACATGGCAGGAGCGTCGCGTAATACGGCACTCCAGTATACCCGACACCGGCGACGGGGCCGTTGGCATCAGGCTTGCGGCACGGCCAGCAGACGCGCGAGGTAGCGGGCGACCTGGTCGACCTCCAGGTTCACGCGGGTGCCCGCGGCCGCGTTGCCGAGCGTGGTGACCGCCTGCGTATGCGGGATGATGTTCACGCCGAAGCTCGCCCCCTCGACTGCGTTGATGGTAAGGCTGACACCGTCCACGGCCACCGAGCCCTTGGGCGCCAGGTAGCGCGCCAGCGCGGGCGGGACGCCGATCACCAGGCGCTGCGAGCGTGCGTCGCCGCTGACGCTCAGCACCTCGGCGACCCCGTCGACGTGCCCGGAGACCAGATGCCCGCCGAGGGCGTCGCCGGCGCGCAGGGACGGCTCGAGGTTGACCGGCGAGCCTGCCTTGAGATCCCCCAGCGTCGTCAGGGCGAGTGTCTCGCGCGACACGTCCGCCGCGAACACACGCCCCGTGACCGCGGTGGCCGTGAGGCAGCAGCCCTGCACCGAGATGCTGTCACCGATCCTGATCCGCGTCGCATCGAGCCGGTCGCAGGCGATGAGCAGCCGCACATCGCCCCCGCGGGCCTCCAGGCTCTGCACGCGGCCGACGTCCTGAATGATGCCGGTGAACACGCGAGGTCCGGTCTCAGGCGGCCGGTGCGGCCGGCGTCAGTCGCAGCCGCAGGTCCGCGCCCACCGTGTGCGTCTCGATGAGCGCGTAGGCCGGGGCGTCCTTGAGCTCGCGCAGCGCGGGCAGGTCGACCAGCGCGCGTGCCTCCGGCCCCAGCAGCTTCGGCGCCACATACAAAAGGAGTTCGTCCGCCAGTCCCTGGCGCAGGAACTCTCCGGCGAGCGTCGCACCCGCCTCGACCAGGACCTCGTTCGCCTCGAGTTCACCCAGGCGATCGAGCACCGCGGGCAGCTCCAGGCGGTCCGCGGCCGCGGGCAGGGTCTCGACACGCGCACCCCGGGCGCTCAGGGCCGTCGCGCGCGCCTCATCGAGGGAGGCGAGCGCGGTCAGGATCAAGACCTCGCCGCCGGCGCCGAAGAGCCGCGCGCCCTGCGGCGTGCGCAGGTGCGTGTCGAGGACCACGCGCAGCGGCTGGCGTGGCGCACCGGCCAGGCGCACGTTGAGAAGCGGATCGTCCGCGAGCACGGTACCGACGCCGGTCAGGACGGCGGAGCTGCGCGCGCGCCACGCCTGGACATCCTCGCGCGCCGCCTCGCTGGTGATCCACTGGCTCGTGCCGTCGGCGAGTGCGCTGCGGCCATCGAGACTCATGGCGAGCTTCACGCGCACGAAGGGGCGCCCGAGCTGCATGCGCTTGATGAATCCGGCGTTCAGTGCGCGGGCCTCCTGCTCGAGCAGGCCCGACTCGACCGTGATGCCGGCGGTGCGCAGCGCCTGCGCGCCGCGGCCATTGACCCGCGGGTTGGGGTCCGCGGTGGCGTAGACCACGCGCGCCACGCGCGCGCCGCTCAGCGCCAGGGTGCACGGGGCGGTGCGACCCTGGTGCGCACAGGGCTCGAGCGTGACGTAGGCGGTCGCGCCTACAGCCTGCGAGCCTGCGGCGCGCAGCGCCGCGACCTCCGCGTGTGCCTCCCCGGCGCGCTCGTGCCAGCCCTCCCCGACGATGCGTTCGCCGCGCGCGATCACGCAGCCGACGCGCGGATTGGGGTCCGTGGTGTGAAGGCCGCGCGCGGCGAGCGCGAGCGCGCGCTGCATGGCGGAGCGGTCGAATTCAGAGAACATCGTGCTGCGCTCCTCGCCGGCGCTCACTTGTTGCCGCCCGGGCCACGCTTGTCGGCGGCAGGCTCCTCGGCCGGCAGCAGCGGCAGCTGCTCGCGGTTCGCGGCGCGCGCGCCCTTGTGCGCACGAGCGTGGGCACCGGCGGCGGCCGCGGGGCGCGCGTTGCGCAGGCGCTGGATCTCCTCGTGAAAGGCCTCGACGTCCTCGAACTGCCGGTAGACGGAGGCGAAGCGCACGTAGGCCACCTCGTCCAGGTGCCGAAGCTCCTCCATGACCAGCTCGCCGATGACGCGCGCGGATACCTCGCGGTCCCCGAGGGCGCGCACCTTGTGCACGATGCGGCTCACCGCCTCGTCGATCTGCTCGCGCGGCACCGGGCGCTTCTCGAGCGCCTTCTCCATGCCGGCGCGCAGCTTGGCTTCATCGAAGGCCTCGCGGGCGCGATCGCCCTTGATGACGAGCGGCATGACGAGTTCCGCCGTCTCGAACGTCGTGAAGCGCTCCCCGCACTTGAGGCATTCGCGGCGGCGGCGGATCTGCCGTCCCTCGCCGGCGAGGCGCGAGTCGTTCACCTTGGTCTCTTCGTGGCCGCAGAATGGACAGTGCATGCGGCGCGTTCGCCCCCGTGACTACGGTCCGTAGACCGGGAAGCGGCGGCACAGCTCGATCACCTGCGGGCGCACGCGCTCGATGGCCGCCTCGGAGCCTTCCGCATCGAGCACCTGCGCGATGAGCTCCGCGACCTGCTCGATCTCCGCCTGCTTGAAGCCGCGGGTCGTGGACGCAGGGGTCCCCAGGCGCAGGCCGCTCGTGACCATCGGCGGCCGCGGGTCGTTGGGCACCGCGTTCTTGTTCACCGTGATGTTGGCGCGCCCCAGGGCCGCATCGGCCTCCTTGCCGGTGATGTTGCGGTCGGCAAGACTCAGGAGGAACAGGTGGTTGTCGGTGCCCCCGGAGACGATCTGGTAGCCGCGCTGCGCAAGGCGCGCCGCCATGGCGCGCGCATTCGTCAGCACCTGCCTCTGGTAGTCCTTAAACTCCGGCTGCAGCGCCTCCAGCAGCGCCACCGCCTTGGCCGCGATCACGTGCATCAGGGGGCCGCCCTGCGTGCCGGGGAACACCAGCGAGCTGAGCTTCTTGGTGATCTCCTCGTTGGCGCGCGCGAGGATCAGACCGCCGCGCGGGCCGCGCAGGGTCTTGTGCGTGGTCGTCGTCACGACGTCGGCGTGCGGGATCGGGTTCGGGTAGATGCCCGCGGCGACCAGGCCCGCCACGTGCGCCATGTCGACGACCAAGAAGGCGTCGACGCTCTTGGCGATGACTGCGAAGCGCGCCCAGTCGACGACGCGCGAGTAGGCGGAGAAGCCGGCGATGATCATCTTCGGCCGATGCTCCTCGGCGAGGCGCTGCACCTGCTCGTAGTCGATCTCGCCGGTGTCGGGACGGATGCCGTACTGCGCCGCGCGGAAGAACTTGCCGGAGAAGTTCACCTTGGCGCCGTGCGTCAGGTGGCCGCCATGATCGAGGCTCATGCCGAGGATCGCATCGCCGGGCTGCACGAGGGCGAAGTACGCCGCCGCATTCGCCTGCGAGCCCGAATGCGGCTGCACGTTGGCGTAGTCGGCGCCGAAGAGCTGCTTCGCCCGGTCGATGGCCAGTTGCTCGACGATGTCGACGTACTCGCAGCCACCGTAGTAGCGCCTGCCCGGGTAGCCTTCCGCGTACTTGTTGGTGAGCACCGAGCCTTGCGCCTGGAGCACGCGCGGGCTCGCGTAGTTCTCCGACGCGATCAGCTCGACGTGATCCTCCTGGCGCTGCCGCTCGCCCGCCAGGGCGCGGGCCAGCTCCGGATCAAAGCCTTCGATGGTCATGGTCGTGCGGAACATGGCGGCGCTGCCTGCGGTTAAGGGATGGGAAACGGGGCGCGGATTGTACCGGATCGATGGCTCAGCCGCCCTTGTTGCGGGGCGCCGGGGGGACGCAAGGCCCGCGACCGGAACGCCCCAAAGCCGCGGCCGGGCCGCCACGGCGCAGGAGGCGTCTACATGAGGTTCTCGACCACGGCATTCCAGGCCTGGGCCAGGTTGATGCGGTTATAGCCGCCGCCGCCCAGGGCCAGTACCCGCCCGTGGCCGCATCTGTCGGCCAGCTCGGCCAACTCGCGCGCCGCCCGCGCGTGCGCGCGGGGCGTAAAGCGCAGGTGCGTGATGGGGTCGCCCTCGAGGCTGTCGGCCCCGCACTGCAGGATCACGAACTCGGGGGCGAACTTCTCCAGGTGCGCGGTGACCTGCGGCCAGAGGCGCTCGAAGACCGCATCGTCGGCGCCCGGGGGCAGCGGCAGGTTCAGCTTGGTGCCGCTGGCGGCGCCGCGACCGATCTCCTCGCGCGCGCCCGTACCCGGGTAGAGGTAGCGCCCGTCCTCATGCAGGTCGGCGAACACCACCGCCGCGTCGTCCTCGAATGCATAGAACACCCCGTCGCCGTGGTGGGCATCTATGTCGACGTAGGCGACGCGCTTGAGTCCCGCGCACTTCAGCAGCTCGATTGCCACGCCGCAGTCGTTGAAGACGCAGAAGCCGGCAGCATGGTCCCGCGCGGCGTGGTGCAGGCCCGCGATCGGCACGAACGCGCGCCGGCACTCGCCCCGCATGATCGCCTCCATGGCGCTTAAGGTCGCGCCCACGACGCCGGCGGCGGCCTCGTAGACACCGCGGAATGCGGGCGTGTCGCCGCCGTCGAGGAAGCCGCTGCCGCTCGCAGAGCGCTCGCGCACGAAATCAAGGTAGGCGGAACTGTGGAAGGCACGCAGCTCCGCCTCGCTGGCCGTGCGCGGCTCGAGCACGCGCACGCGCCGCTCGAGGCCGCGCGCGGCGAACTCGCGCACAAAGGCGGCGTGCCGGTCGGGGCCGAACGGGTGCCCCTCGCCAAAGCCATAGCGGGCGAGGCGCTCGCTCAGCACGACGGCTACGCGGCTCATCGCATCACTGCGGCTTGCGGGCACTTCCACGGCGCGCAAGCCTAGCACAGCGACCGCCCGCTCCTCGGGCGCCGGCGCGGCCATCGCCATAAGCGCCGCCCTCAAGGATAATCCGCTACTCTCCCCGTGCACCTACTTACAGTCGAGACTGCATGGCCCAGTACATCTACACGATGAACCGCGTATCGAAGGTGGTCCCGCCCAAGCGGGTCATCCTGCGCGACATCAGCCTGTCCTTTTTTCCCGGCGCCAAGATCGGCGTGCTCGGCCTTAATGGCTCGGGCAAGTCCTCACTGCTGAGGATCATGGCGGGGATCGATACGGCCTTCGACGGGGAGGCGCGGCCGCAAAGTGGCATCCGCATCGGCTTTCTGCCCCAGGAGCCGCAGCTCGAGGAGGCCAAGGACGTGCGCACCACCGTCAGGGAGGGCCTGGGCGAGGCGTTCCGCCAGGTGCAGGAATTCAACGCCATCTCCGACAAGTTCGCCGAACCGATGGACGATGAGCAGATGAACGCGCTCTTGGCGCGCCAGGCGCAGCTGCAGGACGCGATCGATGCGGCGGGCGGCTGGGAACTGGAGCGCAAGCTGGAAATCGCCGCCGATGCCCTGCGGCTGCCGCCCTGGGAAGCCACCATCGGCACGCTCTCCGGCGGCGAGAAGCGCCGCGTCGCGCTGTGCCGCCTCTTGCTCTCGGCCCCGGACATGCTGCTGCTGGATGAGCCGACCAACCACCTGGACGCCGAGTCGATCGCGTGGCTCGAGCGCTACCTCGAGGAATACCCGAGCACCGTCATCGCGGTGACGCACGACCGTTACTTCCTCGACAACGTCGCCGAGTGGATCCTCGAGCTCGACCGCGGCTATGGCATTCCCTGGCACGGCAACTACTCCTCGTGGCTCGAGCAGAAGGAGCAGCGCCTCGCGCTCGAGGAGCGCGAGCGCGAAGCACTGCGCAAGACCCTCGCGCACGAGCTCGAGTGGGTACGCCAGAACCCCAAGGCGCGCCAGGCCAAGAGCAAGGCGCGCCTGCAGCGCTACGAGGAGCTGGCCTCGCGCGAGTTCCAGGAGCGCAACGAGACCAACGAGATCTACATTCCCCCCGGCGAGCGCCTGGGCGACCTCATCATCGAGGTGCAGGGCCTGCGCAAGGGCTACGGGGAGCGCCTGCTGATCGACAACCTGTCCTTCAACCTGCCGCGCGGCGGCATCGTCGGCATCATCGGCCCCAACGGCGCCGGCAAGACGACGCTGTTCCGCATGCTTACCGGGACCGAGAAGCCCGACGCGGGCGCGATCCGGGTCGGACCGACCGTGCGGCTCGCCTACGTGGACCAGTCGCGCCAGACGCTCGATGACAAGAAGACGGTGTGGCAGGAGATCTCCGGCGGCCTCGATATGATCAAGGTCGGCAACTACGAGACGCCCTCGCGCGGCTACGTCGGCCGCTTCAACTTCAAGGGTACGCAGCAGCAGCAGCTGATCGGGGAGCTCTCCGGCGGCGAGCGCAACCGCGTGCACCTGGCGAAGGTGCTGCGCTCGGGCGGCAACGTGCTGCTGCTCGACGAACCGACCAACGACCTGGACGTCGAGACGCTGCGGGCACTCGAGGAGGCGCTGCTGAGCTTCCCCGGCTGCGCCGTGGTGATCTCGCACGATCGCTGGTTCCTGGATCGCATCGCCACCCACATCCTCGCCTTCGAGGGTGACTCGCAGGTGACCTGGTTCGAGGGCAACTACCAGGAGTACACCGAAGACTACAAGCGCCGTAAGGGCGAGGATGCCGCGCAGCCGCACCGCATCCGCTACAAGCCCCTGACGCGCTAGGACGGCAGGGGGCCGCACCGAACGTGTCCAACGTGTCTTCTCCTGAGACGGCGCCGCAGGTGACCGCAGGCGAGGAGCGCGCCTTGTGGCGCTGGGTGGGGCCGCTGGCGGCGCTGCTGGTGTTCGGCACCGTGGCGCTCGTCCTGCACCACCAGCTCGCGCAGCTGCACATCAAGAGCGTCTTTGCGCACCTGCACGCCATTCCGAGGCGGCAGATCGCCGCGGCGCTGCTGTTCACCGCGCTCAGCTACTGGCTGCTGTCGACCTACGAGGTGCTGGCGCTGCGCTACCTACGCCGCGTCATCCCCTACACGCGCATCCTCTTCACCTCCTTCATCGCCTACTCGTTCGGGCACACGCTGGGCTTTGCGGTCTTCACCGGCAGCGCAATCCGCTTCCGGCTCTACGTCACCGCCGGCGTCAGCGCGATCGACGTCGCCACGGTCACCGCCTTCTGCAGCCTCTCCCTCGGCATCGGACTGGCCACCATCTCAGGTCTGTCGCTGCTGCTCTCCCCGGTAAGCGCGGCCGCGGTGCTACACCTGCACCACAACTGGTCGCTGCTGGTCGGCACCGCGCTCCTGTGCGCCGTGCTCGCCTACGCGCTGTGGGCCTGCTTCGCGCGCGGCGCGCTGGAGATCCGCGGCTGGTCGCTGCGCCCGCCAGGACCTGCCATCGGGCTCACGCAGGTCGTGCTCTCGGTGCTCGACCTGTCGCTCTCCAGTGCGGTGCTGTGGTCGGTGCTGCCCGCGGACGCCCACGTGCCATTCGTCAGCTTCCTGGGCGTGTACGCCGCCGCGGTAATCGCAGGCATCGTCAGCCACGTGCCCGGCGGCGTCGGCGTGTTCGAGGCGGTGATCCTGCTCACCGTGCCGAACGTGCCGGCGGAGGCGATGCTCGGCTCGCTGCTCGCCTACCGCGCCATCTACTACCTCGTGCCACTCGTGGTGGGCACGCTGCTCTTTGGCTCCAAGGAACTGGCCGGCCAGGGCAGGCGGCTCGCCCGGGCGCAGGAGCTCGCGAGCCTCTACATCGCGCCGGTGGTGCCGCAGATCGCCGGCGCCCTCACCTTCCTCGCCGGTGCGCTGCTGCTGTTCTCCGGCGCCACGCCGGCGGTCGATGAGCGGCTCGCCTTCCTCGACCGCTTCCTGCCGCTCGCCGTGCTCGAGGTCTCGCACCTCATCGGCAGCATCGTGGGCCTGGGCCTGCTGGTGCTGGCGCGTGCCCTCTTCCGCCGCGTGCAGGCGGCCTACCACATCTCGGTATGGCTGCTGGGGGCGGGCATCGCGGCCTCGCTGCTCAAGGGCCTGGACTTCGAGGAGGCGACCCTGCTTGCGCTGGTGCTGGGCGTGCTCATGCTCGGGCGGCGCGCATTCTACCGCCCGACCGCGATACTGTCGGAGCGCTTCACGCCCGTATGGGTGGTCGCCATCACCGGCGTGATCGCGATGGCGGTGTGGATCGGCGTCATCTCCTCCCGGCACGTTGACTACTCGCAGGAGCTGTGGTGGACGTTCGCCCTCGACGCCAACGCCCCGCGCATGCTGCGCGCCCTGCTCGCCGTCATCGTGCTCGGCGCGGCGTACGTGCTCCTCAACATGCTCAGGCCCGCACGCCCGGAGCCTGCCGTCGCCGGGGCGGAGGAACTCGAGCGGGCACGGGCCCTCATCGCGCGCTCGGACCTGTCGCTCGCCAACGCTGCGCTCACCGGCGACAAGCGCCTGCTGTTCAGCGACGCGCGCGACGCGTTCGTCATGTACCAGATCGCCGGTCGCAGCTGGATCGCGCTCGGCGACCCGGTCGGTTCGCAGGCCGGGGCCGAGGAACTGGTGTGGCGCCTGCGCGAGATCTCCGACCACCATGGCGGGCAGATGGTGTTCTACCAGGTGGCCGCCGAGCGCCTGGCGCTGTACGTCGACCTCGGGCTCGCCGCCATGAAGATCGGCGAGGAAGCACGGGTGCCGCTCGCGGATTTCTCGCTCGAGGGCGGCGCGCGCGCGGACCTGCGGCAGTCCCACCGGCGTGCGCAGCGCGACGGCGCGACCTTCGAGGTCGTACAGCCGCAGTCCGTGGACGCGCTCCTGCCGGTGCTCGGGCGCATCTCCGAGGCCTGGCTCACCAGCAAGTCCACCGGCGAGAAGCGCTTCTCGGTCGGCGCCTTCACGCCGCAATACGTGCGGCAGTTCCCGCTGGCGGTGGTGCGCTCGCAGGGGGAACCGGCCGCATTCGCCAACCTGTGGACCACCGGTACGAAGGCGGAGCTGTCGGTGGACCTGATGCGCTTCGACCCGGACGCGCCGCGCGGCGCGATGGACTATCTCTTCATCGAGCTGATGCTGTGGGGACGCGCCCAGGGCTACCGCTGGTTCAACCTCGGCATGGCGCCGCTCTCGGGCCTCGAGGCGCACCCGCTCGCGCCCGCCTGGCACCGCGTCGGCAACTTCATCTTCCGGCACGGCGAGCACTTCTATAACTTCGAGGGACTCAGGCGCTACAAGGCCAAGTTCGACCCGAGCTGGGAGCCGCGCTATCTGGTGGCCCGCGGCGGCATCGCCCTGCCGCGCGTGCTGGTCGACGTGTCGGTGCTCATTGCCGGCGGCGTGAAGGAGCTATTCGCCCGATGATCGGAAAACTGCGGCGCGTACTGCGCCAGAGCGCACTCGGAGTCATCCTGGTACCGGTGCTCGTGATGCCCGCCGGCGCAACGGCCGCCGTGGCAGTGGCGACACAAGGGGCTGCAGCGCCGAAGCCGCAGAGCCATCGGGCCGCGGGCAGCGCGGCTAAGCCCGTCGACGGCGCCTACGCCACGCGCCTGCCCGCCGGGCGCTTCGGTACGGTCACGGTGTACATCCCGGAGGGCAAACCCACGAGCGTGGCGATCTTCGTCTCCGGCGACGGGGGCTGGGAGCTGGGCGTCGTCAGCATGGCGCACGCGCTCACCGAGATGGGTGCCGTCGTCATCGGCGTGGACATCCGGCAGTTCTTCGCAAGCCTGCGCAAGGCGGCGGCGCGCCCGGATGCGCCGTGCCAGATGATCGCCGCGGACTTCGAGACCTTGAGCCACCAGGTGCAGAAGGAAATCGGCATGAGCGATTACCTCGTGCCGGTACTCGTCGGCTACTCCTCGGGCGCCACCGTGGTGTATGCCACCCTGGTGCAGTCGCCGATCGGCACGTTCAGCGGCGCGCTGAGCCTGGGCTTCTGCGCCGATCAGGACTTTGCCGGAGCGAGCCTGTGCCCCGGTGCCGGCCTGCACTACTCGCAGAATGCGCATCACGAGCTGGTGTTCCAGCCGGCGAACACGCTCAAACAGCCGTGGATTGCCTTCCAGGGCCAGAAGGATCAAGTGTGTAACCCGCACGCCGCGGACGAATTCGCCGCCCAGGTGGCCAACGGGCAGATCGTGCGCCTGCCGCTGGTGGGCCATGGCTTCGGGGTCGAGCGCAACTGGATGCCGCAGTTCAAGGAGGCCTACGCGCGCCTCAGCGCGCACACCGAGGTCAGCGCGGCCGAGCGTCCCGCGGACATCGGGGACCTGCCGGTCCAGGAGGTGCACGCCAGCGGCACCTCGGAGGAGTTCGCCCTGCTCTTGACCGGCGATGGCGGCTGGGCGGGTCTCGACCAGGAGCTCGCCGCGCGCCTGGCCGCGAACGGGGTGCCGACGGTCGGCCTGAACTCGCTCAAGTACTTCTGGAGTGAGCGCACGCCGGATGAGACCGCGCGCGATGTGGCACGCATACTGCGGCACTACCTCGCGGCGTGGGACAAGAAGCGCGTGCTGCTCGTCGGTTACTCCTTCGGCGCCGACGTGCTGCCCTTCGTCGTCAACCGCCTGCCGCCGGACCTGCACGAGCGCGTCGCTAGCGTCAGCCTGCTCGGCATCGACTCCAACGCCTCCTTCGAGGTGCGCATCGCCGACTGGGTGGGCGGTGACAACGCGGGCCCGGCGACCAAGCCCGAGCTCGCCCGCATCACGCAGCTGCCGGTGCTGTGCCTGTACGGCGAAGGCGAGAAGGACTCGATCTGCCCCGGGCTGACCGCACCGGGCATCAAGCGCGAGCAGGTCGGCACCGGCCATCACTTCGGCGGCGAGTACGCGACGCTGGCCGATCGCATCCTGGCCTTCGGCCGCGCGCGCCCGTGACATAACGTGGCACCTGAGGCTCCGCAGCGCGCGGCTGCATCGCACGAGCGCGCGCTGGAGTAACATGGGCTTAGGCGGCACACATAAGAATTCAAGTCGCCTGAAGCGTTAACCGATATGTCCCTGTACATCGATTCCGCGAGCCGGCTGCACCACGACCTCGACAAGAACCTGGTCGTGACGTGTCCGTATTGCCAAGCCGTCGCGCATATCACGGCGAGCGCCGTGCCGCGCTTCGAGGACCTGCAGCTGTACCGACCGAAGCAGGTGGGCCTGGTGTACCTGTGCGACGCGTGCCACTCGCCGATCTTCCTGCGCTTCACCGTGCGCGTGTACGGCGCGGCGCGTATCGAGCTGTCGCCGCAGTTCACCGAGGTCGAGCGGGCGCGCGAGAAGTTCAGCTTCGCCTACATCCCCGAGGACGTGGAACTGCTGTTCCGCGAGGCGCTCACCTGCTTTTCCAACGGCGCCTTCAACGCGTTCGCCTCCATGTGCCGTCGCGCAGCGCACGCGATGTTCGCCGACCTCGGCGAGGCCGGTAAGCTGCGCCTGTTCGATGAGCTCAACGAGGTGCGCGATCTGGCCAGCATCGCCCCGGAAATCTTCACCAAGCTCAAGAGCGTGCTGTTCGGGGCGGAGCTGGATGCGCGCGCGGCGCTGCCGCAGCTGGACGGTTACGAGGCCGGCATCATGCTGGAGGTCGTCAAGGACCTCTTCTACGAGGCCTACGTGCGCAAGGGCAAGCTGCAGCAGGCCATGATGGTGCGCCGGTTCTTCCTCGACGAGACCGGCAGCAACATCACACCGTTCATCTCCGCGAGCTGAAGGTCCGTCAGCCGACGAAGCGCCGCGCGTTGCGGAACAGGCGCGTCCAGCCACTGTACTCACCGACGTCGCGCGGGTGCCAGGAGTTCTGCACGTAGCGGAACGAGCGCTCCGGGTGCGGCATCGTGATCGTCACGCGGCCGTCCGCGTTCGCCAGCGCCGCCATGCCGAAGGGCGTGCCACTCGGGTTGGCGGGGTAAGTCGTCGCGGCGCTGCGGTCGTGGTTGACGTAGCGCAGGCTCGTAAGGCCACTGGCCGCGCACGCCTCGGCCGCCTGCGCGGAGGCGAACTCCGCGCGACCCTCCCCGTGGGCCACGGCGATCGGCAGCACCGAGCCCTCCATGCCGGCGAACAGCACCGAGGGTGACTTGAGCACCTCGACCAGGGAAAAGCGCGCCTCGTACTGCTCGCTGCGGTTCTTCACGAACCGCGGCCAGTGCGCGGTTCCGGGAATCAGGCTCTTGAGCGCGGCGAACATCTGGCAGCCGTTGCAGATGCCGAGCGCGAAGCTGTCACCGCGGGCGAAGAAGCGCTCGAACTCCTCGCGTACCGCGGCGTGGAACAGGATCGACTTGGCCCAGCCCTCGCCGGCTCCCAGCACGTCGCCGTAGGAAAAGCCGCCGCAGGCGACGAGGCCCTTGAACTCCTTGAGTGCGCGGCGCCCGCTCAGCAGGTCCGTCATGTGCACGTCGTACGGGGTAAAGCCGGCGCGGTCGAACACGGCGGCCGTCTCGACGTGGCTGTTGACGCCCTGCTCGCGCAGGATCGCCACCGCCGGGCGCACGCCGCGCGCGATGTACGGGGCGGCGATGTCGTGCTGCGGGTCGAACGTGAGTGCCACCGTGAGCCCGGGATCGGCAGCGTCGGTCTGCGCCGCGAACTCCTCGTCCGCGCACTGCGGGTCGTCGCGCAGCCGCCGCAGGCGCCAGGAGGTCTCCGACCAGGCGCGCTTGAGGTCCTCCCAGGATTCATCCAGGTGCAGTGTCCCGACGCGGATCTGCACGCGCAGGTCGCTCACCGGCGCCCCCAGGTACAGCGCCGTCTGCGCGAGCCCGTGGCGCGCGAGGATGTCGTTGAACGCCGGCTCGTCCCCGGCCAGGATCTGCACGACCACCCCGGGTTCCTCGGCGAAGAGCTGCGCCAGCGCCGGGCCGTGCGCGGCCGGCAGCGCGATGTCCAGGCCGCAGTGCCCGGCGAAGGCCATCTCGACCAGGGTCGCGAACAGGCCGCCGTCGGAGCGGTCGTGGTAGGCGCGCAGCATGCCGGCCGCACGCAGCTCCTTGAGCGCCGCCGCCAGCCCCAGCAGGCGCTGCGGCGCGTCGAGGTCGGCCGGCTCCTCGCCGAGCTCCCCGTACACCTGCGCCAGCGCCGAGCCGCCCAGGCGGTTCTTGCCGTGGGAGAGGTCGATGAGCCACAGCGAAGTCGGGCGCTCATCCAGCTGCAGCGCGGGCGTCAGGGTGCGGCGCGCGTCCGCAACGCGCGCGAAGGCCGAGACGATGAGGGACACGGGCGCCACCACGCTCTTGTCCGTCGTGCCCTCGCGCCACGCCGTCTTCATGGACAGGGAGTCCTTGCCGACCGGGATGACGATACCGAGCTGCGGGCACAGCTCCATGCCCACGGCATGCACGGTTGCATAGAGCGCGGCGTCCTCGCCGGGCTCCCCGCACGCGGCCATCCAGTTGGCCGACAGGCGGATGTCGGAGAGCGAGCCGATGTCGGCGGCGAGAATGTTGGTGATCGCCTCGGCCACGGCCAGCCGGCCGGAGGCCGGCGCATCGAGCACCGCCACCGGCGTGCGCTCCCCCATCGCCATGGCCTCGCCCGCGACCCCCTGATAGTCGGCGAGCGTCACGGCGACATCGCTGACGGGCACTTGCCAGGGACCCACCAACGGGTCGCGGCTGATGAGCCCGCCGACCGTGCGATCGCCGATGGTGATGAGGAAGGTCTTATCGGCGACGGCCGGGAAGCGCAGCACGCGGTAGGCGGCATCCTGCAAGTCGATGCGCGCAAGCTCGAAGGGCCGCCGCACGGGAAGCACGCTTCGCACGTCGCGCATCAGGCGCGGGGGCTTGCCGAGCAGCACCTCGAGCGGCATGTCAACCGGCTCGTTCTTGAACAGCGGGTCGTGCACCATGAGCCGGCCGGAACCGTCGATCTGCCCGATCACGGCAAACGGGCAGCGCTCGCGGGCGGCGATAGCGCTGAACTCACCGAGTGCCTGCGCCTCGATGACGAGCACGTAGCGTTCCTGCGCCTCGTTGCACCACAGCTCGAGCGGCGACATGCCCTCTTCGGCACTGGGGATCGTGCGCAGGTCGATGCGCGCGCCGCGGGCACTGTGTGCCACGGCCTCGGGCACCGCATTCGACAGCCCGCCCGCGCCGACGTCGTGGATGAGGATGATGGGGTTCGCGGCGCCACGCGACCAGCAGTGGTCGATGACTTCCTGGGCGCGGCGCTGGATCTCGGGGTTGCCGCGCTGCACGGAGGCGAAATCCAGGTCCGCGCTCGAGCTGCCGCTGCCGACCGAGGAAGCGGCACCGCCGCCGAGTCCGATGAGCATGGCGGGGCCGCCGAGCACGATGAGCTTCGCGCCGATGGGAACTTCGGGCTTCTGCACGTGCATGCGGCGCACGTTCCCCAGGCCCCCGGCGATCATGATCGGCTTGTGGTAGCCGCGCACGCGCCCCGGCGGGTCGCCGGCCGCCTGCTGCTCGAAGGTGCGGAAGTAGCCGCAGATTGCCGGCCGCCCGAACTCGTTGTTGAACGAGGCCGCCCCGATGGGTCCCTCGATCATGATGTCGAGCGCCGAGGCGATGCGCGCCGGGGCGCCGAACTCGCGCTCCCAGGGACGCACGTAGCCGGGGATGCGCAGGTTGGATACGGAGAAGCCGGTGAGCCCGGCCTTCGGCTTCGCCCCGCGCCCGGTGGCGCCCTCGTCGCGGATCTCCCCGCCCGAGCCGGTCGCGGCGCCCGGGAAGGGCGAGATCGCGGTCGGGTGGTTGTGCGTCTCGACCTTCATGAGGATGTCGATCGGCTCGTGGCTCGCCCGGTAGATCCCGGAAGACGGATCGGGGAAGTAGCGCACGCCCGGGGAGCCTTCCATCACCGCGGCGTTATCACGATAGGCGGACAGGACCCCGGCCGGATGACGCGCGTAGGTGTGGCGGATCATCGCGAACAGCGAGTCGGCGCGCGCCTGCCCGTCGATGATCCAGCTGGCGTTGAAGATCTTGTGGCGGCAGTGCTCGGAGTTCGCCTGCGCAAACATCATCAGCTCGACGTCGGTCGGGTCGCGCTTCAGGTGCGCGAAGCTCTCGAGCAGGTAGTCCATCTCGTCCGACGACAGCGCAAGCCCGAGCCTGCGGTCGGCCGCGACGAGGGCCGCGCGCCCCCCCGCGAGCGACACGGACGACATCGCTTGCGCCCGCGTCTGCTCGAAGAGCCGCGCCGCCTCGGCGGGATCGAACAGCGCCATCTCGGTCATGCGGTCGCACAGCGCCGGCGCAAGGCGTGCGAGGCGCGTGCGCTCGAGCGTGCCCTGCGCGCTCAGGCGATACTCGATGCCGCGCTCGACGCGGCGCACCAGGGCGAGCCCGCACACGTGGGCGATGTCGGTCGCCTTGCTCGACCACGGCGAGATCGTCCCGGCGCGCGGCACGATGAGGATGCGCTCGCCGCCGGGCTCGCCCGCCGTGCCCGGCAGGCTCGGTCCGTAGGTGAGCAGCTGCTCGAGCACGGCGCGCTGAGCGGCGGCAAGCGGCGCCGCGAGGTCGGCGAAATGCACGAAGCGCGCATCGAGCGCGCGCACCTTAGGCTCCAGGGCCCGCAGGCGCTCGAGGAGTTTTGCGATGCGGAATGCGGAGAGCGCCCGCGCCCCCGGGATCAGCAGCACGCCCGGGCGGCTCACTTCTTCTCGCTGGGTGGTGCCGAGTACATCGGCATCGGGAACTGGGTGACGTTGGCGCCGCTTTCGAGCGAGGTGATCTTGCTCACGCCGTGCTTCTTCACCTCATCGATGCGCAGGATGGAGTGCATCGGCAGGAAGGTGCGCTTGACACCCGAGAATTCGCCTTTTATACGCTCCTCCGAAGGGTCCAGGACCACGGAGGAGCGCTCACCGAACAGCAGCTCCTCGACCTCGATGAAACCGAACAGCTCCCCGTGGCTGACCTTGCGGGCGTATACCTCGTAAACCTTGCCCTGATTCACGAACATAATGCGGAAAATGTGACTGGTTGCCATGGTGGGGCGCGGACTCGCTGTTAGCGTTAAGGCTGGCCATTATATGTCCGGCTGCGGCAGCGGCGCTGCCGCTTCCGGCACGGGGACAGCGCTAAGTACTTGCAAACGGACGGATTGCTCGTGAGTCGGGGAACCATGCTCAGGCTGAAAATCGTCAGCGACCAGCGCCGCACGCTCGCCGAGCGCAGCAGCGCCGTGTTCTCGGTCGAGGGCGGCACCATCGGCCGCTCGGCCGACAACGACTGGGTGTTGCCGGATCCCTCGCGCTATGTCTCGGCGCACCACGCGCGGGTGCAGTTCCGTGAAGGCCACTTCTACCTGCAGGACGTCAGCACCAATGGCGTCTACGTCAACGACGACATGGAGCCGCTCGCCAAGCGCGGCTCGAGCGGTTATCGCCTGTCCAACGGCGACGTGCTGCGCATGGGCGAATACCACATCGTCGCCGCACTGGATTCCCCCAAGAGCGAGGACGAGCCGCTGGCGGCCGTGCCGACCAGTATCCAGGTGCTGCGACCGCTGAAGCGCAACGGCGAGGACATCGGCGCCCCGATCAACCTCGAGGATCTACTGCTGCCGCCCGAAGAGTTCGGCCCGGTGCTGCCCGTCAACGCCTACGGCCAGGCGGTCGAGTCAGGGCCCGTGCGGGCGCTGGCCCGCACGCTCGATCCGCTGCCGCCGCTGAGTTCCGTGCCGCCCGACCCGGCGGTGCCCCCGCCGCTGCCGCCGGCCGCCACGCTGCCGCCGCTCGGCGCCAGCGTGAGCAACGAATCGATCTCCCAGCGCATGGCGCGACTCGCCGAGGCCGTCGCGCGCGAGCCGAAGAACGGCATGAGCGCGGTGGCGCTCGAGGACCTGCGTTCGGGTCTGGATGCGTTTTGCCGCGGCGCCGGCATCGCCGCCGACAGCCTGCCGGCGGACGCCCAGGGGCGCCTGCTGCATCTTGCGGGCCGGCTGTTCCGCGAGGTGTTCGTCGGCTTCAAGGAGCTCGAGCGCACGCGCGCGGAGACCCGCAACCGCTACCGCATCGAGGCTCCCGCACAGGATCCGGACGACCCGCGCCCCTCGCTGGGGAATCTTGCCGTCGAGGACCTCTTGATCGCGCTCTTCCTGCAGCACGAGGGACGTCGGCTCGATTCGGTGCAATGGCTGCGCGAGACCGTGGGCGAGGCACGGCTGCACGAGCAGGCGACGGCGCAGGCCACGCGCACGGCCTTCATCGAGTTCCTCGATCGGCTCGATCCCGCCGAGCTGGAGGCCCGCTTCGAACGCGCCGCGCGCCGCGGCAAGGCGCGCACCGCGGACAAGGCCCAGTACTGGGAACTGTTCACGACCTTCTACAGAAATCTCATAGAGATGCCGGCGGACCATCTGCCACACACATTCGTGGAAGCATTTGCCGCCGCGTATCGCGAGGCACTGAAAAAGCCGGTGGCGTGAAGGGCCGCGCGTAAGACTCAATGGCGGAGAGGGTGGGATTCGAACCCACGTGCCGGTTTTACCCGACCATCCGATTTCGAGTCGGCGCCGTTATGACCGCTTCGGTACCTCTCCGGCTGCCCTGCGAGTCTTGCGGGGGCTGGTATTCTAGCGGAAAGCCCGTGCGGTGAGGGGAGGTTCGTGCGCGCATTTGCTCTCGCCGCTGTCGTAGTCCTCGTCGCCGCCCTGAGCGGCTGCGGCAAGCTCAAGCCCCCGGCGATCTTCGAGCGCAATGCGCTCGAGCAGATCCGTGCGCGCGGCGAGCTGCGCGTAGTGACGCTCAATCTGCCCACCTGCTACTACCTCGGCGCGCAGGGCACTGAGGGCCTCGAGTTCGATCTCGCCACCGCGTACGCGGCCTACCTCGGCGTGAAACTGACGATGTACCCGGTCGCCAACGAGCACGCCCTGCAGGCGGAGCTCGCTGCCGGGCGCGCCGACATCGCGGCGGCCTCCCTGACCAACACCGCGGAATGGGGCCGGGTGGCCGACGCCGCCGAGCCCTACACACTGATCCCGCAGCTGGTCGTCTACCACCGCAGCGGCGTGAAGCCGCGCGAGACGCTGCAGCTGGAATCGGCCAAGCTCGCGGTGCGTGCCGGCAGCCCGCAGGAGCGCATCCTGCAGCGCCTGAAGAGCACAGTGGCCCCGACGCTGCAGTGGGAGGAAACCGCGCCGAGCGTCGCCGACCCGGTCGAGGACGTCGAATCGGGCGGCGCCGAATATGCCCTCACGGATGAGCGCGAGTTCTCCTTCGCCCACCACCTGTATCCGAATGTCCTCGTAGGCTTTGCCCTGCCCGAGAAACGCCCGGTGCAATGGATGGTGCGCCACGGTCCGCCGGGACTGCTCGAGAGCGTCAACGCCTTCTTCCGCGAGCTGGCCGCCTCCGGGCGCCTGCCGCAGATGGTGCAGGAGTCCTCCGGTGACACGCGCCCGTTCGCCTACGAGGAGTCGCGCGAGTTCCAGGGCCACGTCGCCGACCGCCTGCCGCAGTTTCGCGCGTGGTTCGAGGCAGCCGCCGCGCAGTCGGACATCGACTGGCGCCTGCTCGCGGCGGTGGGCTACCAGGAGTCGAAGTGGGATCCGCACGCGGCCTCCGATGAGGGTGCGGTGGGCGTCATGATGCTGACCGCGGACACCGCACAGGCGATGGGCATCAAGGACCGCACCAACCCGGAGCAGAGCATCGCCGCCGGCGCCCGCTACCTTGCCCAGGTGCGCGCGATGATCCCGGAGCGCATCGCCGAGCCTGACCGCACCTGGCTCACGATCGCCGCCTACAACGTCGGCTTCGGGCACCTGGAGGATGCGCGCATCATCGCGCAGTCGCGCGGCAAGAACCCGGACTCCTGGGCGGACGTGCGCGAGGAACTGCCGCTGCTGGCGCAGGAGCGCTGGTACGGCCGCGCCAAGCGTGGCTACGCCCGGGGATGGGAGCCGGTGCAGTTCGTCGACCGTATCCAGCGCTACCTGACGCTGCTTGAGTGGCAGCCGGGCGAGGCGCATGCAACCGTGGTGCCGCCGCCGGAAGCCGCGGCGGCCGCCACCATGCCCGCCCCGGGGCCCGTGCCGGTGCCGGTCTCGATCGAGGCGCCGCCCGCTGCTGCCGCGCAGGCGACGAAGTAGCCCGCCGCTGCCCTGGGGTGACGGTGCGCTAGGTGAGGATGCGCGCGAAGGCGCGTACCGGAAACGTGCCCACGCCCTTGAACTTGGGCGGCACGGCACTGAAGCGCAGCGGAGCCCGCGGCAGCTGCTCAAGGCCACACAGGTGTTCGGCAATCAGGATCTCGTGCTTGAGCAGCTCGCTGTGCACCGGGCGGCTGTTGCGCGTGCGCGTGTCATCGATGTTGTGCGAGTCGATGCCGACGAGCAACGCGCCCTGATCGCGCAGGTACACGGCCGCCTCGCCCGTGAGGAAGGAATGATTCTCCAGGTAGGCGGCCGTACCCAGTGCTCGCTCCAGCCGGTGTGCACGAGCACTGCCTTGCCCCGCACGTCGACGGCTCCAAAATCGCTCGCCTGCACGGCCAGGCACTCGCGATGATCCACGTGCACGAGCACGGCAGGCAGCTCGACGAAGCGCTCGAGCGGCACTTCGCTTAAGTCCCTGCCGTGCGCGTAGCGGTGGAACGGACAATCCACGTAGGTGCCGGTGTTCGTCACCATGTCGATGCGCCCGATCTGGAATTCGGCGCCGCCCGCGTAGTTCGCTCGCGAGGCCTCGCGGCTCAGAAAATCACAGATCAGCGGCCCGGGCAGTCCCTTGTAGGTCGTCATGCCGTTTGTGATGGTGTGGCTGAGGTCGATCAGTCGGCTCATGAATTTCCCCTCGCGCGCGCGCCGGTTCCAGGGACGCCGGGCGCGCGCTGTCGTCACCCGCGCCGCTGCAGGAAGAATTCCTGCAGCAGCCGGCCGCACTCCTCCATCAGCACGCCGCCGAAGACGTCCACCCGGTGATTGAGCCCCGGCAGCGTAAAGACGTTCGTGAGGCTGCCCGCGCCGCCCGCCCGCACATCCCAGGCGCCGAACACCAGGCGTCGCACCCGCGCGTGCACCAGCGCGGCGGCGCACATGACGCACGGCTCGAGCGTCGCGTAGAGCGTAGCGTCGTTGAGCCGGTAGCTGCCCAGCGCATGACCCGCCGCCCGCAGCACCTGCACCTCCGCGTGCGCCGTCGGGTCGTGACTTGCGATCGGGCTGTTGCCGGCGCCCGCGATGATCTGGCCGCCCTGCACCAGGACTGCCCCCACGGGCACCTCGCCGCGCTCGCGGGCCTGCCGCGCGTGCGCGAGTGCCGCGCGCATGAAGCGCGCGTCGCTGCCTTCCTCAGCCGGGGCCATGTGCTTCACCCGTGGCGGGCGCATCGGCGGGCGCATCGGCGGGCGCATCGGCGGGCGCATCGGCGGGCGCATCGGCGGGCGCATCGGCGGGCGCATCGGCGGGCGCATCGGCCGGCGGCGCGAGGAACAGCGACGGATCGACGAAGTCCGCGTTCAGCGCCACCCCGAAATGCAGGTGCGGGCCGGTCGCGCGGCCGGTGGAACCGACCTTGCCGATCACCGCGCCCGCGCGTACGTGCTGACCCCGCTTCACGCTGATCTTGCTCAGGTGGCAGTACATGGTGATGAGGCCGCCACCGTGATCCAGGATCACGGTGTTGCCGTTGAAGAAGTAGTTGCCGATATCGACCACGCGCGCCGCGGCGGCTGCGTGGATCGGGGTGCCCGCGTCCGCGGCGATGTCCATGCCGGTGTGGGGGTTGCGCGGCTCATTGTTGAAGAGGCGGCGTGAGCCATACGAGCTTGAGCGGATGCCCGGCACCGGCGCCTCAAGCTGCAGGGTCGCCGGCGGCTCCTCGGAGTAGGTGGCGACGGCCTTGCGGATGCGCGGCTGCTCGCGCTTGACGCGCGCGAGATCTTTCGCCGAGAGGTCCACTTGGCGGGGCGCGACCGTGAGGCGCTGCACGGTGTACTGCTTGTCGGCGACCTCGAACCCGACCGCCGCGCCCGCGGCGGTCCCGTCGCGCACGCGCACGACCGCAGGTCCCGGCGCCTGTGTAAGCGGAATGCCGACGACCGCGATCCAGTGCCCCTGCTCAGGCAGCACGAGGACACGGCGCTCCTCGAAAGTCACCCGCGGCGCCTTGCCCGGCGGGGCCGGGATCGGCAGCAGCGCCACGCCGCCGGGGGCCAGTTCCGCCTGCGGCAGCGGCACGGCCGTCACCGGCGCGGCGGCCGGCAGCGCCAGCGCGCCCAGCAGCAGCGCCCACGGCGCGCGGCGCCGGCCCACGCCCCTCACTTGGCTCCCGTCACGCGTGCGCACAGCGTGCCGTGCGCCAGGCGTGCCTCGATCGCCTCCCCCGGCGCCACGGCAGCGGCCTCCGTCAGCACGCGTCCATCCGCGGCCGTGACGATCGCGAAGCCACGCGTCAGCGTGGCGAGCGGGCTCACGGCGTGCAGTGCGCGCTGTGCGAGCGCCAGGCGGTGTTGCACGCGCGCAAGATCCGCGCGCGCTGCATGCTCGAGGCGTCCCTGCAGCTGCTCATGCCGGGCGCGGTAGTCGCGCACGGCGTGACGGGGCGAGCCGCGCTCCAGGCGTGCCTGGGCGTGCGCCAGGCGCGTATGCTGCCGGTGCAGGCCCGAGCGTGCCGCGCCCGCCAGGCGCTGGGCCAGATCATCCAGGCGCTGCATCTGCTGGCCGAGGCGTACCCCCGGGTGCGCGAGTCGCAGCCGCCGCTCGATGGCCTCGACCCGCGAGCCGATCATGCGCAGCTCGCGGCGCAGGCCGGCCGTGAGGCGTTGCGCGGTGCGCTCCAGGGCCTCCAGGCAGGCGATGCGATCGGGCACGACGAGTTCGGCGGCGGCCGAGGGTGTCGGCGCCCGTGCATCCGCCACGAAGTCCGCGATCGTGAAGTCCACCTCGTGCCCGACCCCCGACACGACGGGCAGCGCGCAGGCGTGGATCGCCCGCGCCACGGCCTCGTCGTTGAACGCCCACAGGTCCTCGAGGGAGCCGCCGCCGCGCGCCAGGATCAGGACGTCGCACTCTGCGCGGGCCGAGGCCGCCTGCAGCGCCGCCACCACGGCGGGCACCGCCGCGGCGCCCTGCACCGGCACGGGGTAGATGAGGACCGCGGCCGGCGGGTAGCGCCGCTTGAGAATGTGCAGGATGTCGCGCAACGCCGCCCCCGTGGGGGAGGTGATGACGCCGATGCGGTGCGGGAAGCGCGGCAGCGCCCGCTTGCGCTCGAGCGCGAACAGCCCTTCGGCGGCCAGCCGCGCCTTCAGCCGCTCGAACTCGCGCTTGAGCGCCCCGACACCGGCCTCCTCGAGGTGCTCCACGATCAGCTGGTACTCGCCACGGGCCTCGTAGACGCTGATACGCCCGCGCAGCAGCACCTGCGTCCCGGACCTCGGCGTGAAGCCGACCAGCATGTTCTTGAGGCGGAACATGGCGCAGCGCAGCTGCGCGTCCCGGTCCTTGAGCGAGAAATACCAGTGACCGGAGGCGGGCTGGGAGAAGTTCGACAGCTCCCCTTCCACCCAGATGACCCCCAGCCCCCGATCCAGCAGCGCCCGCACCTCGCGGGTGAGTCGCGTGACGCTGTAGACCTCGCGCAGTGGCGCGGCGGCGCCGTGAACTTCAGGATTTGCGGGCATAAAGCACCTTATCATGAGGTTTACCGCGGCGATCCGGGCGCATATAATTACGCATGCGCATCCTCGAAGAAGCTCTCACCTTCGACGACGTCCTCCTGGTTCCGGCCTACTCGGAAATTCTGCCACGCGAGGTCGATCTCTCCACCCACGTCACGCGCCGCATCCGGCTGAGCGTGCCGCTCATGTCGGCGGCCATGGATACGGTCACGGAAGCGCGCCTGGCGATCACCATCGCCCAGGAAGGCGGCATCGGCATCATCCATAAGAGCATGAGCATCGAGGCCCAGGCGCGCGAGGTCGGGCGGGTGAAGAAGTTCGAAAGCGGCGTGATCAAGGATCCGATCACGGTCTCCCCCAATATGAGCATCCGCGAAGTGCTGGACCTCACGCGCTCGCGCGGCATCTCCGGCGTGCCCGTGGTCGTGGGCCGCAAGGCCGTCGGCATCGTCACGCACCGCGACCTGCGCTTCGAGCACAAGCTCGAGGCCCCCGTCTCCTCCGTGATGACGCCCGAAGAGCGCCTCATCACCGTACGCGAGGACGCGCCCAAGGACGAGGTGCTGGCGCTGCTGCACAAGCACCGCATCGAGAAGCTGCTCGTGGTCAACCGCATCAACGAGCTCGTCGGCATGATCACCGTCAAGGACTTCCAGAAGGCGACCGAGTTCCCGCGCGCCGCCAAGGACGACGGCGGCCGCCTGCGCGTGGGCGCCGCGGTCGGCACCACGCCCGATACGCTCGAGCGCGTCGCGGCGCTGCGCGAGGCGGGCGTCGACCTCGTGGTGGTGGACACCGCGCACGGGCACTCCAAGGGCGTGATCGACACCGTCCGGCGCATCAAGGCCAGGTGGGCGGATGCGCAGGTGATCGCCGGCAACATCGCCACCAAGGAAGCCGCGCGCGCCCTGGTCGACGCCGGGGCGGATGCGGTCAAGGTGGGCATCGGCCCAGGCTCGATCTGCACGACCCGCATCGTCGCCGGCGTCGGCGTGCCGCAGATCTCGGCCGTGGCGAACGTCGCCGAGTCGCTGCGCGACACCGACGTGCCGGTCATCTCCGATGGCGGCATCCGCTTCTCGGGCGACATCGCCAAGGCGCTCGCCGCCGGGGCGCACGCGGTCATGATCGGCGGCCTGTTCGCCGGCACCGAGGAGTCCCCGGGCGACGTGGAGCTCTACCAGGGCGCCTCCTACAAGTCCTACCGCGGTATGGGATCGCTCGGGGCCATGGGCGAGCGCCACGGCTCGGCGGACCGCTATTTCCAGGATGCAGCCTCGGAGCTGGAGAAGCTGGTGCCCGAGGGGGTGGAGGGCCGCGTGCCCTACAAGGGCAGCGTCGTCACGATCCTGCACCAGCTCTCGGGCGGCCTGCGCGCCGCCATGGGCTACACCGGCAGCCGCAACATCACCGACCTGCGTACCAAGCCGGTGTTCGTGCGCATCACGACGGCGGGCGTGCGCGAGAGCCACGTGCACGACGTCACCATTACCAAGGAGGCGCCCAACTACCGGGTGTCCTAGCAACCCCTCATGGCGAGCGTTCCCCGACCTGCCGATACCTCCCCCGCTGCGGCGGCCGCGCACCCGGATATCCATGCGCACCGCATCCTGATCCTCGACTTCGGTGCCCAGTACACCCAGCTCATCGCGCGGCGCGTGCGCGAACTGGGCGTCTACTGCGAGATCCATCCCTGGGACGTGAGCGATGCCGAGGTGCGCGCGTTCCATCCGCGTGGCGTCATCCTTTCGGGCGGCCCGGAATCGGTCACCGACCAGCACCCGCCGCGCGCGCCGCAGGCGGTGTACGAGCTCGGCGTGCCGGTTCTGGGCATCTGCTACGGCATGCAGACCATGGCGCAGCAGCTCGGCGGCCGCGTCGCGCCGTCCACCGAGCGCGAGTTCGGCTACGCAGAGGTCACGGTGACGGGCGCCTCACGCCTGCTCGATGACCTCGCCGACCGCCACAACGCCGCCGGCAACGCGGTGCTCGACGTATGGATGAGCCACGGTGACCGCGTGGATGCGCTCCCGCCCGGGTTCGTCGCGAGCGCCACGACCGGCACCATCCCGTTCGCGGCGATGACCGACGAGCGGCGGCGCTTCTACGGCGTGCAGTTCCACCCGGAAGTCACGCATACCACCCAGGGCGCGCGGCTGCTGGAGCGCTTCGTGCGCGAGATCGCCGGCAGCGATGCCCTGTGGAGCGTCGGCAACATCATCGAGGATGCGATCGCGCGCGTGCGCGCCCAGGTGGGCCGCGGCACGGTGCTGCTCGGGCTCTCCGGCGGCGTGGACTCCTCCGTCGTGGCCGCCCTCCTGCACCGGGCCATCGGTGCGCAGCTCGTATGCGTGTTCGTGGATCACGGCCTCCTGCGGCTCAACGAAGGCGACCAGGTCATGAGCACGTTCGCACAGCACCTGGGCGTGCGTGTGGTGCGCGTGGACGCCGAGGCACGCTTCCTCAAGGCACTGGCCGGCGTCACCGACCCGGAGGCCAAGCGCAAGATCATCGGCCGTACCTTCGTCGAGGTCTTCGACGAGGAGGCGCAGAAGCTCGCCGGCGTGCAGTTCCTCGCCCAGGGCACCATCTATCCGGACGTGATCGAGTCCGCGGGCGCCCGCACCGGCAAGGCACATGTGATCAAGTCGCACCACAACGTCGGCGGCCTGCCCGAGAAGATGAACCTGAAGCTCATCGAGCCGCTGCGCGAGCTGTTCAAGGACGAGGTGCGCCGGCTCGGCGTGGAACTCGGCCTGCCGCGCGAGATGGTCTATCGCCATCCCTTCCCGGGTCCGGGCTTAGGGGTGCGCATCCTCGGCGAAGTGCGCAAGGAGTTTGCCGACCTGCTGCGGCGCGCGGATGCGATCTACATCGAAGAACTGCGCCGGCATGAGCTCTACGACCGCACCAGCCAGGCCTTCGCGGTGTTCCTGCCGGTGCGCTCGGTCGGCGTGATGGGTGACGGGCGCCGCTACGACTACGTGGTCGCCCTGCGCGCGGTGGAGACGGTCGATTTCATGACCGCGCAATGGGCGCGGCTGCCGTACGAATTCCTCGACCACGTCTCGCGGCGCATCGTGAACGAAGTTCCCGGCATCTCGCGCGTGGTATACGACATCTCCGGCAAACCCCCGGCGACGATCGAGTGGGAGTAGACCTGCGGCGTCGTTGAAAGCCTAACGTTTGAGTCGGGTTGCTCGAACGGTCGCCACGTGTTGACCGCTATGTGCTCGCACTTGCCCGCGGCGTGCACTCCAGCAAAGACATACCGCTCTGGGTCGGAATCACGCGGCTCAAATTGAATCCAGCGTGCCCCAGAAGGACTTCGTATTGGCGAAGACTACGTTCGCGGCCGCCACTCCACACGAGCATTGCGACGTCGAGCCACACGGCCGGGTGCGCACCAACCGGGCCGGGTGCCGGTTTCTCGGGCATGAGGGTTTCGATCACGAGAAGCTTCGCGTGCGCGGGCGCTGCGCGACGTACTGCCTCGAGGATGCTTACGGCTTCCGGATCCGCCCAGTCATGAATGACCTGCATCAACAGGTAGGCATCGCATACAGGAAGGGCGGACTTGAAGAAGTCACCGCCTTGCACGCTCAGCCTCTCAAAAGGGGCTCCGGAGGATTCACTGGCCACCTGAGGCAGGTCGAACAAAATCCCTTTGGCATTTGGTGTGGCCTTGAGGATCGCCTTGATGAGGTGGCCGCGCCCACCACCCACGTCCGCAATCAGCGGGAACCCCGAAAAATCGTAGACATGCAGGACACTGCCGATGTCCATATTTGCCTTGGAGGTCATAGCCTCATTAAAAACGCGCGCCTCATCGGGGTGGCTCCCGAGGTATTCGAACAGCCCCCCGGGAGCGAGCGTCTCAGTCGCTGGTCGACCAGTGCGCAGCGTCTGCGGTAGCGCTGCGAACAGTTTCCAGCTGATCGAGTTGATGCGTATGAACGCCCGCTGTGATTGCGGGTGATCTGAGCGCAATAGACGCGACTGCTCTGTATGCGTGAAGTGGCCCCCTTCCTCGCAAAAAATGCCGTGACCGGAAAGCAGGCGAAGGAGCCGGAACAGCGCGTCCGGATGCACACCCACTTTTTGGGCCAGTGCGTCCGCGGTCTCGGCGCCGTCGCCGAGTGCGTCCGGAACGCCAACGTCAGCTACTGCGTAGATAGCGCGAGACAGCGAGAAACCGAAGCCGTACCGGTGGATCTGGGAGAATGCGTCTGGTTCGGTCATGGGAGCTTCCCCCTTCGCCAAAGACCCGCTGCCCGAGCGATATGGGCTGGCAATAACTCAAACGCAGATTTCGCGACAAGACCGCCAGTCACCGCGGCCGGGTTGGGTTGCACTGCGTGATATCGCGTCAAGACCAGGCTCGGGCATTCCGGTCCTGAATGCTATCCGCCGGCGCCAAACCCAGATCCGTGACTGAAGGCTATTCGCAAATCTATCCGACATCTTGCCTGCTCTGAAGGGCCGGCGCGCGAACGTGGCGGTGGGTCGAAGTCAGCCAACCGGTTCCAACCCGCGAGTAACCCGTGCCAACCTAAGTCATTGATATTTCAAGAACATTCATTACTGAATGGGAATAAGCGCGCCGAGAAGCGCGCCGCGGCACTCCGATACCCCCGCCTGAGCCAGTTTTACCCTCTCTTGCGCGGCAGCTTCAGTGGCACAGGCCACGCCCGGTTTGGCGCATGCGCCAACGGGCGCCGTGAAAGGATCCGGAGGCAACTTGACGCATGGCTAAACCCGATCTGCGGCGTCCGGGTATCCGGATCGGGCTCGCCCTCGGCGGGGCTGTCCTGCTGTGGGGCGTGCACAAGTTCCGACCCGGCGCGCACCCGGTTTCAGGCCCCGTCTCCATGCCGGGCCCCCGGGGCCACGGTCGAGCAGATGCTCAGGGCCCAAGGTGCCGCGCTGACGCAGGTGATGCCGGCGCGCGTGCGCATCAGCGGTGAGGACATCCGGCGCACCGAGCTGGCTGTCACACTGCCCGACGGCCCGAGCGCCGAAGAGACGATCACCTTCGAGCCGAACCACCGCTACAGTCCGACGCCGGCGCAGCTCGCCGAGCAGTCACAGAGTGGTCGCGAAGTCTTCGGCGCCAAGCTCTCGCGCGACGGCGATTCTGCGGGCACGCACTTCACCCTGGAGCACGTCGTGCCCGCGAGCGCACTGCCGGCCAGCCTGCGCGAACGCCTCAGCACGGCACCGCCACGCACCTGGACCGGCTCGGGTCCTGCAACGGCTGGTCGGCAAGCTAGCCGCACGCCGGCAAACGTCGCTACCCTGCTCGACAACCGGTCCTCTATTGCGCGCGCGGCGCGGGTTCGAAGCAGGACTCCAGCTCCTGCCGGACGTACTCGGCGCCATCGCGCGAGATGTGGTCGTTGTCGAAGTACAGCGACCGTCCGTTTGCCTTGTACAGGCAGTCTTCTCCCGGGCACAGCGCTGCCTTCGGGTCGGCGAACCTGAGCGCGCCAGCCTGTGCCAGCGAGCGCACGTCGCCCTCCATCCGTTGCACTGGCCGCTGCGCGTCCGTGCGCTTGACGGTCAGGAAGTCATCCGCTATGCGGCGGCGCTGCGCCATCATCAGCGCGTGAGAACCCGGGTACTTCAGCTGCGGCACGTCCAACACCACGCACAGCGCACGGCGACCACCGTCCTCGACTGAGCGCACGGTCTTCCTCAGGGCCGAAGAAAATTCCGATTCGCCGGCCAGCCTCTCTACGCCGGGAGCGGCAGCAAAGTTCTCATCGTTCCAGCGTCCAGCGAGGATCACCAGCGATGGGTTCAGGCTCTTGGTGGCATCGACGACCGCGGCATTGAACGCACTGCAGGCCGCCTGTGCAGCGACGTCGCGCGTTCGGTCGAGGCCCCCGAGAATCGGCCAACAGGAAGAGTGGGCCACGAAATAAAGACGCATGTGGCGTGCCGCCGCCAGTTCTTCGAAGGCGGGCAGCACCGCCAGCGCGTGGCTGTCGCCCCACAGCAGCGCACTGCCCCCCGCGCCACTGGCGTCCGCGAAGCTGCACGGTCGCCCGGCCCGAATCCGCGCGGTGGCCTCGGTCATGCAGTGAGCGATGGCGTCCATGTTCGGCGTGGGCAGGAATGCACGCTCGGGGGCAGGAAGCCGCCGCGGGAATCCATCCGACTTCCAGAGCAACAATCCGCCGGCCAATACGAGCGCACTGGCGGTGGTCGCTACGAGCCACATCGCCCGCGGGCTCTTGAAGAGCGTGCGGCTACGCACCGGTTGCTCGATGAAACGCCAGCTCAACACGGCGAGCACGAAGATGCTGCCGATCGCCGCGGCCTGTTCCAGAGCGCTCAGCGGGGTGATGTGGTAATAGGCCGCAAAGAGCAGCACCGGCTGGTGCCAAAGATAGAGCGAATAGGAGATCAGGCCCGCAAATACGAGCGGCCGCCAGGCGAGCACCCGACTGAGCGTGCTCCCCTCACCCGCCCCGGCCGTCACCAGGG
>Ga0316624_10000047_pt1 | contig 32606 bp, 15 predicted proteins | sample OWC_Aug_N3_C1_D5_FD_207657 | JGI IMG/M metagenome (GOLD analysis project Ga0316624, IMG submission 207657) | Wetland soil microbial communities from Old Woman Creek delta, Ohio, United States - OWC_Aug_N3_C1_D5_A | ecosystem: Environmental > Terrestrial > Soil > Wetlands | place: USA: Ohio... | reverse complement strand
GACTCTTCATGCCCGTTTCCCTCTCCTCAATCCTCTCCCGCAGGCGGGCGAGGAAGCAAACGAATCACTAGCTTTATGATAACGCCGACGTATAAGCAGCCAATCTCCGCACTCATTGTTATCTACACTTCCGCCCTTGATGTGTTGCTGCTTGAACGCGCCGACTTTCCCGGATATTGGCAATCCGTGACCGGCAGCCGCGACGGTGATGAATCATTACGTGAGACCGCCATTCGCGAAGTGGCCGAAGAAACCGGGCTGGATGCGACGCGCTATGCGCTCACCGATTGGCGGCAACAGAACGTGTACGAGATCTATGCGCAGTGGCGGCATCGCTATCCACCGGGTACTACACACAACACCGAGCACGTATTCGGTCTGCAACTTCCACAGCAAGTCGACGTCCAACTTTCGCCGTGCGAGCATGTGGGTTACCAGTGGTTGCCCTGGAAGCTGGCGGCAGATAAAGTGTTCTCGCCGAGCAACCGTGCGGCGATTCTGCAATTACCGGAACGCATTTAACATGGCTGAAAATATCATCTCTGTCGCCTATGAGCACCCCGATGCGGCGCATCACAGCTGCAGCACCGCACATGCTTGGGCGAAGAAACCGCGCGAACCCGAAGCCGGAGAAAAAGCGGAACTGATCGCGCGCATCAAGCGTCTGCTGAAGGAGCAGGATGCGGTGCTGGTGGCGCATTACTACGTTCATCCGGACTTGCAGGATCTGGCCGAGCAGACTGGCGGCATTGTGTCCGATTCGCTCGACATGGCCAATTTCGGCCACCAGCATCCGGCCAAGACCATCGTCGTGGCGGGCGTGCGTTTCATGGGCGAGACGGCGAAGATACTGAACCCGGAAAAACGCGTGCTGATGCCTGACCTCGAAGCGGAATGTTCGCTCGACCTGGGCTGCCCTGCCGACGAGTTCGCCGCGTTCTGCGATGCGAATCCAGACCGCACGGTGGTGGTGTACGCCAATACCAGCGCGGCAGTGAAGGCGCGTGCCGACTGGATGGTGACCAGCTCGATTGCCTTGCCGGTGGTCAAGCACCTGATGGAGCAGGGCAAGAAGATATTGTGGGCGCCGGACCGGCATCTTGGCAGCTACGTGCAGGAGCAGACCGGCGCGGACATGCTGCTGTGGCAGGGTTCGTGCATCGTGCACGACGAATACAAGGCGCGCGAGCTCGTCGAACTGAAGGCGCAGCATCCGGGCGCCAAGGTGCTGGTGCATCCCGAGTCGCCGCGCGCGGTGGTCCAGCTGGCGGATGTGGTCGGTTCCACCACGCAACTGATCAAGGCGGCGCAGAATCTACCGGCGCAGGAATTCATCGTCGCCACCGACAACGGCATCCTGCACAAGATGCGCACGCTGTGTCCGGACAAGATCTTCCTCGAAGCGCCCACCGCAGGGCATGGCGCCACCTGCACCAGCTGTAGCCACTGCCCGTGGATGGCGATGAACGGTTTGCTGAATCTGGCCGAGGTGCTGGAACGCGGTCACAACGAGATCCACGTCGATCCGGTCATCATCCCGCGCGCGGTGCTGCCGATTCAGCGCATGCTGGATTTCGCAAAACAAATAAACCTGCCGACGCGTGGGATCGGGAATGCGTAATACGGAGGCTTGGCGTGCGGTAATGTAGCGAGTAGTCCAATGTGCAAGGAGCCGCGCAATGAACAACGAGAAGACCCCTGACCTCGATGAACCTTTAGCTCGCGCCGGAACCCCACGCCCGGATCGCAGGCGTGCCGTGAGCGAGCAGGCAATGCCGCAATTAAGCCACCCAGCAGCAAATGGGCGGATCAAGATCGCCACCTACAACATCCACAAAGGCTTCTCGCAGTTCAATCGCCGCGTGGTGATTAATGAGTTGCGCGAGCGGTTGCGGGAACTGGATGCCGACATCGTGTTCTTGCAGGAGGTACAGGGCGAGCACCTGCGTCACCCGCAGCGCCATACCGATTACCCGGCCGTACCGCAACATGAGTTCCTGGCCGATGAGTTCTGGGCGCACCATGCCTACGGCATGAATGCGGTTTACAACGAAGGGCATCACGGCAATGCCATACTCAGCCGTTTTCCCATCGTGCAGTCGTCGAACAAGGACGTGTCCGCTCACCGTTTCGAGAGTCGCGGTCTCTTGCACTGCGAGGTGGAAATAGGCGAGCAGCGGGTGCATTGCCTGTGTGCGCACTTCGGTTTGTTCGCCAAGGGGCGGCGCACCCAGATGCACGCGCTGATCGAGCATGTGCGGAGCGAAATTCCGCCGGATGCGCCGTTGATTATCGCCGGCGATTTCAACGACTGGCGCAACCAGTTGAGCAGCTCCTTGGCAAAGGAGCTGGGCGTGCATGACGTGTGCCACCTGCTCTCGGGAAAGCCGGCGCGCAGCTATCCGGCGAGCTTGCCGATGTTCCGCCTGGACCGCATTTATGTGCGCGGCTTCAGTGCGCAACAGTGCAACGTGCATGTCGGCGGAAAATGGCGGCGCATGTCCGACCATGCCGCGCTCTCCGCGCAATTGCAGCGACTATGAGTGAAATTCATCGGGTCTCCGGGAACGAACTGATGCTGCTGCAGAACGGCGCAGCATTCTTTCCGCAATTGTGTGCTGACATCGATGCGGCGAAGCGCTCCGTCTACCTGGAAACCTATATTTTTGCCGCTGACGAGGCCGGGGAGCTTGTTGCCCAAGCCTTGCAACGGGCAGCCGTGCGCGGCGTGAGCGTGCATCTGCTGCTGGATGGCTTCGGTTCGGCTGAGCTGACGGGTTCGTTTGTCGATGAAATGCGCAAAGTGGGCGTGGAAGTGCAATGGTTCAGGCGCGAGATTTCGCCGTTTACCCTGCGCCGCGACCGGATGCGCCGTTTGCGCCGCATGCATCGCAAAATGGCGGCGATGGATGGCAAGGTGGCCTTTGTCGGCGGCATCAACATCATCAACGATATTCCCGCGAAGCTGGACTTCCAGGCGCCGCGACTGGATTACACGGTGCGCATTCAGGGCGAACTGGCCGATGAGGTGCAGTCGGCAATGCAGCGCCTGTGGGAGATGGTTTCCTGGGTGACCTTCCGCAAACGCGTCAAGGAGCAGGGCTGGCGTCTGCATCGGATCGCGCCGCATCCCGCCTCCAATGTGCAACTGGTGTTGCGCGACAACGTGCGGCACCGGCGCGACATCGAGCGTGCCTACATCAAGGCTATCGCCGACGCAAAACGCGAGATTATTGTCGCCAACGCATATTTTCTTCCCAAACCCCTGTTCATCCGCGCGCTGGTGCATGCAGCCCGGCGCGGCGTGCGCGTGATGCTGGTTTTGCAGGGTAAGGTGGAATACCGCTTGCAGCATTACGCCACACTCGCGTTGTATGGCCGCTTGCTTCGTGCCGGCGTGGAGATCTACGAGTATCACGCCAGTTATTTGCACGCCAAAGTTGCGGTAGTCGATGGCGAATGGTCAACGGTCGGATCGTTCAATATCGACCCATTCAGCCTGTTGCTCGCGCGCGAGGCCAATCTGGTCGTGCGCGACCAGGATTTCGCAGGAGATTTGCGCGGCAGTCTGCTGCATGCCATCGAGCGCGATGGACGGCGCGTGGAACTCGCGCCTGCCAATTTGCTCACGCGTATTCTGGCGCGCATGAGTTACGGATTGATACGCTTCATCATCGGAGTGCTGGGCATCTCCAAGAGCCATTGATGAAAACAGGCAATGGAACAGGCGATGGAACAGCCCTTCCGCTAAGCCACTAAAGAACGTCGGCCATGCGGCCAGTTATAGCCATCTGACCAGGCGGGTCAACGACGGCAGCCAGGCCATCGGTTATGATGCCGCGAATTGACAGTGCCGGATGCCGCGCGGAGAATCCGCATGGGACATATCTGACGAACGCTCACACACCTGACGGAGGGGCGATGGATCGCAGAACGACACCACAGCATCGGAATGCGGGGATGAGCAAAGAGGCGATCCAGACCTCGCTCGCCGATCACCTGATGTATTCCAACAGCAAATATCCGATCAACGCGACGACGCGCGACTGGTTCCAGACCACCGCGTATGCCGTGCGCGACCGTCTGGTCGAGCGCTGGATGGAGACCATGCAGCGCTATTACGATCAGGATGTCAAACGCACCTACTACCTGTCGCTGGAATTCCTGATGGGACGCACCCTGAGCAACGCGACGCTCAACCTGGAGATCGATGAGCAATGCAGGATGGCGCTGTACGAGCTGGGGCAAGAATTCGAGACGGTCGCCGAGTTCGAGTCGGATGCTGCGCTGGGCAACGGCGGGCTAGGGCGATTGGCGGCGTGTTTCCTCGATTCCATGGCGACGCTGGATTTGCCGTGCTACGGCTACGGCATCCGCTACGAATACGGCATGTTCCGCCAGAGCGTCGAGAACGGCGCCCAGATGGAACACCCGGACAACTGGTTGCGTTATGGCAACCCATGGGAGTTTCCGCGTCCCGAGCTGTTGTATCGGGTGCATTTCAACGGCCACGTGGTGGGGTACAAGCAAGACGGCATATTGCGCCACCACTGGGAAGAGACCAACGATGTGATGGCGATGGCCTACGACACACCGGTTCCGGGTTACGGCGGCAGGACCGTCAACAACATGCGGTTGTGGGCGGCGAAGTCCTCGCGGGATTTCGAGCTGAGCTACTTCAATCAGGGCAACTATATCCAGGCCGTTGCCGACAAGAACGAATCGGAAAACCTGTCCAAGGTGCTCTACCCGAACGACTCGACCGAGATGGGGCGCGAGTTGCGCCTGAAACAGCAATATTTCTTCGTCAGTGCCTCGCTGCAGGACATGCTGTATCGTTACAAAAAAAATCACGACAGCTGGATGCAGCTGCCGGAGAAAGTGGCCGTGCAACTGAACGACACGCATCCGTCCATCGCCGTTGCCGAGATGATGCGTCTGCTGGTCGATGTCCACAAGCTGGCCTGGGACGAGGCGTGGGGCCTGAGCACGCGCATCTTTTCCTACACCAACCACACGCTGCTGCCGGAAGCGCTCGAGACCTGGCCGGTGGCGATGTTCGAGAGCCTGCTGCCGCGTCACCTGCAAATCATCTATGAAATCAACTATCGTTTCCTGCAACAGGTGATGCATCAGTTTCCCGGCGACGGCGAACTGCTGCAGCGCTTATCCCTCATAGACGAGAACCACGGACGCCGCGTGCGCATGTCCCATCTCGCTATCGTCGGCAGCCATACGGTGAACGGCGTTGCCGCGTTGCACACCGAGCTGATGAAGCGCACCATCTTTGCTGATTTCGAGCGCGTCGCGCCCGGCAAGATCATCAACATGACCAATGGCGTGACGCCGCGGCGCTGGCTCAATCAGGCCAACCCGGGGCTGGCCCGGCTGATCTCGGAGCGCATCGGCAAGGGCTGGCTGACCGATCTCGACCAGCTGCAGAAGCTGCGCGAATTTGCCGGCGATGCCGATTTCCGGCAGCAGTTCCGTGCCGTCAAGCAGGCGAACAAGGAGCGGCTCGCCGCGTTGATACGCAAGCAGCTGTTTATCGAGGTCGATCCGGCGTCGCTGTTCGACATCCAGATCAAACGTATCCACGAGTACAAGCGGCAGTTGCTCAACGTGCTGCATGTCATCACGCTGTACAACCGCATTCGTTCCGGTGCGCGCCCGGACAGCGTGCCGCGTGCGGTCATCATCGCGGGCAAGGCGGCACCGGGCTATGCAATGGCCAAACTCATCATCCGCCTGATCAACGATGTGGCCGACATCGTCAATAACGACCAGCAGGTCGGCGGCAAGCTGAAGCTGGTGTTCATGCCTAACTACGATGTCTCCAATGCCGAGCGCATCGTGCCGGCCGCCGACCTCTCCGAGCAGATCTCCACTGCCGGAATGGAGGCATCCGGCACCGGCAACATGAAGCTGGCGCTGAACGGCGCGCTCACCATTGGTACGCTGGATGGGGCGAACATCGAGATACGCGAGGAAGTCGGCGCGGAGAATTTTTTTCTGTTCGGGCTCACCACCGGGGAAATCGAAGCGGTGCGGCACCATGGCTACGATCACATGGGCTATTACCATGGCAACAGCGAACTGAAGCAGGCGCTGGACATGATCGCTTCCGGATATTTCTGCCCCGACGAGCCGGCGCGGTATCGCGAGATCGTCGACGAGCTGCTCAAGCATGGCGACCATTTCATGCTGCTGGCGGACTATGCCTCCTATATTGCCAGCCAGGACAAAGTCGGCGAGCTGTATCGCGACCCGCAGGAATGGACGAAACGTGCCATCCTCAATGTTGCGGGGATGGGCAAGTTTTCCAGCGACCGCACCATCCGCGAATATGCCGAGCGCATCTGGCATATTGCACCGATCAAGGCGGGCGAGAAAACGGACGCTCCATGAGCAGGGTTGTTGCAGGCGATATCGGCGGAACCAAGACGCGACTGGCGATCATCGAGGTTGCCGGCACGCAGGTGCGGGTCGAGCGCGAAGCCGCCTATCCGAGCAAGCAGTTCGCTACTTTCGAGGGGATGCTGGACGATTTCCTGGTCGGCAAAGAGGCGCCCGGCAGCGCGGCCTTCGGCATCGCCGGACCGGTGCGCGGCAGGGCGGTGCGCACCACCAATCTGCCGTGGTTCATCGAAGCTGATGTTTTGCAGCAGCGCTTTGGCTTCAGGGTCTGCACTTTGCTCAATGACCTGGAGGCGACTGCCTACGGTCTTCCGGCACTCGGCCCGGCAGACTTGTCGACCTTGCAGCAGGGGGAGCCGGGCGCATCCGGCAACACCGCCATCATTGCGGCCGGAACGGGGCTGGGCGAGGCGGGTCTGTATTGGGACGGGCAGCAACACCATCCCTACGCCACCGAAGGCGGGCATGCGAGCTTTAGCCCGCAAACCGAGCTGGAGTTTGCCTTGTTGCGCCACCTGCAGCTGCGTTATGGGCATGTCAGCTGGGAGCGGGTCGTCTCCGGCATGGGGCTGGCCGATCTGCATGATTTCTTGCGCCTCTATCGCAAGGCCGCTGTGCCACAGTGGCTGATCGAGGAAATGCAGGCAGGCGACGCGGCCGCCGCGGTGTCGCGCGCGGCATTGGCCGGAAGCGACGACATCTGCATCGAGACACTGGATTGCTTCGTGCAATTGTATGGCGCCGAAGCCGGCAATCTCGCGCTGAAGACCATGAGCCGCGGCGGGGTGTATGTGGGCGGCGGGATTGCGCCCAAGATCCTGCCGTTGTTGCAGCGCGACATCTTTACCCAGGCTTTTCTGAACAAAGGCAGGATGCGTCCCGTGCTGGAAGCAATGCCGGTGCATGTGATCCTGCACGACCGCGTTGCGTTGTATGGCCCGGCGCTGCGCGCGGGACAACTCTCGCCGGATTGATGCACAGCGGTGGTGCGCCGAGTGACATCCGGGTGCGCTGCTGCACAGGCGTTGCATCATGCGGGCATCACTATCCTTTCAAATCAACACGAAACAGGACTGGCACGGCGCTTGCTGATAGATCGGCGAGAGCGGCCCCGAGGCTTCCTGCCTCCCCGCTTTCTTGCATCTCCTCCTGTTGGGGGCATCCTCGCGGATGCCCTTTTTTTTGATGGGGGCAAGGCAGGCGGGGCGGACAGTTATAATGCGCGCCGCAAATTGTCGGTGATACTCGATGAAATCCTATTCCACCCATATGTCCTCCGGACGAGCAGATTGGCGCGTCATCCGCAGCCTGACCCCCTATTTGATGGAATTCAAGGGGCGGTTGGTCGCGGTGGTCTTGCTGCTGATACTGGCGAAGCTCACCAATGTGGCCGTGCCGCTGGTGCTCAAGGAAATTGTGGATGCCATGGGCAAACCGCAGGCGATGCTCGCCATCCCGGTGTTCCTGGTGGTCGGCTATGGCCTATTGCGTTTGTTCAGCACCTTGTTCGGCGAGTTGCGCGACGCCGTGTTCGCCAAGGTAACGCAGCGTGCCATTCGCCGCGTGGCGTTGCAGGTATTCGAGCATCTGCACAGCCTGAGCCTGCGCTTCCATCTGGAGCGGCAGACGGGCGGAGTCTCGCGCGACATTGAGCGCGGCACCCGCGGCATCAGCTTTCTGCTGACATTCCTGTTGTTCAATATTCTGCCGACCCTGCTGGAAATCGGCATGGTGGCGGTGGTCCTGTTCGTCAAATACAACCCGTGGTTCGCCATTATTACGTTCGCCACGCTGGTGATCTATATCGCGTTCACGCTGGTGATCACCGAATGGCGCATGGTGTTCCGCCGCACCATGAACGACATGGATTCCAAGGCGAATACCCGCGCCATCGACAGCCTGATCAATTACGAGACGGTGAAATATTTCGGCAACGAGAAATATGAAGTGCAGCGCTACGACGAGCAGATGCAGCGCTGGGAAGTGTCGGCGGTGCGCAACCAGACCTCGCTAGCGGCACTCAACGCGGGGCAGAGCATCATCATCGCCATCGGCGTGACATTGCTGATGCTGCTCGCGGCGGATGGCGTGGTGAAGGGAAAGATGACGGTCGGCGACCTGGTGCTGGTCAACGTCTACATGCTGCAGCTCTACATGCCGCTGCATTTCCTCGGTTTCGTGTATCGCGAGATCAAGAATGCGCTGGCCGACATGGAGCGGATGTTCCATTTGCTGGATGCGAACCGGGAGATCGCCGATGCGCCGGGTGCGCAGCCGATCAAACTGAGCAATGTCGCCGTGCGCTTCGACAAGGTCAGTTTTTCCTACGAACCGGCGCGCGAGATCCTGCACGAAGTGAGCTTCGATGTCCCTGCCGGACACACGGTCGCGGTGGTGGGGGCAAGCGGCGCCGGCAAGTCCACGCTATCGCGGCTGCTGTTCCGTTTTTACGATGTGAGCACCGGCTGCATTTGCATCGACGGGCAGGACATCCGCAGCGTAACGCAGGAAAGTCTGCGTGCGGCCATCGGCATCGTGCCGCAGGACACTGTGTTGTTCAACGACACTATCTATTACAACATCGCCTATGGCCGGCCGACTGCCACGCGTGAGGAGGTGATCGCCGCGGCGCAATCGGCGCATATCCATGCCTTTATTGAATCCTTGCCGCTCGGTTACGAGACGATGGTGGGCGAGCGCGGCCTGAAACTGTCCGGCGGCGAAAAACAGCGTGTGGCTATCGCACGCGCAATTCTGAAGGACCCGGCGATATTGATTTTCGACGAGGCGACCTCGGCTTTGGATTCCAAGTCAGAAAAGGCCATCCAGCACGAGCTGCGCCATATCGCGCGGAACCGCACTACGCTGGTCATCGCGCACCGTCTGTCCACCATCGTGGATGCCCAGCAGATCCTGGTAATGGACAAGGGGCGTATCGTCGAACGCGGCTCCCACCGCGAACTGCTCGACCAAGCGGGGATGTATGCGCAGATGTGGGCATTGCAGCAGCAGGAAGAGCATTAACTATTTTGCAGCGCGCATTGATTATTATTGGAATTTTAGGTTATCCTGCGTGCCGTTTGGATGGCTCGGAGGGGGATCATGCGCAATAAAATCATTATGCTGGCTTTGCTCGGTCATGTGCTACTGGCGCATGCGGATGGCAATGAAGGTACGAACGCGGTGGTTCGTGACGATCAGTCTATCAGCGCGGCATTCAACCGGGCACCTCCGCCCAGGCTGCAATCCGCCATTGCCATGGTCTATGACGAGCAGGAGCAGCGACCGATCTATTCCAAGAATGCCGATAATGTCGTGCCGATCGCATCCATCACCAAACTGATGACCGCGATGGTGATTCTGGACGCCAAGTTGCCAATGGACGAGCTGATCAGCATCAGCGCGGAAGACCGCGACCATTTGAAAGGAACGCGTTCGCGGATGCGCAACGGCATGACGCTGACGCGTGCTGAACTGATCAAGCTGGCCTTGATGGCTTCCGAGAACCGCGCGGCTGCGGCGCTGGCACGTACTTACCCGGGCGGCATGCCGGTCATGCTGGCGATGATGAACGCCAAAGCGCTCGAATTGGGGATGACCTCGACCCATTTCAACGATCCGACCGGGTTGAACAGCTCCAACGTTTCGACCGCACAGGATCTGGTCAAGATGGTGATGGCGGCGCAAAAGTATGAGGAGATTCAGCGCTGCACCACGACAAGCTCGCATATCGTGCAAGTGCAGGGGCGTCGCCCGCTGCAATTCAACAACACCAACCCCTTGGTGAGGAATTCCCAGTGGGATATCGGTCTCAGCAAGACCGGCTACATCAGCGAGGCGGGACGCTGCCTGGTGATGCAGGCCAGGATATCCAATCGCCCTACGGTGATCGTGTTGCTGGACTCATGGGGCAAGCGCACCCGTGTCGGCGATGCAGTCCGCGTCAAGCGCTGGATGGAGAACGCTGTCGAGGGGCCGGTACGACGGGTTAGTCGCCGCGGGTAGGTGGAACTGAAGTGAGCACAAAGGGGCGCGAGCCCCTTTTTTGTTGTCCAGAAAATATTGGCAGGTTGGCAAACATAAATTTGCCGCTCCTTAAAATTACCATTACACTGCATAAGGATAAATAAGGCCAATTAGAGTGTGGTTGTTCCGGCGTCCCCCTCTTTCTTCTCAAGAATTCATTTGGCTGGCGATATACCCGGAGTCATTTTCCTGATCCGCGTTTCGTTGCGTTGTTTATTGCGGTACATCGTAGCGGGATTCGTAACGCACTCGGAGGGTGCCGTGTTTGTCGTCTCTCGTTGTCTGCTGTGGATGTTGGTCGAAAGGAGACGAAGCTTTGCTGATGTTGCCTAACCTGCGCGGAAACGCGCTGCCTTCCGGATGCCGCGCAAGAAACAATCGCATTATTGCTTGCCTTCATCGTTGTTCAGTGGCGGCTGTAGTGCTGATATCCGGCGTCGCACCGTCTATTGCCGCAGAGCAAGATACTGCCGCCGCCGCACGAATCAGCCCCGCAATCGTGCCAGCCCGCGGCACTCAGTCCGCACTGCTCACGCTCAAGGCCTTCGGCCGATATGCCGTTACCGTGAACAGTACCCAAGGCGTGGCGCTGCAGCCATTGGACCGCATGGCCGGCGCAGGGGAGATCGCCGGCGAAGCCGGCAAGCAGGACGGGCGCCTCGACCTTTTTCTGGATCGCGGCGAGATCAAGATATTGACCCACGCCTCCGCAAAAGGCAGCGGACAGGCGAAGCTGAGCGCCCACGCATTCCGCGAGCTGCACGAGCATCCTCCCATGCTGATCGAGCAGCGGCTGGAGCGAGCCAGCCTGGATGACTTCGAGCAACGTTCGTACTGGCTGGAAATCAAGGAAAAGCGCACGGTAGCGATCGAAGCTGCCGGACGTCATCTGGCCGATCTCCGGCTTTGGCGCGACGGCACCTGGCTGGTCAATATGTCTCCGCAGCTCACCACCAACCAGGCGCGTGCGGGTCAACCGCTGCTGATCGCGCATTTAACCGCCGAGCTTGAACCGGGACTCTATCTGGTGACGGCGTATGGCGGCCCGAGCCAGCCCTGGACTGAAGCATCGAACGACAAACCGTTCTTCCTGCGTCTCGGTATTCCGACGCTGGGGCCGGAAATGCGGCAACAGTTCACCATGGGCGAGCTCGGTGTCGAGCGCTTCGTGGTTCCTGCCGGACCGAATTATTTCCGGCTTGAACTTCCGGTTGCGGGCACCGCCAATCTTCAGGTCAGCGCCTATAACGAGCATGACCCGTTTCAGGCACAGGGCGCCAGTGCGAACATAGACAAGCGCTCCCTGCCGCCGGTCGCAGAATTGAACGGCATCGGCAGCAGCGGTTCCCGCTTGGTGACCGTCACGATGGAGGCAGGCAAGTCTTTTATCCTGCAGCATTTCTATGCCAGCCAGGTCAATTACTTCAATACCTCGGGCGATTACTGGCTCAGCTCGATACATGCCGGGTATGCAGAGGATTCGGTTGGCGCGACTGCCGTACTCACCCGCCAGCGTCGCAATGCGCCGGAGGAATATGTCGACGCGCGCGTGCTCGAATTCGCGCGCGACAAGCCGTGGCACCGGCGCTTTAATCTGCTGGACGAATTGACGCTGTTCATCCGGATGCCAGAAGCGTCAAAGATCAGGGTCGTCGGCCAGGGCGTCAAGGCGCGTTACCGGTTTGAACCGTTCCTGACCTCGCGTCCTTACGATTACAAGGCACCGCCGTGGCAGGAGAGCGGTCATGTGTTCGAACTTGATCGCGGCCTTTACGTATTGACCATACAACCGGAGACGAAAGGCATCCTCGATCTGCAACTGCTGCCGCCGGGCAGCGTGATGCAGGACGTGATGTCCTTCTTGGCAAAGCTTTCGACCGCCGCAAATGACACGGCCGATCAGCATCCGGCCTCAATCGGTAGCGTGCCGGGCGAAACACTGACCCCGGTAAGTCCGGTTGCGCGGTTTGCCGCCACGCGATTGGACAGCGACACAAGGTACACCGTGTATCTGAACCGCCAGCCCGGCGTGGCCTCAGGCCTGGTGATGCGCCCGCTGCCGGTAGATATGCAATATCCCTTGCCGGTGACCCAGCGGGCTGGCGAGACGCTGACCATCCCGGTGCGGGTTGCGGAAAAAGGCACGCTACGCGCGCTGGCCGAAGACGGACGCTTGCTTAATATCGCGCTCGACAACGGCAAGAAAGGCACAGCCATCGAGGTTGAGGCGGGACAGTATCGCGTCACGGTCAAAGGCAGCGATGCCGTGCAAGTGTATTCGCTCGGATTGGAGCCCGCCCGGCTGTCGAGCCAGACGCCGCTGCCGCCCATGCCTGATGCGACACTTGCGGGTTTGCCGAAATTTCCGGTTATCACCTCCGGCGCGCCGCGCTTCCTCGATCTTCAGCGCAACAGTTCCGGCGATTTCAGGGTGCAGGTGGACAAGCCCGGCCTTTACCAGTTTGAAACCACCGGCTTGCTGCATACCGGCGGAAGAGTACGGACGCGCATCAATCCGTCGCTGTTCAGCGAGTCCGAGAATGGCGTGGGGCGCAACTTCCTGATTCAGAATTATCTGCGGGAAGGCGAATACCAGCTCTCCGTAAGCACGCAAGGACAGACGCGGGGCGATCTCGGTGTGCAGTTGACGCGCACCGAAGTGGTTGACGGCGGCGAGTTGCGTGCGGGCGAAGTGGCGCGCGCCTTGCTCCCATCTGCGCGGGCGCTGGCTTATCGCTTTCACATCGCCAAGCGCGGCACCTACCATCTGCAAGCGATGGGGCTGGGCCGCGACTTTCGCCTGCGGCTGGAAGATGCCTACGGCTGGCCGCAGTTTGCCCCCGTGCTCGATGGCGATATCCGCGGCGAGCTCGCGCCGGGCGACTATCGCCTGATCGTGCTGCCGCAGACGTCCGAGGCGCGCGTACTCACGCGGCTTGATCTCGTGGCCACGCAGAAACACTATGCAGGGCACGGACCGCACCGCATTGCACTGGAGACGCGCATCGCGCACACCTGGCGCGAACCAGCCAAGGGAAAGGCACGCGTGCCGGATCAATGGGAATTCGATCTGCCCGCGCTCGCCGATCTCGTCATATCGCTTGATAATGAAATGGAGGCGACACTGGTGAATGTCGCCGATCTCAAGAAGGTGGTTGCGCAGATCGAGGCCAAGCGTGTCTGGAATGGACGGCTTCCTGCCGGACGTTACCGCGTGCTGGCCAGGCACAGCCGTTCCAACAACCACGTGCCCTACACGCTGCAAATATCTTCCGTGCAACTTCTCGCCGGCTTGTCACGGGAGGTGATCGCGCCTTTGGTCATCCCGGTATCGGTGGGAGCAGACGGCTTGGTCGAGCTGCAGTCGTTCGGCCACAGCGATGTGCGCGCACGTCTGCTTGACGCCTCCGGCAATCAGGTCGCGCAAAACGACGATCGCCCGGACGACTGGAATTTCCATATCGCACAGCGTTTGCGTCCGGGCGAATACCAGCTGATGGTCGACCCGGTCAACGAGCGGCAGGCCTCGACCACCGTTTTCATGCGCGCGCCAGGCGAGGTCGCCGAAAAGCCGCTCGCCCTCGGCAGCAATGCCGACATCAAGGACGAGCAGGTGCACATCTTTCCGTTGCCGATACCGGCTGACCGCAATCTCCTGCTGGCAAGTGCGCAGTCCAGTGATACGGTGGGGCTGGCCCTGGAAGGTAATTCCGGTCAAGGCGAATCGGCACAGGGTTGGGTCAGCCTGGGTACTACCTTGGCGAAGAACCCGTATCTGGCTTTGCCGCTGGGCGTAGAACGCTACCGTGCATACCGGCTGCGCGTCTGGTCGGCGGATCGGCGCAGTTTGAAAATACGCGTGAGGGCGGTAGCGGCGATGCTTGCCGCAACATCCGAAAGCCAGTGGCTGCGGGGCGGCGTTTCGCTGGCGCGCGTGGACGAAGCACGCAGTGACTTGCGCGTGGCGATGATCGTCCTGAGCAGTCCGGGAACATTCCGCCTCAAGGGCGACCTTGCGGGGCTGCAGTGGTCGGACACCAGCTCATGCGCAGAACAGATCGGCAGCAACGCGGTGATCGGCGCCAGCGGCAAGATGTTGTGGCTCGCATCCGGACAAGCCAAGGACGAATCGCTTGCCCCAGAGCGGCTGCGCCTGCCGACGGGCGAGAACGAATCCTTGCGGCTCGAACTTCTGCCCGGCCGCGAGGGTAGCATAGACATGCAACTTAACAGCGTGGGCCCCTCGCTGGTGCTTGCGCAGGCCCGCGCCGGGCAGCCCGGTATCGCCATGAATGCGAAGCGCGAACCGAACACGATGGGGCTCGTGTCCGGAGAGGCGGTGTCCGTCGCGCAGCCCGGTGCATCCGGCTCGGCCTACGTGTGGAATGCGTCCAGTTCAAGCGAACCGCTTGAACTGGACGTGCGTCAGGCGCCACTGCGCCGGGTTGCCAACAGATCGCTCGGCATGGGCGGCAGCGACGGTACACTCGGAGCGAGAACGGCGCTGCCAATAACGCTGCCCGGCGGCTCATTACGTGTGCGCCTGTCGCTTTCTGCGATGAGCGCGGCGGTGTTCCTGAAGCGCGGCAAGATCATGTCCACACACTGGTCGGGTGCGGATACTCTGCAGGAAACCGTGCTGACCGATGCCGATGAAATGTGGCTGCTCAATGCGGAATCGTTCGATACTCACTACGGCCTGGAGATCGCGCCGGGCGCGGGCGAAGCGGAGCCGGCGTTGAAACCGGGCGAGTTGCTTGAGCGTAACGTCAGCACTGCCGGTCGTTTGCGCGTTCCGGTGGAAATACAGAAGACCGACAGCAATCAATTCCACCTCCACGTTAGCGGTAACGCCCAGAGTCTGTGGCTGGAAAATGGCGGACGTATTGCAGGAGGCGATGACATCGTGATCCGTGATAGCGGCGTGCTATGGCTGCAGCACCAACCGGGGATCCTCGTTGCATGGCTGGAAGCGCCTGCCACTCAGGGTACGCCGGGCTTCGCCGAATGGTTCAAGTCGTTCCAGGAAACGGCCGTCAAACCGCCGCAGAGCGTCAGCCTCAAAGGCAAGACGCAAGTCCTCAACTTCAAGCCCGAGCGCACGACCATGCTGCACGTCCGCACCAGCGTGCCGGTGGTGACCCACTACATCGTCGATGGCCAGCCGCCGCGCACCGAGGCGCATCTGCAGGGTGCCAACATCAACCTGTTTGCGCCAGCCGGATCATCGCGCCTGGTGCTGCGCGCCGTGGGCGCGGACAGCCTGTCTGGGGTTGCTACCGTGTTGGCGACGGATGCAGGCAGCCTTAGCGAAGGTGCGGGAACGGAAATTCTGCTCGCACCGGGCAGCGCGCGGCTGTTCACCTTTGAGCTGAAACAACAATCGCAGGTCGGTATTGGCGTACGCGCCTCGTCCGACATCGTGCACAGCGTGTTGTACAACGAACGCGGCGCGGTGCAAGCGCAAGGCGTGGTGCAGATGCCGACCCTGTCGCCCGGACGTTATTACCTCGCCATCGAGGCGCCGGCAGATACCGCGCCGATATTGGTGCAGCCGATCGTGTTCGGGCTGAAAACTCCCGATACCCGTCCGCCCTATGAGATCTTGCGCCGTTACGTCGAAGGGAAAGATAACGACGCGCTGCTCTACGTGCCGCCGCCACCGGGTACCGCTACCGATAGCGAAGCGACAGATGAATCGGGCAGTCCGGCAAAGCACCGTCGCGCACCGCGTCGGGTTAGCGATGATGAAACTGAGAACACCGACGAGTCGGCAGCGTCCACAGAAGACGGCGAACCCCAACCATCGGGAGAAGCGGAAACGGGCGATGGCGATTCACAACAGAGCACGGATGGCGAATGAACGTAGGGCGGGGCACACCCGCCGATGCACCATGAAGCAGGACATAACTTGTTTAATGAGATTGAAACGGTGGGTGTGACCCGCCCTACCAAATAATCCGGACGATATGCCCAACTACCGCCGCGCCAACGCTGAAGGAGGTTGCTATTTCTTCACCGTAAATACTTTGGGCCGACAGCCGTTCCTGCTTGTGATGTGGACGTGCGAGCCGCGCTGCGCGAGGCGATTGAATCGGTGCGAGCAACTTTGCCGTTTAGCATCGACGCGTGGGTATTGTTGCCCGATCACTTGCATTGCCTGTGGACGTTACCGCCTGACGACGCGAATTTTTCCACGCGCTGGAAATTGATTAAAACAAGAGTGACACAACGTTGCGGCGAACGACTGCTGCGCGATGAATACATGACCGTCCGCCGCAAGAAAAAACGTCAAGGCTCACTCTGGCAGCACCGCTATTGGGAACACGCCATTCGAGATGAAAATGATTTTGGACGGCATCTGGATTACATACATTGGAACCCGGTTAAACACGGTCATGCGAAGTGCGTAGCAGATTGGCCGTATTCCAGTTTTCACCGTTATGTGAAAGCCGGGCTATATCCGCAGGATTGGGTAGGGCGGGTCATACCCGCCGCAGCGCACGATGAAGAAGAAGATCGCACGGGATTCGGCGAATAAATCTGACGTGAAAATATTGAAACGGCGGGTGTGACCCGCCCTACATGCAATGGGAGCAACAATGAAACGCGCACATGGTCTGGTAAAAATATTTCTTCTGCTTGCAGCATTGTGCGCGAGTCCAATTTCCCACGCTGCCGATTCAGTGCCGGGCGGCACGCTAGTCCAACCGAAGGGCGTATCGGTTATCCCCGACAAGTTCTTGCGCCGATGGGATCCGGTGACATTCTTCTTCGATTCGGCCAGTGGGCCTGCCAAGGGCGGCCCCGAGCATCAGCCGGAGCGTTTCGTCAGCATGACTCCATCGCATCCGGGCGTGTACACCTGGTTGGATGCCAAGACCTTGCAGTTCCGCCCAGCGGAGCCGTGGCCCGCGTTATCGCGCTTCTCGTTTCGTTTCAAGCAGAAGTCCTATGACGTGATCACGCTGATGGAGGTGCCGACCAATACCATCCCTGCCGACCGCGAGGAAGGACTCGATCCGGTCGAGCGCATCACGCTGACTTTCGCCGAGCCGCTTGATCCGAAGGCCTTGCGCCAGATGGTGCGCATCGGTGTGCGTCCCTTGCCGGGAATAGACGAGAGCCAAACCCGCTGGCTCGACCAGCGCGACTTCGACCTGAAGGTGATCGAGCGCGTGCAGCGCCGCGATCCGGCCAGTTATGTGCTGACCTTGTCGCGCCCGATCCCGAGCGGGCAGCGCGTGATCGTACGCCTGCGCCTGTCTTTGGAAGACAGCACAAACGATTCGTTCAAGGACATCAGCTTCACCACTTCCGAATCGTTCCGCATCACCGGTATGGGCTGTGCCGAGTTGCGCTTGCCGATCACGCCCGAGGGTGTTTCTTATGCGCGCGATCAGGCGCTGAGCTGCAACGCCGACTATCGCCGGGTGCAGGTGGAATTCTCCGCGCCACCCAAGGCGCTCAGTCCGGTCGAGGCACGCAACTTGGTGCGCTTCACGCCGGCGGTGAAAGGCCTGACGTTCCAGGTTGCGGGCAACAGGCTGCTGGTTGACGGCAACTTCCAGCCCGACACACTGTATCGGGTGAGCGTGATGCCGGACCCGCTGACCGACATGCGCGGACGTCCGTTATTGGCCAAGGCCGCGAGCCAGCTTTACCTGCATTTCCCGCCCAAGCCCAAGTACCTGCAACTGCAGACCGGGCAGGCCATTGTCGAGCGTTTCGGGCCGCAGCAATTGCCGCTCGACGGCCGCGGGTTCGAGCGCGTCGATGTGCGCGTCTACCCGTTGGATCCGCTGGATCGTTCGTTCTGGCCGTTCCCGAATCAGGCTGTGATGACCGACGAGAACCCGGCGCCGCCTGCACCGGGCGAGGAACCCGCGCCGTTTGATTCCGCTTACGGCTACATCGATGCGCGCGGATTGACCCGCCAGCTGCGCACGCTCGGTTCGCCGCCGGTATCGGCCATCGTGAAATTGCCGCTGCGTGCCACGGAATCGGCCGCCCATTTCGGCCTCGATCTCGAACCCCATTTCGCTGCCATTGCCGGCAAGCAGCAGCCCGGCACCTACCTGGTCGGCATTCGCAAGCTGGATGAGACCGCGCAGCGCAGCTGGGTGCGCGTGCAGGTAACCGACCTGACGTTGACGACCATCGAGGAAGAAGACGGGGTCAAGTTTGCGGTTAACTCGCTGTCTACCGGCGCACCCGTTTCCGGCGCGGAGATCAGGGTGGAAGGTGTGCGCAACAATCAGTGGGTGACGCTGCTGAAGGCAAGCTCCGGCTCGGATGGCACTTATCGCTGGTCCGCACCGGGCAGGTCGCGCGACAGCGCGACGGTGCGGCGCATCGTCGTGCAGCAGGGCCGCGATGTGCTGGTGCTCGATCCCACGCGCGCGCCGGATCGCTATGCGGACAACGTATGGGGCGGCCCCGACGGCACCTGGCTGCAGTGGACACAGGAAGAGCTGGCGCAGCGTAGCGAACCCGCGCAAATGCTTTGCCATGTATTCACCGAGCGGCCGGTGTACCGGCCCGAAGAAAAAATCTATGTCAAAGGCTATGTGCGGAAGCGCCAGCGCGGCGCCATATCCGTCGCCAGCGGCGGCGGCACGCTGGTGGTGGAAGGTCCGGGCGGCTTGTCCTGGCGTTACCCGGTCAAGCTTTCGGCGCAGGGCGGCTTCAATTATGTATTTGAAGAGGCCAGCGCCCCGACGGGCACTTACAGTTTCCATTTCGAACACGACGACCACACGCAATGCGGTTCGGTGAATGTGCTGAAGGAAGCCTATCGCACGCCGGAATTCGACCTGCGCCTCAGCGCGCCGGACCAGGTGCCGCTCGACCGCGAGTTCAAGGTACAGCTTGCCGCCCAATACTATGCGGGCGGGCAGGCGGCGGGACGGCCGGTGCGCTGGCGCGTGACGCAGTTCCCCTACGCGTGGACACCCTCGGCACGCCCCGGATATTTCTATTCTTCCGACGGGCGTTTCTCCGGGCGCGAGAGTTTCCGCGGTAGTCCGGTAATGGAACGCGAAGGCACAACCGATGCGCAAGGTTCTACCAGTTTGGTTCTTAATCCCGCCACCGAAACGACCGGTCAGCCGAGAAGTTATGTCGTCGAAGCCACCGTGACCGGCGCGGACGACCAGACTGTCAGCGCCACACAACGCGTGCTGGCCTTGCCTGCAGTCGTCCTGGGGCTCAAGACGCAGCGCTACTTTGAACATGCCAAGACGGTCAGCCCCGAGATCATTGTCGTCGGCCCGGATGGCGGGCTGGTGGCGCAGCAGAACGTTACCGTGCGGCTGATCAAGCGCGAATGGCATTCGCACCTGCGAGCCGACGATTTCTCGCAGGCCGAGCCGAAGTACGTCACCGAAGTCGTGGACAAGAAGATCTCCGAGCGCCAGGTGAAAAGCGGCGCACAGCCGCTGAAGGTCGAGCTGCCGCTGGATGGCGCAGGGGTATACGTGATCGAGCTTGAAACCCAGGACAGGCTAGGGCGCGCGCAGACGGTGGCGGTCGACTTGTATGCCGGTGGAGACGAACCGATGACCTGGTCGCGCATGGCCAGCGAGGTGTTCAAGGTCATGCCGGACAAGGCCAGTTATGCGCCCGGCGATACCGCCCACCTGATATTGGAAAGTCCGTTCCAGCAGGCGCAGGGATTGGCCATCGTCGAGACACCGGAAGGCAACCGTTACCAGTGGTTCACCGTCAAGAACGGTGCGGCCACTTTCGATGTGGCTATCCAGAAGAATTTCGTGCCCAGGGTGCCGGTGCATTTCGTGCTGATGCGCGGCCGTATTCCGGGCGTGATGCCGGTTGCAGGAGGGCGCGTGGATCTCGGCAAGCCGGCCACCGTGGCGGCGACGAGTTGGATCACTGTCGCACCGGTGGAACATCAGGTGAACGTCGCGCTCGTGCATCCCGAGCGCGCCAAGCCGGGTGAAACCGTGGAAGTCAAGATCACTCTCAGCGACCGCGCAGGCAAACCGGCCTCGGGCGAAGTCACGCTGTGGCTGGTGGACCAAGCGGTGCTGGCGCTAGGCAAGGAACAGCGGCTAGACCCGATCCCGGATTTCATCACGCCGGTGCATTCGCGCCTGGGGCTGCAAGACACGCGCAACTGGACGCTCGGCATCCTGCCGTGGAGCGAGAACCCCGGCGGCGACGGCGAAGCCAAGGAGGCCGACGAAAGCCTGCTGGACAAGGTGACGCTACGCAAGGATTTCCAGTCGGTGCCTTATTTCAATCCCAACATCATGGTCGGCGCCAGCGGCGAAACGACGGTCAAGGTGAAACTGCCGGACAATCTCACCAATTTCAAGCTGCGCGCCAAGGCGGTGAGCGGGCCGGATCGTTTTGGTGTCGGCACCGGGCAGATATCGGTGCGCTTGCCGGTGATCGTGCAACCCGCGTTGCCGCGCTTCGTCCGCCCTGGTGATCAATTCACTGCCACGGCCATCGGCCGTATTGTCGAGGGTGAGGGCGGTGCGGCGGTTGCCGAGATGCGCGTCAAGGGAGTGGATGTGAGCGGTACTGCGAAACGCTCGATCAACCTCAAGCCCAACGAGGCGCAGCGCATCGAGTATCAGGTTGCCGTGCCCACTCCGCCGGTATCGGCGCAAGGCGAGGTGAGCTACAACAAGGTCGGCTTCACTGTCGCGGTGGAGCGCACGTCGGATAAGGCGCGCGATGCATTTGAGGTGCAACTGCCGGTGCGCCCGGACCGCTACAAAGTGACGCAACGCAAACTGATCGAAATCAAACCGGGTGCCAGCGCAGAAATTCCGGAAGTACCTGAAGCCGTGCGCGCCGGCAGTTTGCGCCGTTCGTTCGTGACATCGGATCAGCCTGCATTGGTGCGCATGGCCGCGGGGATGAGCTTCCTGCTGGAATACCCGCACAACTGTACCGAGCAGCGCGTTTCCCGCGCGCGCGCCTTCCTCGCAATGAAGGAATTCAATGCAAGGTTGTATCGCGATGGACAGGACAAGGAATTGAAACGCGTCGTCAACGAAGTGCTCGCCTGGTTGCCCGGTGTCGTCGACAACAACGGACTGGTGTCCTACTGGCCGGGTTCGACCGGCTATGTTTCGCTCACCGCCTGGGTGACCGAGTTCCTGGTCGAAGCACGCAACGCGGGATTCACCATAGACCAGGCCATGTTCGACCGCCTAGTCGGTACGCTGCAGCAGGCGCTGCGTTCCGATTACACCCATTTCATCACCGGTGAAAACTACACCGAACGCGTGATGGCGCTGCGCGCGCTGGCCGCAGCTGGACGGCTCGATAGCGGTTACACCGCCGAGTTGGCGCGCCGCAGCGATTACCTCAACCTGGAGTCGAGTGCAGAGGTGTGGCGCTTGCTCAATGTTTCCGGCAATCCGCCTGTGTCCACCGATGCGTTGGGCAAGAAGGTGTGGGACGGCATTGTCATCCGCCAGTACCAGGGGCATGAAATCTACGGTGGCCTGCAGGAAAACGCCAGCTCACGCAACGGTCTGATCCTGCCAAGCGAGACGCGCACGCTCGCCGAAGTGACGCGCGCTTCCGCATCGAGTCCCAAGGCCGATCCCAGGCTCGCGGTGCTCACCGATGCGCTGGTCACGCTGGGGCAGGACGACGGCTGGGGCTCCACCCAGGCCAACGCTGCAGCCATGCTGGCCTTGTCGGACGTGATGAAGCGCAAGGATGCGAAGGCGGAAGTCCAGAAACTGAGCGTGACCATAGGCACGCAATCGCAAACGCTGGAGGTCGGCCCGGCGAACAAGATCGTGCAGACCGCCACCAACAGCCCGGCCAAGATCACGCTACGCTCCGAAGCAAAACTGCCGCTGATCGTGCGCGCCGAAACCAGCTACCTGCCGCAGGCGCTGGGTTCGGAAGCACCATCCGGTGCGAGCGGTTTCATCGTCACGCGTGAAATTCTGCGCCAGCGCGGCAGCGACGAACCGGCGGACAAAATGCTGTTGAGCAAACCCGGCACCGCCATCCACCTGAGCGTCGGCGATGTGGTGGAGGACCACGTCGAAGTCATCACCAATGCCAACCATCACTATGTCGCTATCGCGGTGCCGCTGGCCGCCGGACTGGAACCGCTCAACCCGAAACTGGCGACCGCCCCGCCGGAAGCCACCCCCAGCGGCAGCATCACCGCTACGCCCAGCTACGTCGCCTACATGGATGACCAGGTTGCCTTCTACTACGACGATTTGCCCAAGGGCACCTACCACTTTTACTTCCGTACTCGCGCCACCGTACCCGGCAAGTTCACGCAGCCGCAGGCACGGGCGGAGCTGATGTATGACGGAGCGGTACGCGGGGAATCGGTGGGGGCGCGGGTCGAGGTGAGCGCGAAGGCGAAGTAGGGCGGGTCACACCCGCCGTTCCAGCACAATTTATCAATCAGATCTCGTAACAGCAACCGCGTAATAGTCCAACGTAATGATAAACACCAAATTCAAGAAAGCGCTTCCGGGCATTGGGATTGTGGCGCTCCTGCTGGCGTTTGCCAGTGTCCTTTGGCGTGATTCGGAGCAGCAGTACGTGGCGATGACAAATCTGGGTCTTCGCCTGCGCGTGTTGCAGCAATCGGTACTGGATGGGGGGCGGTTTGGTCAGAAGAATAGGCCCTCGTGGAAAATCGTCTGGAAGCCCATGGTCACTGCGATGCAGTTCGAGGCGAACCATGCGGCCATGAGATGGCAAGGTGTCCACTTGTCGCGGCCGATGTATGAGCAACTGTCGCGGTTTGCCGGGGAGAAGATTGACGACGAGTCCGATTTAATGGGTCTGTTGTCCAACCTGAATTTTTCGGATGACATGGTTGCGGCACAAGTTCCATTAATTTTCAGCGAGCAGGAACAGCAATATTCGCGGTCGGCGGTCGCCGGGTTTCGCGGCGAAATATCCGCGATCTTGTCCAGCGAAGCGGCTTATTCTGAGTGGCTCTCCCCGATACTCTACCAGCAACAAGTGCTCGATAAGTCTACTACCTGCAAAACGCTGATGGAGATCAGGGCGTTTCAGACCTATGCAGACAGGCTCAAGAACAAGTGTGCCAGCGAGACAAAAAAATGGTCGGTCTGCGGCGGAGATGATGAGCCCATTGCCCGGCAGATGCAGGAGTTGCAGATCTCCGCAGAAGCCAATCTGAAGAAATTTAAAACGCGATGGTCGGTCGAAAACGTGAGTGAGCTATGTTCCGACCTTTAACCGGTTTGCTGATTTTCTGTGTCGTCTTTTCCCCTGCACTTTTCGCCAGTGCAGAAATCGATGAGCAGAACCTCTGTAAGGATGCCGCGGCTCAGGCCCTGCTTGCCGATGGCATGACGCTCCAGGCGGAGCTGGAAACGCAGGCGGCACTGACCCGCTATCAGCAATGTCTGGAAGCCGAGCCCACCTGTACGGGTTGCCTGTATGAGATCGGCTGGTCCTACTGGCGCCTGGGCGAATGGGACAAGGTTATCTCCTCTTGGGAGAGCTTGTTAAAGATTGATCCCGGTCATCAGCAAGCGCTGCAATTCATTAATACCGCCAGAGAGAACAAAAAAATTGTCGCGCGGGGCGGCACGGTGCAGGCGTTCAAATCGAAAGTGGCTATCGGGGAAATCAGTAAGCCCGCTGACAGCGTGGTCAGGTTGACCCTGATTGCGCGCCGACAATCCTACAATCCCCATCCCACCCATCCGATGGATTTTTACGATACCGGCGTTTATTCGCCGAAGTCGGTGGCCTTCAGTTCTCGCGGCGACCAGGTATTTGTAAATTCTCTCGAAGGCGGAAACACCATCATTTACGGGCGGCAGGGATTTCAACAACTGGCGGCGATCTCCCACCGGTTTACCAAAGTAGACCAATCGTTGTTCGACCGCACCGTGCCTTTGGGATACGCGTTCCCGGCTGGCATCAGAGAGACCAATGTTTTTTTGGGCAAGCCGGTCGAAATGGAAATCACCCATAACGGACGGTTTCTGTGGGTGCCTTATTACCGCCGCGATTTTGACGTGCATGGCGTGATGCCTTCCGCGTTGGCGCTGATCGATGTTCCCGCGCAAAAAATCATTCGTGTTTTCCATACCGGGCCGATACCCAAACGGGTCATAGCCTCTCCCGACGGGAAGCTATTGGCGATAGGCCATTGGGGCGACAACTCGGTCGGGCTGCTCGATATAAGCGGGGATGATCCCGCGCGCTTCAAACCCTCTGACTTGCTGATCGTCGATAAACAGCTTTCCCTGAAGAACGTGAAGGGCGACCGCGATCATGACTGCGGATTCTGCGTTCGGGGTTTGGCCTTTACGGCGGATAGCAAGTATCTATTCGTGGGCCGCATGAGGCGGGGCGGGCTGGCTGTCTTCAAGCTGGATGGAGTTAAACCCGTTTATCTGGGCACCGTGCACGGCATAGACCCGAGTCCGCGCGATCTCGAAATAAACGGCGAACATCTCTACGTCAGCTCAAACGGCTCCGGTTACGTGTTCAAGTTCATGTGGCGCGAACTGCTGGCCTTAGTGGAATCGAGCAAGACGAAAGATTTGCAAGTCACCGAACAGGATGTACACATGAAGAAAGTCTTTGTCGGTCTTGGCCCCCGTTCATTAAACGTCAGCCGGGACGGAAAGTGGCTTTTTGTGGCCGTCAACCAATCCTCCGAGGTGGTGGCGGTTGAGTGTTCCAGAATGAAGATAGTGTCGCGTGCGGATGTCGATTCGTTTCCGGTGGGCCTGGCGTTGAGTCCGGATGAGCAGGAGCTGTGGGTGACTTCGCAGGGGCGCGGCGGGATGGGTGGAAACTCGGTGAGTGTTTTTCAGGTGCGCATGGTTGCAGAGGAAAATCTGGAAGTGAAACAGTAGCAAAAGGGGCATGGCAAGCGCGAAGGAGAAGTGATTAGGTAGGGCGGGTTACACCCGCCGCTGCATGCGATAACGAAGATGCCGTTTTTAGACTTTGCGAATTATTATTAGTGGCTTTGATGTTGGAACGGCGGGTGTGACCCTGCCCTACGGATGTTTGAATTGTGCATGATGATTGCAGTCGGCGAAGCAGCAGGGCAACGTTTACAAATGGAAATCATATGAAACTTCAATTTGGTCGAAGTGTTTTAGCAATCAAAATCGTTGTACTAATTGCGGTCGTTCTTTCTGCAATCACCTTCTGGTTCATCGCGCAAAAGCAGGGCTGGTTTGAAGGCAAACTGCCCCCAACATCGAGCGGCCAGCCTGAGCCAGCCCAAGAGCTGCCGAACCTGCAAGCCCAGTTCAAGGAGACGCTTGTCAGTTATCGCAAGATCATCGTTCTGCTGGCCAAGGAAAGCGCATTGCAGGCGCCCGAACAGGATGCGGCGAACCAGATCGGGCAACGGTTGTTCCATGAGAACCTGGCCCGCATCGATGCCGCTTCCAGCGCGCTGGACAATCTGGTCTCTTCCGGCAATGCGGCACGCTTCGATATCTTCAACACATTGCTGGATTATGTGGAGTCCGGTGAAGGCATGTTTGACGCGGATCGGCTGGCGTTTCGCGAATTGTTGCAGGCTATGCAAACCTCGGTAGCCAAAGACGGCTCGCTGCCCGCGATCAAATTGCACAAGCGCATCGGCGAAGACATGGAAGCGCTGAATGAAATCGAGCACATGTATGAGAAGGAAATCAGCCAGATTTTCGGGCGCTTCGAGCAGCGTTCGATACAGCTGAAGCGCGAGCGCTGGGAAGATTATGTCGCCCATCTTGAAGAGATCTATCCACGCGCGCAACTGCTCAAGGAAAACGGCGTTATCGTGCCGTACAGTGCGCCCAAGGCCGGCTCGGCGGAAGAGGCTGAAGCGAAGAAGCCCGAGATCAACGGCCTGGAATTGCCGCCAAAAACGGTGGTGCTCACCTTCGACGATGGTCCGCATCCGGTTTATAGCGCGGAAATCGAGGCCATCCTCAAGCAGTACGACGTGCCGGGTGTCTTCTTCAACGTCGGGCGCAACCTCGGCACGGTTACCTCCGATGGCAAGGCGGTGCTATCCGCTCGCGGGCAGGTGAGCCGCAAGCTGATGCAGGATGGTTTTGTCATCGGCAACCATAGCTACACGCATGCGCAGCTCTCCAAAGAAACTGGCGAGACGCTCAAGGCCGAAATCAACAATACCGACATGCTGCTAAAGGCGGTGGATGCGAACCGTTCCGCGTTGTTCAGATTTCCCTATGGCGCGCGCAACAAGGAGGCATCCAAATTATTGCAGGACGCCAACCTGAAATCGGTCATGTGGAATATCGATTCATTGGATTGGGCCGATCCCGTGCCGAGCTCTATTGCAGAGCGAGTGCTGCAGGGGGTAAACAAGGATGGGCGCGGCATCATCCTGTTCCACGACATCCACGAGCGCTCGGTAAAAGCCTTGCCCATCATCCTTGATCGTTTGGTCGCGGAAGGCTACCAGTTCGCCGGGTGGGACGGCAGCGTTTTTCGCGCAACGAAAGCCGCCACGGCGGCGCCCGACAAATCGCAAATTACCACCGGATATGGCGGCTCGTGGGCTGTGGTGATCGGCATCGACGGCTATACGAAATGGCCCAAGCTGCAATATGCGGCGCGCGATGCGCAGGCGTTGCGCCAATCGCTGATCGAACGCTACGCATTCGCCAGCGACCACGTGTTCTCGCTGATCGATGGCGAGGCCACGCGCAACAACATACTCTCCACCTTTCACGACAAACTGGCACACGGCGGCATACAGAAGGACGACCGCATCTTCGTGTTTTTCGCCGGACACGGCGCCACGCGCAAGCTGACCTCGGGCCGCGACTTGGGTTACATCATTCCGGCCGATTCCGATCCTAACCATTTCGAGACCGATGCCATTCCGATGACGGAGATCCAGAACATCGCGGAAAATCTCACAGCCAAGCATGTGCTGTTCGTGATGGATGCCTGTTACAGCGGGCTGGGGCTGACGCGCGGCGCGGGCTCGTCTTCCTATCTGCGCGACAATGCCAAGCGCATCGGGCGGCAAATGCTGACGGCGGGCGGCGCCGACCAGATGGTGGCGGATGGCGGGCCGGACGGGCACTCGATATTCACCTGGACCTTGCTGCAAGGCTTGGCAGGCAAGGGCGATTTGAACGGCGACGGGTTGATCACTGCCACCGAACTCGCCGCCTATATCGCACCGGCGGTATCCAGCGTGTCGCAACAAACTCCCGCCTTCGGCAGTCTGCCGGGATCGCAGGGCGGCGAATTTGTTTTTGAGATGCCCGGCGAAACGGAATTCCTCAACGAGCAAACGGCACAACTGCCCAGCGACGCTATAGCGCTTAACACCAAGCTCGACGCGGCGCGGCCACCCGAGCCCGCACCAAAACCTGAAAAGCCAGCAGCTGCTCCGGCGGCAGTGGTCATGAAAGACCTGCAGGGGGCGGAGCGCAAAGTCGCGTTGCCGGCCGCGGTTACGCTTTCGGTGAAACAAATGGCCCAGCATGCCAACGACCGGGGCTTGCAGTTGTACAAGGAAAAGAATTACGCCGCAGCTGAGGCGGAGTTCACCGAAGCGCTCAAATTGCGTCCCGATTTTGCATTGGCCGCGAACAACCTGGGATTCGTATTCTTCAAGCAGGGCAAGTTCAGGGAGGCGGCGATCTGGTTCGAGAACACCATCAAGATGGATCCTTCGCGCGCGATTGCTTATGTCAATCTGGGCGACGCCTGCGTGCAGAACAACGATGCGGGCAAGGCAAAGAAAGCCTACCAGACCTACCTGGCGTTGATACCGTCCGGGAATCGGGCTGCTTATGCAAAACAGCAGCTGGAAAAACTCTAGCGTCGGCACGGATTGCGTGCGCGACAGCGGTGCCTGGCGGGTGTGACCCGCCCTACACATGCGAGGTAAGTAGGGCGGGTCACACCCGCCGTTACCTGCGATAGCGAGAAAATCGTGCGCGAATCTGGCGATTGTTTTAATGGTAATGATGTCGAAATGGCGGGTGTAACCCGCCCTACGAAAATGCGAAGTCGGCGGATAATCCGGGTTCGCAAAATCACCGGCCCGGAATTGCAGTGGTGAAGATCGAAGCTTTGAAAAAACGGATGCCAGCGCTGTCGCGTCGCGCAGTTCTCGCGTGGTGTGCTGGTGTGTTGCTGGCTTTGGTTGCGCTGCTGATCGCCGATGCCATGCGCTTCGATCTGCGCGGCCCACCGCCGTCGTATCTGCTGCTAGACCGGCACGGACAATTCATCGCCGAGCTTACCGGCGAAGGCGAAGATTACGGCTACTGGCCGGTTGCGGAACTGCCGCCGCGCGTGGTGGCTGCCGCACTGGCACTGGAGGACAAGCGCTTCGATAGCCACCCCGGTATCGATCTGTTGGCGATGGCGCGCGCCCTGTTTCAGAACATTACTTCCGGCAAGCGCGTGTCCGGTGCATCGACCATTGCGATGCAGGTGTCGCGGTTGCTTTATCCCGGCGAGCGCAGTTACTGGCACAAGCTGCGCGAGTCCGTGCGCGCGCTGGTGCTGACGGCGCGCTACGGTCGCCATGAGATTCTGTCCGCCTATTTGCGCATGGTTCCCTACGGCAATCGGGCGCATGGCATTGCTTATGCTGCGCGGCGCTATCTGGACAAACCCGTGGCAGACCTGAGCTGGGCCGAGATCGCGTTCCTTTCGGCCATCCCGCAAGCCCCGACGCACATGAATCCCTTCCATGAAGACGGTCGCCAGCGCGCCATTGCCAGAGGCGGGCGGCTGCTGCAACAACTGCGCGACAGTGCAGTCCTGTCGGCGGCGGAGTACGAGCTGGCAGAAAGGCAAATCCGCGACATCCGTTTCCCGCAGCCGGCAGTGCGCCCCGCGCACAGCTTGCATGCGGTGCTCAAACTCCAGCAGGTCTTGGCCGCCGCCGCACCGCGCGGCGGCGCGGAGCCCTACCGCATCACCACCACACTGGATATCGACGTCCAGGACAATGTCGCGGAACTTGCCGCTGAAGCGGTCAACCAATGGCGCAGCCGGGGCGCGGGAAATGCAGCCGTGGTCTTGCTGGATCGCGAAAGCAACGGCGTATTGGCCTGGGTCGGCTCTACCGATTACTTCGATCGCGACCAAGCCGGTGCGCTCGACTACGCGCAGACACCGCGCTCACCCGGCAGCGCATTGAAGCCGTTTTTCTATGCGCTCGCATATGAGCAGGGCCGGATCACGCCTGCCACCATACTGGATGATTTGCCGACAGTCAGTGCCGGTGTCGCCAATGCCGACAGGTCGTATCTTGGGCCGCTGCTGCCACGGCAGGCACTGGCGAATTCGCGCAACGTGCCTGCGGTACATTTGCTCAACGAGATCGGACTGGAGGAGGGCTACGACTTCCTGCACAAACTGGAACTGCACCACGGCGAACGTGAAGCGCGGTATTACGGGCTTGGCCTGTCCATCGGTTCCATGCCCGTGACGCTGGAGCATCTGGTGCAGGCTTATTCGGTGCTGGCAAACGACGGGAAATTTCGTACGTTGAACTGGTATGCCGGGCAGCCCGGCGAGACGCGGCAGCTGTTGTCTCCCGGCACCGCACGGCTGCTGACTTTGCATCTATCCGACCCAGGCGCACGGCTGCCCTCGTTTCCGCGTATGGGTAGCACCGAATACGCATTTCCGGTCGCGTTGAAGACCGGAACTTCCGAGGGGGTGCGCGATGCCTGGACGGTCGCCTATTCGCGCCGCTATCTGCTAGGAGTTTGGGTCGGGCACCCCGATGCGCGGCCGATGCATGGGTTAACGGGCGCGGACAGCGCCGCCGAGCTGGCGCGGCGGGTGCTCAACCTGCTGCATGGCGACGAACGACACGGCCAAACCGATTTGAGTTTTCCTCACCCTGAGGGATACAAGAAAGTGGCGGTGTGCGCATTGACCGGCAAGCGAGCAACGCCAGCTTGTGACCCGGTGTTCGAGGAGTGGTTCAAGCCGGGGCAGGAACCGCAACAGGACGACGATGCCTATCTTCGCCTGGCGATTGATTCGCGCAATGGCCTGCTCGCCCATGCGGGTACCCCAAAACGCTACGTAGAGCGGCGCACTTTCGTCAGGTTGCCGCCGCGCTATGCGGATTGGGCCGCGCAGGCCGGTTTGCCGCAACCGCCGCAAGCGGTGAGCACGACAGCGGCAGTCATTGCCAAGCGCATGCCGCTTGCGGATGCGCGCGGGGCACTTGGCTCCGGCAGCCCGGTGGTGTTGCACGTCGTCTCACCCAGCGAAGGAACAAGTTTGCTGCGCGACCCGTCAATGCCATCCTCGCGCAACACGATTGGCCTGCGCGTCGAAGTCACTCCGCCAGTGCGCGAAGTGCTCTGGGTGGTGGACGGCAAACCCTATCAGTTGACCGCCTACCCTTACACGGTGCGCTGGCCGTTGCAGGCAGGGGAGCATACATTTCAGGCGCGCACCCCTCTTACCAGCGAAATGTCAGCAGTGGTTCGTATCAGGGTCGAATAGTACGGTAAGGCGGGGGCTCCCGCCGATTCAGTATTATTTACATCAAAATCGTGTACCAAGTTTCGAAGGGGGCTGGTTATTCTCGCATTGGCGGGTGTGACCCGCTCTAGATGTTTCAGCAATCGCGCAATTCATAAAGTAAAGATGCCCCGCCAGGAAACTGGCGGGGCATCTTCTTTTTGGGGAGATAGGCATGGCGAACTTTGGCGACGACCAATGATCGCGCACCTGCTACTTGACGCGCTGGAATGCAAAACACGCAAGTCATGTCCTCTGTGGCGGGAGGTGTAATCGCGAGTTACCGGAACCTGAGGATTGCTTTGCTTGCGGTTAGTTACTATTCTGGCCCAGGCAAATTCTCAGGAGGAGAAATCCGTGACTGAACGAAGCTTGCAACCCCCCGCAACGGGCATATTGAAGGCTATTTATGCCCGGCATTCCGTGCGTGCCTATTCCGCAGCGCAACTCGATAACGCCACTGTTCACAGTCTGCTTGATGCCGCGGTGCATGCGCCTACCGCCATGCATGAAGAACCCTGGGCGTTTGTCGTAGTACAAGACCTGGAGTTGTTGAAACGCGTATCCGATATTGCCAAGCCGCAGTTTGTCGAGGAGGTGCGGCAGCGCAATGCGCAAGGTGCCCGTCGCTCATTCGATTTCTTCGCCCTGCCGGATTTCGACATCTTCAATGGAGCCAATACGCTCATCATTATCTGCGCCAAGCCATTGGGTCCGTTTGTCGTCGCCGACTGTTGGCTCGCGGCGGAAAATCTGATGCTGGCCGCTGCCGCTATCGGGCTGGGCAGTTGCGTCATCGGCTCCGCTGTTGCGGCGCTGAATATGCCCGAGGTAAAAACGGAGCTCGGCATTTCTGACGAATATTCCGCCATCGCGCCTATCGTCGTCGGCGTTCCCAGTGGCGAACCGCGAGCCACCTCCAGAAAAGAGCCGCTCATCCTGTCCTGGAAAAAATAACACGCAAGGAGTGAAAAAATGCCGGCCGTTTTAATCGTTGCGTTCCCGAGTTATGCCGCCATGCTCCAATACGCTCTCGGCAACAGGCCGGCATGAAGAGCATGCGGCATGTCTGTTGGCTGCTGCTTGCTGTGCTATTCATCCAGCCATTGGCGCGCGGGGCGGAGTCCGATGGCACCGGCACCGAAGTTCCCATTCTGGTTTACCATCGTTTGGGGGAAGTGGCGGCGGACAGTATGACCGTCCGGACTTCGGTATTTGCGTCGCAACTGGAATACCTGATGGCTCATGATTACACCGTGATCCCCTTGCGTCGTCTGGTGGACTATCTCGCGGGCAAGGCGCCTGTTCCGCCCGCCCGCTCCGTAGTGATCACCGTCGATGATGGCCACAAATCGGTTTATACCGACCTGTTTCCGCTGCTCAGCCGTTACCATCTTCCGGTCACCTTATTTATTTACCCTTCGGCCATATCCAACGCGAAATACGCCATGACGTGGCGGCAATTGCGCGAGATGCAGGATAGCGGCCTCGTTGACATACAGTCGCACACGTATTGGCATCCCAACTTCAGGCGGGAGAAAAAACGCCTGCAGGCCAACGCTTATGAAAAGTTTGTCCGGATGCAATTGTCCAAATCGAAAGCAGTGCTGGAGCAGAAGCTGGGCAATCGTGTTGACATGCTGGCTTGGCCGTTTGGCATT
>Ga0316624_10000046_pt1 | contig 32910 bp, 35 predicted proteins | sample OWC_Aug_N3_C1_D5_FD_207657 | JGI IMG/M metagenome (GOLD analysis project Ga0316624, IMG submission 207657) | Wetland soil microbial communities from Old Woman Creek delta, Ohio, United States - OWC_Aug_N3_C1_D5_A | ecosystem: Environmental > Terrestrial > Soil > Wetlands | place: USA: Ohio... | reverse complement strand
TGTCCGACGCGGCGCTACATAAGCTCGCTCATGTCTCGCACGCACTCGACGAGCGGCTCAACCGCGCGCCCGACCGCCACGCCCCTTATGTGGGCGAGAGCGCCTTCGCCACCAAGGCCGGCATCCACGCCTCCGCCATCCTGAAGGACCCGGCGACCTACGAGCACGTCGCGCCGGAAGCCGTCGGCAACAAGCGCAAGGTGCTGGTGTCCGAGCAGGCAGGCAAGTCCAACGTGCTGGCCGAGCTCGAGCGCATCGGCCTCAAGGTGAACAAGGACGATCCGCGCATCGGGCGGCTCTTGGAGATCGTCAAGGAGCGCGAGACCATCGGCTATGCCTACGAGGCGGCCGACGCCTCCTTCGAGCTTTTGGCGCGGCGCACGCTCGGCTCCGTGCCGGATTATTTCGACGTCACCCAATTCGACGTCAATGTCGAGCAGCGCAACAATGCGCGCGGGGATCGCGTCACCGTCGCCATCGCGGTGGTGAAGGTGAAGGTCGGCGACGACAATCTGATCTCGGCGGCAGAAGGCAACGGCCCGGTCAACGCGCTCGATCAGGCGCTGCGCAAGGACCTCGGCAAGTACCAGAAATACATCGAGGGCCTGAAGCTCACCGATTACCGCGTGCGTATCCTCAATTCCGGCACCGAAGCGGTCACCCGCGTCCTGATCGAGAGTGAGGACGAGGCCGGGGAGCGCTGGACCACCGTCGGCGTCTCGCCCAATATCATCGACGCCTCGTTCCAGGCGCTGATGGATTCGATCGTCTACAAACTGGTGAAGTCCGGTGCGCCGGCGTAAATCCGCGCTCGGCTGCCGTCCCCGGCGAGCGCTCTCCCGGCCTCATGCTGAGGAGCGCTCCGAAGGAGCGCGTCTCGAAGCATGGAGCCGGCCCCGTCCTTCGAGACGCATCGCTTCGCGATGCTCCTCAGGATGAGGCGGGGAGGGGTTACGGAGCTGACCATGATCGACCACATCTCCATCGCCTTGCGCGATCTTGAGGCCGGCGGGCGCTTCTACGAAGCGCTGCTCGCGCCGCTCGGCATGACCAAGCTGCGCGAGTGGCCGGACGCGGCCGTCGGCTACGGCAAGAAATATCCCGAGTTCTGGATCAACAAGCGCGCCGCCATGGCGCCGGTCGCGGCCGACAGCGGCGTGCATATCTGCCTGCGCGCGGCCTCGACGCAAGCGGTCGACGCCTTCCATGCCGCCGCGCTCGCCGCCGGCGGCACCAGCGACGGCCCGCCGGGCTTGCGCGCGCAATACCACGAGAACTATTACGCCGCCTTCGTCCGCGATCCCGACGGCAACCGCATCGAGGCGGTGACGTTCGTTGCAAAATGATCCATCATGCCCGCGCCCGTCGCGGGCATCCACGTCTTGTTTTGTTGAACGAATGACGTGGATGGCCGGGACAAGCCCGGCCATGACGAGATGACAACTACAGCCGGTCCGCGTCCGCGGCCGTCATCTTCTTGGCTTCTTCCGGGACGGCCGCTACCGCCTTCTGCAGCATCGGCAGAATGTCGGCGACGCGGTTGGCCACCAGAAGATCGAAGCTCAAGTCGGCACGGATGAATTGCAGCGCCCGCATGTGGTCGAGCAGGGCGCAGAGCGGCTCCCAGAAGCCCTCGATATTGGCGACCAGCACCGGCTTCTTGTGGCGGCCGAGCTGCACCCAGGTAAGCTGCTCGACCAGTTCTTCCAGCGTGCCGATGCCGCCCGGTAGCGCCACGAAGGCGTCCGCCATCTCGAACATCTTGCGTTTGCGCTCGTGCATGTCGCGCGTGACGATCAGTCCGTGCTCGCTCTTGCGCGCGTGCTCGCGCGCCACCAGGAATTCGGGGATGATGCCGTTGACCTCGCCGCCGTGCTTGACCACGGCTTGTGAGATTTCGCCCATGATGCCGACATGGCCGCCGCCATAGACCAGGCCGATGCCGTTTTGCGCGAGGATTTTCCCGAAATCGCGGGCGGCCTGCACGAAGGCCGGGCTGGTGCCCGGACTGGAGCCGCAATAGACGCAGATTTTCCGGATTTTGCTTAGTTTCTCGATTTTGTTCATGGCCATGCATGTGCGCTCGGCATGTGACCGCGTCAAGGCAACGCGAAAAATCCCCTGTGGTTGCGGCGGTTTATGCCGCCGTCCGGGGTGATTACGCCTGAGAATCCGCCTATATGAAGGGCCTATGACCGCCGCCCACCGCCACGCCGCGACACCAGCCGAAAAGCCCGCCGTTTCCGCTGCGCGTGGCGCGCTGCTGACGACCTTGGTCCATCTCTGGCCCTATATCTGGCCGGCCGACCGCCGCGACCTCAAGCTGCGCGTGCTTGGCGCCATGGCCCTGCTGTTGGTCGCCAAGCTTGCCACCATCGCGGTCCCCTTCACCTTCAAATACGCAACCGACGCGCTCGCCGGGCAGGGCGGGACGCCGCCTTCGGACTGGCTCACCTGGGTGGTGGCCGCGCCCATCGCCATGACGATTGCCTATGGCGGCATGCGCATCCTGATGGGCGCGCTGACGCAGATGCGCGACGGCGTGTTCGCCAAGGTGGCGATGCACGCGGTGCGCCGGCTTGCCTACCGCACCTTCGTGCACATGCACGAATTGTCCCTGCGCTTCCATCTCGAGCGCAAGACCGGCGGTTTGACGCGCGTGCTCGAGCGCGGGCGCAACGCCATCGAGACCATCGTGCGCATGGTGATCCTGCAGCTCGCGCCGACCATTATCGAAGTCGCGCTCATCGTCGTGGTGCTGATGTGGAAGTTCGACTGGCGCTACGTGGCGGCGATCACGGTCACGGTCGCGGTCTATATGGCGTTCACCTACAACGCGACCGAATGGCGCATCGGCATCCGCCGCAAGATGAACGACAGCGACACCGACGCCAACGTCAAGGCGATTGACTCGCTGCTCAACTACGAGACGGTGAAGTATTTTTCCGCCGAGCAGCGCGAGGCGACCCGCTACGACGGCTCAATGGCGCGCTACGAGGATGCCAGCGTCAAGTCCTACACCTCGCTCGCCGTGCTCAACGCCGGGCAGGCGGTGATCTTCACCTTCGGGCTCGCCAGCGCCATGGTGCTGTGCGCCTACGAGATCAAGGCCGGCACCAAGACGGTCGGCGATTTCGTGCTGATCAACGCCATGATGATCCAGCTCTACCAACCGCTCAATTTCATGGGCATGGTCTATCGCGAGATCAAGCAGGCGGTAACCGACATCGAGAACATGTTCGCGATTTTGGCGCGCGATGCGGAGATCAAGGATGCGCCGGGCGCGCGGCCGCTCGTCGTCGAGCGCGGCGACATCCGTTTCGAGAATGTCTCGTTCGCCTACGAGCCTGAGCGCCGCATCCTGAAGGGCGTGAGCTTCGAAGTGCCGGCCGGCAAGACCGTGGCGGTGGTCGGCCCGTCGGGCGCCGGCAAGTCGACCATCTCGCGGCTGCTGTTCCGCTTCTACGACCTGTCCGGCGGCCGCATCCTGATCGACGGCCAGGACATCGCGAAAGTGACGCAGACATCGCTGCGCCAGGCCATCGGCATGGTGCCGCAGGACACCGTGCTGTTCAACGACACCATCCGCTACAACATCCGCTACGGCCGCTGGGAGGCGAGCGACGCGGAGGTCGAGGAGGCTGCAGCGCTGGCGCAGATCGACCGGTTCATCCGCCTCGCGCCGAAAGGCTACGAGACCGAGGTCGGCGAGCGCGGCTTGAAATTGTCGGGCGGCGAGAAGCAGCGCGTGGCCATCGCGCGCACCATCCTGAAAGGCCCGCCGATCCTGCTACTCGACGAGGCGACATCCGCGCTCGACAGCCATACCGAGAAGGAGATCCAGGACGCGCTCGATCGCGTCTCGCGCAACCGCACCACGCTGGTGATTGCGCACCGGCTCTCTACCATCGTCGGCGCCGACGAAATCATCGTGCTCGACCAGGGCGAGATCGTCGAGCGCGGCACGCATATGCAGCTGCTGGCGGCCCACGGGCTCTATGCCAGCATGTGGAACCGGCAGCGCGAGGCGGAAGAGGCGCGCGAGAAGCTCGCCCGCGCCGCCGAGGACGAGGCCGCACCCAACCGCAATCCGCCGCCGCTGAGTGCCGATTTGGCAATTGTGACCGAGCCGGCCGACCTCCCTGCCGACGCGGCGGAGTAGAGTAGGCGCATGTCGATTTACGATTCGATCCGCAAACAGATTGTGCCAATTACGCCCGAGGGCTATCCGTTCATCGGCGCCTTCGCGCTGGTCAGCTTGGTGCTGTTCTGGCTGTGGACCCCGCTCGGCTGGCTCGGCACCCTCGCCACGCTGTGGTGCGCCTATTTCTTCCGCGATCCGCCGCGTGTGACGCCCGTGCGCGACGGCTTGGTGGTGGCGCCGGCCGATGGGCGGGTGAGCCAGATCACGACGGCTGCCCCGCCGCACGAACTGGGCCTGGGCGCAACGCCGCTGCCGCGCGTGTCCATCTTCATGAGCGTGTTCGATTGTCACGTGAACCGCAGCCCGGTCGCCGGCCAGATCGAGAAAATCGTCTATCAACCTGGCAAGTTCTTCAACGCCGATCTCGACAAGGCGAGCGCCGACAACGAGCGCAATTCGCTGGTGATTGCGACCGCGGGCACGCGCGTCGCGGTGGTGCAGATCGCAGGCCTCATCGCTCGCCGTATCGTCTGCTTCGTGCGCGAGGGCCAGCCGCTCGGCACCGGCGAACGGTTCGGCATGATCCGCTTCGGCTCCCGCCTCGATGTTTACCTTCCGCAGGGCGTGGCCCCGTTGGTGGCGGTCGGCCAGACGGCGATCGCGGGCGAAACCGTGCTCGCCGACCTGCGCGTTTCAGATCCGGGCCGAGCGTTCCGGGCAGGCTGAGCCGCCGCCAAACCGTTAACGAGACCGCAAAATACGTAACCCTGCGCCGTGGCGCGGACCCGCCCGACGCTCTATATTGGCCGCATGGTCTTTCAACCGCTCGATCCTGCCCCGCCGCCGTCTAGGCGTCGCCGTTTCAAGGCGATCCCGGTGCGCGTGCTGCTGCCCAACCTGATCACGTTGCTGGCGCTTTGCGCGGGGCTCACCGCCATGCGCATGGCGGTCGAGAACAACATGCAGCTCGCACTCGCGGCGATCGTGTTCGCGGCGCTGCTCGACGGCATCGACGGCCGCATCGCCCGCCTGCTCAAGGGCACTTCGCGGTTCGGCGCCGAGCTCGACAGCCTTGCCGACTTCGTCAATTTCGGCGTGGCGCCGGCGCTGATCCTGTATTTCTGGGGCCTGCATGAGCTGAAATCGGCGGGCTGGATCGCGGCGCTGGTGTTCGCCATCTGCGCGGCGCTGCGGCTCGCGCGCTTCAACGTGATGATCGACGAGCCCAACCAGCCGGTCTGGGCCGGTAATTTCTTCACCGGCATCCCGGCGCCGGCCGGCGCCATCACCGTACTGCTCCCGATCTATTTCGACCTGCTCGGCGTGCCGAGCAATCTGGTCGTGGTGTGGCTGACGTTCTTGTACACGCTGGCGATCGCGCTCTTGATGGTCTCGCGCCTGCCGGTGTTCTCCGGTAAGCGCGTGGGCAAACGCGTGCCGCCGGAAATGGTGCTGCCGGTATTCGTCGTGGTGGTGTTGTTCTTCGCGTTGCTGATCAGCTATCCATGGCAGGTGCTCAGCGTCGGCACGCTCGCTTATCTCGCCTGCCTGCCGCTCGGCTGGCTGTCCTATCGCGCGTATCAGCGTAAGGACGCTGCTGCTGCTGCTGCCGCCGCCGCCGCCGCCGCCGGCGAAGCATCCTTTGCTCCTCCTTCGGGCGGCCGTGAGGGCGAGGACGACCGCCCGGCCCGGCTGAACTAATCGATGCCGTCGACGCGGCGCGCGACGCGCGTTCTGAGCCACGCCGAGCGCGGGAATCGCCCGGTGGTCGACACCGTTATTCTCGACTATGTCCAGCGCAGCGCCCAGAAAATCACGGCCACCGGGGTCAAGGGCGGCCAATTCGAGATCGATTTGGCGGCGCCCGTGCGGCTGCGCACCGACGATGCGCTGCTGCTTGATGATGGCGGTCTGATCGAAGTGGTGGCGGCACCCGAGCCGCTGATCGAGGCGCGCGCGCCTGACCTGGCGCAACTGGCGCGGCTGGCCTGGCATCTCGGCGACCGCCACGTGCCGGCGCAGCTCTTTGCCAACCGCATCCGGGTCCGGCGCGAGCCGGCAATCGAGGCGCTGCTCAAGGCGCTTGGCGTCAAGACGACGGCGATCGAAGCCCCGTTCGAGCCGGAAGGCGGCGCCTATGAATCATCGCATGGCCATGCGCACGATCATGCGCACGACCATCATCATGGCCACGGCCATCATCACCATGATCACTAGCGCATGATCCCGAAAAGTGGGAACCGGTTTTCGGATAAGATCATGCGCCAGAAGAATGCCGGTACCCCTGCGTGCCGGACGGGTAGCCGGGCATAAGATCGTAAGGGTGCTTCCAGCCGGACAGCGCCTGCATGCGGGCGAGCCAGGTGGCGATCGCCGGGTGCTCCTTGGCGATGTCGAAGCCGAATTCCTCGGCCGGATAGTAGAGATAGCCGGTCATCGAAATGTCGGCGATGGTCGGCTTGTCGCTCACCAGGAATCGCCGTCCGGTCAGCCGCTTGTTGACGATGGCGAGACTGCCGTCGATGCGTCCCTTCAGGAATGTCATCACCGCCGGGTCAGCCGGCTTGGGCGCAAAATTTTTCAAAAAGCGGAACGGCCCGAGGAAGCCGTTGACCTTCTGGTTGTCGAAAATGATCCAGCGCAGCGATTCCAGCTCTTCGTCCTCGCCCTGCGGCTTGAACTTGCCGCTGTGGTCGGCGAGATAGGTGAGGATCACGCCCGACTGCGTGAGCTTCTTCTTGCCGTGCACCAGCACCGGCACCTCGCCCATTTCGTTGATCTCGTCACGGTATTCCGGCTTGCGCGTGGCGCCGCCGGCGAAGAAATCGATCCATACCGGCTTCCAGTCGGCGCCGATCAGATTGAGCATCAGCGCGGCGCGATAGGCGTTGCCCGACTGGGCGAAGCAGTAGAGCTGAAATTCGGCCATGGGATTCCTGTCTAATTTGATGAGCGCGTTAGCGTTACCGACGTGCCGGCGGTCGATTGGCCCGTGAATTGCGCGCCGGACAGTTTGAGTTGCGCCAGCGGCTCATTCTTGTTGTCGGCGATGGTGAGCGTGAGCGTGTCCTGCGTGAACATCCAGTTCCGGCTCATGAAGAAATTGCCCGGGCAGCCGCCTTCCGGACGAATGGCGCCTTGCAGCTCACCGGGCACGCCCTCGAAGTTCATGCCGCAGGAGGGCGCATCGGGCGCCGACAGCATCCAGCGGCCGGCCATGCCGAGCTGCGGCAATGGCGTCGGCGGGGTCGGACCTTGCTCGCTGGCGCAAGCTCCAAGCATCAGCGCCGTGACAACGCCTCCCGCGATGCGCAGTGCGCCCATACGGCGCTCATTTCATCGTCGGGATCACGAATTCGGCGCCTTCCTTGGTGCCGGACGGCCAGCGCGAGGTCACGGTCTTGGTCTTGGTGTAGAAGCGGATCGAATCCGGACCGTGCTGGTTGAGATCGCCAAAGCCGGAGCGCTTCCAGCCGCCGAAGCTGTGATAGGCGAGCGGCACGGGGATGGCGAAGTTCACCCCGACCATGCCGACATTCACGCGCTGGGTGAAATCGCGCGCGGCGTCGCCGTCGCGGGTGAAGATGGCGACGCCGTTGCCGTATTCGTGCTCGGATGGCAGCCGCACCGCTTCCTCGTAGTCTTTGGCGCGCACCACCGACAGCACGGGCCCGAAAATCTCCTCCTTGTAGATTTTCATGTCCGGCTTCACTTCATCGAACAGGCAGCCGCCGATGAAATTGCCGTTCTCGTAGCCCTGCAGCTTGAAGCCGCGGCCGTCGACCAGCAGCTTGGCGCCTTCCTTGACGCCGATATCGATATAGCCGCGCACCTTGTTGAGCAGTTCGCGCGTCACCATCGGGCCGTAGTCGGCCTTGTCGTCGGTCGAGGGGCCGATCTTCAGGCTTTCGACGCGCGGGATCAGCTTCTCGACCAAGATGTCGGCGGTTTTCTTGCCGACCGGCACCGCCACCGAAATCGCCATGCAGCGCTCGCCGGCCGAGCCGTAGCCGGCGCCGATCAGCGCGTCGACCGCCTGGTCCATGTCGGCGTCCGGCATCACGATCATGTGGTTCTTGGCGCCCCCGAAGCATTGCACGCGCTTGCCGTTGGCGCAGGCGGTTGAATAGATGTATTCGGCGATCGCCGAAGAGCCGACGAAACCGATCGCCTTGACGCGGCGATCGTTGAGCAGCGTGTCGACCGCCTCCTTGTCGCCGTTGACGACGTTGAGAATGCCGGGCGGCAGGCCGGCCTCGATCATCAATTCGGCGAGCCGCATCGGCACCGAGGGATCGCGTTCCGACGGCTTGAGGATGAAGGCATTGCCGCAGGCGATCGCCGGGGCGAATTTCCACATCGGGATCATCGCCGGGAAGTTGAACGGCGTAATTCCGGCGACCACGCCGAGCGGCTGGCGCATCGAATAGAGGTCGATGCCGGGGCCGGCGCCTTCGCTGTATTCGCCCTTCATCAGATGCGGGATGCCGCAGGCGAATTCGACCACCTCAACCCCGCGCTGCACGTCGCCGCGCGCATCACCGAGCACCTTGCCGTGCTCGGCGGACAAAAGCTTGGCGAGGTTCTCGAAATCCTTCTGCACCAGCTCGAGAAACTTGAACATCACGCGGGCGCGGCGCTGCGGATTGGTGGCCGCCCAGGCAGGCTGCGCGGCCTCGGCATTGGCGATGGCGTGCTCGACCTCGGAATGCTTGGCGAGCGCGACCTTGGCCTGCACCTCGCCGGTATTGGGATTGAACACGTCACTGAGCCGTCCGGAGGTCCCCTTGACGGCCTTGCCGCCGATGAAATGGCCGATCTCACGCATGGGTCGTTCCTCCGATTTTTAAGGGGTCCTTAACGAGGCCGCGGGCCGCCGCGCCCCGTTTGCAGCGATTTTTGCAGCTTTTCCCGGCCCGGTCACGCTCCGCCCTGCGTTGGAGGGCCGGAATTTCTTTCACCAACGGTTAGCCTTTACCGCCCCTTAACGGCCCCCGTCTAGGGTCGGAACCGCGCGAATTATCGGCGCAGGGTCGTAGGCGTTGGGTGGGGTTAAGGTATGGATATAGCGACCAGTCTAGGTCTGCTGTGCGGCGTCGCCGTCGTCAGTGTCGTGATCCTGATGGGCGGCGATCTGCACATGTTCGTCAGCGAACATGCGTTCATCGTCATCTTCGGCGGGTCATTTGCCGCCACGCTGATCCGCTTCCCGCTCAACTCCATTTTTCACGGCCTTCCGCTCGGCGCCAAATTCGCCTTCACGATGCGCCGCATGACGCAGCGCGACCTGGTCGACGAGCTCGCCGGCATTGCCGAGGTTGCCCGCAAGCAGGGCCCGGTCGGCCTGGAGAAGGTCGAGATCGAGGATCCGTTCCTCGCCAAGGGCATCCGCTTCGTCGCCGACGGCTATGAAGGTAATTTCATCCGCGACAATCTCGAGCGCGACCGCGACAACTTCCTCACCCATCTCGACGAAGGCCAGAAAATCTACCGCGCGGTCGGCGACTGCGCGCCGGCCTTCGGCATGATCGGCACGCTGATCGGCATGGTGCAGATGTTCGCCAACATGACCGATCCGTCGAAGCTCGGTCCGTACATGGCGGGCGCGCTGCTGGCGACATTCTATGGGGCGGCGCTGGCGAATTTGTTCTGCCTGCCGATCGCCGACAAGCTGCATCTCAAGCTGGTCGACGAGGAAATCAATCGCACGCTGATCATCGACGGCATCCTGATGATCCGCGAAGCCAAGAGCCCCACTTTGGTGCGCGAAATGCTGCTCGCCTATCTGCCCGAGAAGCACCGCCACGGCGAGGGCGATGGGGAAGCCGAAGAAGTGGAACCGGCGGCCGCTTAAAGCCGCCGCGTTGTGAAGGCGTATCATGGCGAGGCGTAAGGAAGCGGCACACGGCGGTCACGGCTGGTTCGTCACCTTCGCCGACCTGATGGGCCTGCTGGTCAGCTTCTTCGTGATGCTGGTCGCGTTCTCGACGCAGGATCAGGCCAAGCTGCAGGTGGTCGCCGGCTCGATGCGCGACGCCTTCGGCGTGCAGGACAAGGTGCGATATTCCGGCATCATCGAAGTGATGGGCCTGCCGACGCGGCCGCGGCTCAAGAACGTCGCGCATATCGATCCGAAGGACGCCTCCGCCACGCCGTCGCCCGACGAACACGACCATCAGCGCACCTATGGCGCGCGCTTCAAGCAGGACCGCAATTTCGCGCTGGCCGCGGCTTCGCTGCGCCAAGCCTTGCAGGAAATGCCGGAAATCGCCCAGGAGTCCAAGCACATCATGGTCGAGGAGACCAAGGACGGGCTCAACATCGAGATCGTCGACCAGGACGGCCGCTCGATGTTCGCGGACGGCAGCAAGGAACCCGTCGCGCGCACCCGCAAGCTGATCGAGAAGCTGGCGCCGGCGCTCAAGGAAATGCCGTACCGCGTCTCCATCACCGGCCACACCGCCACCAGCAACCTGCCGGATAAGCCGGGTTACGGCTCCTGGGACCTTTCGGCCGACCGCGCCAACGCCGTCCGCCAGATCCTCGAAGCGCAAGGGCTGCCGTCCGGCCACATCTACATGGTCGCCGGCAAGGCCGACAGCGAACCGCTGTTCCCGGACAATCCCTCCATGTCGCCGAACCGCCGGGTGACCATTACCCTGATGCGGGAGGCCCCGCCGCTTCCGGAAGATTTCAAGCCCTAAAGCGCCCAAAAACTGGCCTTTGGCGCGGCTGCGCGGGCGGTGGCCTGCGTAAAAACGCCGGTATAGTCTCGGGCGTCGCGGTGCTATAAGGCCCGGCTTCAGGGTCGCCCGGCGGATTGATCGAAGATCATCATCGATGAGTGATGGCGTGAAAGACGCGGCGTCCTCCGCCGAAGCCAATATCGCGGCTAACGGGAAAAAAGAAGCGCCGTCGGGCTTTCTGGCCCTGGCGCTGGGCAGTGTCGGGGTCGTCTATGGCGACATCGGCACCAGCCCGCTCTATGCCTTCCGCGAGGCGGCGATCGCGGCCAGCCAAAACCATCCGGTTACTCGCGGCGTCGTCCTCGGCGTGCTGTCGCTCATCCTGTGGGCGCTGATCATTACGGTCACCGCCAAATACGTGCTGATCCTGCTGCGTGCAGACAATAACGGGGAGGGCGGCACGCTCTCGCTTACGGCGCTGGCGAGCCGCGCGCTCGGGCGGCGGACCACCTTCGTCTTCATCGTCGGCGTCATCGGCGCCTCGATGTTTCTCGGCGACAGCGTCATCACGCCGGCGATTTCGGTGCTGTCGGCGGTCGAGGGGCTCAAGCTCGCGACGCCCGCCTTCGGCGAATACGTGGCGCCGATCGCGGTTGGCATCCTGATCGGCCTGTTCGCGGCGCAAAGCCGCGGCACCGCCAAGGTGGCGGCCATGTTCGGGCCGGTCATGGTGGTCTGGTTCGTCTCCATCGCGATTGCCGGCGCATTGCACGTACGTGACGACCCGCGCGTGCTCGCCGCCATCAACCCGGTCTACGGCATTCAGTTTCTTGTCGAGCACGGCGGCATTGGGCTGGTCACGCTCGGCGCGGTGTTCCTGGTCGTCACCGGCGGCGAGGCGCTTTACGCCGACCTCGGCCATTTCGGACGCAAGCCGATCCAGATCGCCTGGCTGTGCCTGGTGCTGCCGGCGCTGCTGATCAATTATTTCGGACAGGGCGCCAAGGTGCTGGCCGATCCGGCGGCGATCGAAAATCCGTTTTATCGCCTGGTGCCGGAAGACGTATTGCTGCCAATGATCGTGCTGGCGACCGCCGCCACTGTGATCGCCAGCCAGGCGGTGATCACCGGCGCCTATTCGTTGGTTCAGCAGGCGATCCAGCTCGGCCTTTTGCCGCGGCTCGCTATCCTGCACACCTCGGCCTCTCATGTCGGGCAGATCTATATTCCGCGCGTGACGGTAGCGCTGCTGATCGGCGTGCTATTGTTAGTCGGGCTGTTCCGAACTTCTAGCGCGCTGGCCTCCGCCTACGGCATCGCGGTGGCGACGACGATGGTGGTGGACGGCGTGCTCGCCTTCATCGTCATCTGGAAGCATTGGCAATGGCGGCTATGGCAGGCCGCGGCATTGATGCTTCCGTTCGTCGTGGTCGACGTCACCTTTTTCTCCGCCAACTTTCTGAAATTGTTTGAAGGTGCCTGGGCGCCGATATTGTTCGGCGCGACCATGGTGCTGGTGATTCTCACGTGGCGGCGCGGGACCGGTATTCTCGCCAGCAAGACGCGGCGCGGTGAAGTGCCGCTCGATACTCTGTTCCGCAATTTGGAGAAAAAGCCGCCGCATATCGTACCCGGCACCGCGGTTTTCCTCACCAGCGATCCCGATTTCGCGCCCACCGCGTTGCTGCATAACCTCAAGCACAACAAGGTGCTGCACGAGCACAACGTTATCCTCACTATCGTGACCGCCGACACGCCGCGCGTGCCGGAGGAGGAACGCGTGAAGATCACGCCGGTGTCGAAGTACTTCGCGCGGGTGACGCTGAAGTTCGGCTACATGGAGCAGCCCAATGTGCCGAAGGCGCTGGCTGTCGCGCGCAAGCACGGCTGGCAGTTCGACATCATGTCGACCTCGTTCTTCCTGTCGCGCCGGGCGCTTAAGCCGTCGCCGCATTCCGGCATGCCGGCCTGGCAGGACCACCTGTTCATCGGCCTGGCGCGTTCGGCCAGCGATGCCACCGACTTCTTTCAGATTCCCACCGGCCGGGTGGTCGAGGTCGGCACCCAGGTGGCTGTGTAAAAGGGTGCCCCGCGGCGGTATGCCGCTTTACTATTAACCGATTGAATCAATGAAATAATCGGCCCTTCCGGCTTGCGTTTTATGCATGGCTCAGGGGGCGGCTTTGCGCAAACGACGCTGCTGGCCCGGCGCAAGCAGCGTTATATCCACGCACTCTTTTGCGCCGCACCAATTTCAGGCACCCTTCCATGTCCCCCAGCGCCATTGCTGAACCCGCGCCCCACGGCGCCGGTGAGGTCTCCCCTTCGACCAATTTCTGGGCCCTCACCGTCGGCAGCATCGGCGTGGTCTATGGCGACATCGGCACCAGCCCGCTCTATGCGATGCGCGAGTCCGTGCTGGCGGCGGTCGGCCCGAATGCGCCGGCGAGCGAGCCGGTCGTGCTGGGCATCCTGTCGCTGATCATCTGGGCGCTGCTGCTGGTGGTCACCGCCAAATACGTGCTGATCTTGCTGCGCGCCGACAATAACGGGGAGGGCGGCACGCTGGCGCTGATGGCGCTCGCCTCGCGCGCGCTCGCCGGCGGCGCCGGAGCGATTGTCCTGCTCGGCGTCATCAGCGGCGCGTTGTTTTACGGCGACGCCATCATCACGCCGGCCTTGTCGGTGCTCTCGGCGGTGGAAGGCATAAAGATTGCGACGCCGGCCTTCGACGACCTCGTCGTGCCGATCACGGTGGTGATCCTGGTCGGGCTGTTCATGGTGCAGTCGCGCGGCACCGCCCGCGTGGCGGCGTTCTTCGGCCCGATCATGCTGCTTTGGTTCGCGGCGATCGCGGTGGCCGGCCTGTGGCACGTTGGGAAGAACCCGACGGTGCTCTACGCATTCAATCCCTGGCATGGCGTGGACTTTCTCATCCATCATGGCATCGTCGGGTTCTACACGCTCGGCGCCGTCTTCCTGGTCGTGACGGGCTCGGAAGCGCTCTACGCCGATCTCGGTCATTTCGGCCGCAGTCCGATCCGTTTGGCCTGGCTCATCATCGTGCTGCCGGCACTTGCCATCAACTATCTCGGCCAAGGCGCGGTGGTGCTGAGCAATCCGAAAGCGATCGAGAATCCGTTCTTCCTGCTCTATCCGCACTGGGCGCTGCTGCCGATGGTGCTGCTCGCCACCGTCGCGACCGTGATCGCCAGCCAAGCGGTGATTACCGGCGCCTATTCGCTGACGCGTCAGGCGATCCAGCTCGGCCTGCTGCCGCGCCTGGAAATCCGCCACACCTCGGAAGCGCTGTTCGGGCAGATTTACATGCCGCGCGTCAACACGCTGCTGTTGATCGGCGTGCTCCTGCTGGTGGCGCTGTTCCGCTCTTCCGGCGCGCTCGCCTCCGCCTATGGCATCGCGGTGACCGGCACCATGGTGGTCACCGCCATGATGGCCTTCGTGGTCATCTGGCGGGTGTGGCACTGGCCATGTCTCGGCGCGGCGGCGCTGATCGTGCCGTTCCTGTTCATCGATCTCACCTTCCTGTCCGCCAACATGCTCAAGGTCGTCGAAGGCGGCTGGGTGCCGCTTGCGCTCGGCGGCCTCGTGATGGCCGTGATGTATACGTGGCGGCGCGGCACCCGATTGCTGATGCAAAAAACTCGCCGCTCGGAGACCCCGCTCGAAGGCTTGGCGGCAAAGCTAGAGAAGAAGCTGCCGCATATCGTGCCGGGCACGGCGGTGTTTTTCACCAGCGATCCGGAATTCGCGCCGACCGCGCTGCTGCACAGCCTCAAGCACTACAAGGTGCTGCACGAGCACAACGTCATTCTCACCATCGTCACCGCGCCGACGCCGCGCGTGCCGGAGGAGGAGCGCGTCAAGATCACGCCGCTGTCGCTGCATTTCGCGCGCGTCACCTTGCACTTCGGCTTCATGGAGACGCCGAACGTACCGAAGGCGCTGGCGATCGCGCGCAAGCTCGGCTGGCATTTCGACATCATGTCGACGTCGTTCTTCCTGTCGCGCCGCTCTCTCAAGCCGGCGGCGAAGTCGGATATGCCCGGCTGGCAGGACCGGCTCTATATCGGGCTCACCCGCATCGCCAACGACGCCACGGACTATTTCCAAATTCCCACCGGCCGGGTGGTCGAAGTGGGAACCCAGGTCACCATCTGATCCAAAATGCTGATGCGGCGCCCGGCAATTCCGGCTAGAACAACGGCCAACTAAGGAGCTTGGGCGATGGCCGGGCCGATCCCGCGCGCCGACGAGGTTGAGAATCTGACGCCCGATCAGGTCGCCGCCGGCCTGCGGGCGGGACGCGTGCTGCTCGTCGACGTGCGCGAGCCGAAAGAGACGGCGGCGGAAAGCTATCCGGACGCCGTGCTCGTGCCGATGTCGCGCTTCGATCCCGCCGCCATCCCGGACCCGCAGGGGCGACAGGTCGTGTTCGCCTGCCGTTCCGGGCAACGCTCGGTCGTCGCTTCGCTTGCCGCCCAGGACCGGGGTTACCCTTACAAGTCGCACCTCGCCGGCGGTATCATCGCCTGGAAGGCAGCCGGCCTTCCCACCAAGAGATGATCAGCCCGAGGCTATCCATGCGCCGTGTCTTCCTCATCGCCGGCGTGGTCGCGGCCGCCGGCGCCGTGTTCATCACGATCGCCGCCGCGCAAGACCGCGTGGTCAACGTCTACAACTGGTCGGACTACATCGATCCCAAGGCGCTCGAACAGTTCACCAAAGAGACCGGCATCAAAGTGGTCTACGACACCTTCGACGCCAACGAGACGCTGGAGACCAAGCTGCTCGCCGGTAAGTCCGGCTACGACGTGGTGGTGCCCACCGCCTATTTCCTGCAGCGCCAAATCCAGGCCGGCGTGTTCCAGAAGCTCGACAAAAGCAAGCTGCCGAATCTGGTGAATGTCTGGCCGGACATCGCCAAGCGGCTCGCCGCCTACGATCCCGGCAACGCGTACGCCGTCAATTACATGTGGGGCACCACCGGCATCGGCTACAACATCAAGGCGATGCATGACCGTCTTGGGGCCAACGCCAAGATCGACAGCTGGGACGTCGTGTTCAAGCCGGAGCTGCTGTCCAAGTTCAAGGACTGCGGCGTGCACATGCTCGATTCCGCCGACGATATCATCCCGGCGGCGCTGCATTATCTCAAGCTCGATCCCAACTCGACCAAGCCCGCAGACCTCGAGCGCGCCGCCGATCTACTGGCCAAGGTGCGGCCCTATGTGCGCAAATTCCATTCCTCGGAATATCTCAACGCGCTGGCAAGCGGTGAAATCTGCCTGGTGGTCGGCTGGTCGGGCGACATCAAGCAGTCGGAGAACCGCGCGCGCGAGGCCAAGAACGGCATCGAGATCGGCTACTCGATTCCGCAGGAGGGCGCGCAGATGTGGTTCGACAACCTCGCCATCCCGAAGGACGCCCCGCACGTCGCCGAAGCGCACGCCTTCGTCAATTTCCTGCTCGATCCGCACGTGGCCGCCATGAACAGCGACATGGTTTCTTACGCCAACGGCAATCTGGCGAGCCAGAAATTCGTCGCCAAGAAGGTGCTCGACGACGCGAGCATCTATCCGGACGCCGCCGCCATGGCCAAGCTCTACACCGTCAGCGCGCGCGACCCGCAGGCGCAGCGTCTGCTCAACCGGATCTGGACGAAGGTGAAGACGGGGCAATGAACGGTGACGTCGCATTCGGGTCGGGCGCCGTTATGATGATAGTTGCTTTGATTTTTTCATTTTCTTCTTGCAATGCCTTGACCTGCCGCTGCAACCGCTCGAGCTCGACCCGCCGGTAGGCTTCTGCGGCCGTGTGCGCAAAATTATTGAGACCCTTCAATTCATCCTTGTTGAGACCGTTGTCGGTGGTGTGCGGTCCGTAAAGGACAACGCCGGTCAATTCCTTCCCGCGGAACAGCGGTACTGCCGCCGACGGGAAGGCGAGGTCTTTCGGCATCATTTGCTTGGTGTCGTCGGATGGCTTCACGGCGACCGGGGCAGCTTTGTCGCGGGGTGGAAGCCGGCGGATGAGCGGGTGCTCGGGCACTAGCTCGATCAGATGCGCGGTCCCCCACCCATGCGCAGCTGGCATCCGCTTGAACGGGCCATTGCCGTCGACGCGGCGGAATAGCGCGGCCGAGCTCAGGTTGAAAGCTGTGACCGGATCGTCGACCAGACTTCGGTCGATTGCGTCGTCATCTGGCGCGGTTTCCAGATTGCTTCCGCAAGTAACGAGTTGGTCAAGCGCTTCAAGCAGCCGTTTGAAGCAGTACCGGTCGATGTAGTGAACCAGCCCGTCGTGCAACAAATCGATGGCGCCTTTCAACAAGACCAGGATGACGATCGCCAATGCCACAACGAAAAATTCTACCAGGACCGGTTCGTTGTGGATCCCGTTCCAGAACTCGTTATTGATCGCCTCCGCCTTTCCATGCACGTAGACAACAAAACCGCCGGTCACGAGCCACAGCAACGGCTTGGTCAACTCGCGGCTGAGCGTGAAGCTTACGTTGACCACGTGGTGGCGGAGGATTGCGTAGAGCACGGAAATCGGCACCGCCGCACTCACCAGGTAGATGGCGCCGAGCTCCTTTTCTGACGGGCTCCACATCCAGTTCCAAAACTGCGTTGATGCATTGATTTCGGCAAACACGAATGCCGAGAGGCCAACCAGGCAACCCCAGAACACCCATCGGGTCTTGTGTTGGCCTTCGTTCGAGCGGACGATGTAGCCACGGCTCAGCAGGATCGCGAGCACGACAAAGTTGATAGCAACGCCTACGCCGTAGGTCGCAAGCGTGATCTGTTCGGTTCTGAACCCGAAGACGCTGAGAAAGCTCCACCAGCGCATTCCGACCAGCAGCACGGCGAGCACGGGCAAGGCACGTTCGATGGAGCGCCGAAATCCCTTGGTTTCGTCGGCGGGAAACCGCAGCGCGAACAGCATCAATCCGCAATAGCCGACCGCTTCAGCGATGCTTTGCAGAGCCTCTTGCGTCAGCGCGAGCCGGGGGACGCCCTGCAAAATGGCGTAAAGGACATAGTTCTGCCCGGGATTGAACCAGATCGCATAGAGGAAAAAGCCCCAGCTCATCCAGCCGGGCCGCCGGACTACGAGGAAGGTGGCGCAACCGACGAAGAAAAGCCCAAAAATCTGGTCGAGCGCCAAAATAACCCGGCCGATGCTGTCAAGCGGCGCCGGTTGCGGGAAATGCACGGTCTTCACGGATGGTGCAGTGGTGTTGCCATCCTTAAAAACATAAAGCGTTACGGTCTTCAGCGACGGCAGCACATATTGCAGCCCGCCGAGGCCGCCGAACATCACCAACAAGTCCGGCAACGGAGTCCGATCGGTATCGATCCAGTCGTTGGTTTCCGTGCGGTCGTTGCCGACGACGCGGTAGAGCCGAGCGTCGTTGTCGGCCTGGACGTCGAGCTTGTTGTAGGTTTCGAAGACCCGGCCAAAATCCGGCACAATCATTGTCAGCGCCCATGCGACCAGGACGCAGATGCCGATTATCTCGGCCACTGTGAGGTGTCTTCGCGGCATCCGAGTAGCATATCCCGGAAATACACTCAATGGTAGAAATAACAGGTTTCGGGCCGCTTGGCTATCCTCATGGTACCCCGAGTCCGCGAGTGAAAGCGGTCGAGTGGTTTTGCGTCACCGCCACCTGCGATGCAGCCACAGCCACTGCTCGGGATATTCGCGCACCCAGCCCTCGATTACGCTGGTGACGACCTGCATCGTGCCGGCGATGTCGATTTTGCCGTCGGCGTCGCGCGCGGGCTTGATCTCCTCGCTCAGCTCCGGGCGAAGCCGGTGGCCGGGCAGTCGGATGACGCGCGTGCCGTAAATCGGGCAGTCGAAATGGCGGGCGAGCCGCGCCAGCAGCGGATTGGCATTTGTCTTGCGGCCGAAGAAGGTCACCTCGACGCCGCGCACGTAATACTGATCGACCAGCATGCCGACATGGGCGCCGCGCTCGAGCGCCTGCGCGATTTTCACCGGCGCATCGAGCCCGGTATTGATCAATTCACCCATCGTGGCGCCGCGCGTCTGAGCGAGCCAGCGGTCGATGGAGGGAATGTTGGGACGGCGGTAGAGTACCGCGCTGTCGAGCTTGTAGGTCGCTGCGCAAATGGCGGGCAGCTCCCAATTGGCGAGATGGGCGGCGAACACCAAGGCTGGCTTGCCGTCGTTCGCGATCTGCATGTAGCGGTCGATCTGCGCGCGCGTGATTTCGATGCGGCCCCAGCGGTCGGGATCGGCCGGGTCCCAATCCCAGATGCGGTCGAGTTGCGCGAATTCGGCGCCCAGCCGCCCGAGATTGTCCCATACGCCACCAAGAATTTGGTCGATCTCGGCCGGCAGTTTGTCGGGAAAGGCGGCCACCAAATTGGCGCGGCCGATTTTATTTTCCGGCAGCCACGGTCCGATGCTGCGCATCGTTCCTCCGGCAAAATCGGCGAGCTTGTCGGGTGGAAACAGGCGCAAAAGCTTGAGCAGAGTGACCGCGAGCGCGCCCAGCACCGCGTCGCTGCCGTGCTTCATGCCGCGCCGCAAGCGTCGCTTCATCGAGCTCATTGCTGAGAATGTCCCACGTGCATCGCCCCAAATTCCGCTCATTCCCGCGTAAGCGGGGATCCAGGCCAAAAGAGCAGGCTCGACAATTTCCCATCCTGGGTCCCCGCTTTCGCGAGGACGAGCGGGTAATTCCGCGACATCTCAAAAATTCACGATGACTTTGCCGAACACCTGCCGGCTTTCCAGCCGCGCCAGGCCGCGCTCGAAATCGGCGAGCGCGACCTCGGTATCGATGATCGGCGCCATGCCGGCAGCCATTTTGGACAGGCTGTCGCGGATGTTGCGCATCGAGCAGCCGAACGAGCCAAAAATCTTGTACTGCTGCTGGAACAGCTGCATCAGATTGATGGTCACGGTCGGTCCGGCGGTCGAGCCGCAAGTCACCAGCCGCCCGCCGCGCTTGAGGCAGAGCAGCGAGGCGTTGAAACCCTCGCCGCCGACGTGCTCGAACACGACATCGACGCCCTTCTTGCCGGTGAGCTTGCGGGTGACGCCCTCGAACCGCTCGGTCTTGTAGTTGATGACGTGATCGGCGCCGAGCGCCTTGGCCTTCTCGGCCTTGGCATCGTCGCCGACGGTGGTGATGACGGTGCAGCCGAGCGCCTTCGCCATCTTGATCGCGACCGAGCCGATGCCGGAGCCGCCGGCATGCACCAGGATCGTCTCGCCCGGCTTGAGCTTGGCGTTGTCGAACAGCATGTGCTCGACCGTGCCGAAGGCGATCGGCGCGCAAGCGGCATCGCGCAGTGACACGCCGGCGGGGACGGAGACAACGAGCCGCGCCGGCAGGTTGATGAGGTCGCGCGCGAAGCCGTCGATGTGGAAACCCATGATGCCGCCGACGTTTTCGCACAAATTATCGCGGCCCTCGCGGCAGGCGGCGCAAACGCCGCAGGTTCGCGCGCCATACATGACCACCTTGTCGCCGGGCTTGAGGTCGGTAACGCCGGCGCCGGTCTGCACGATCTCGGCGGACGCCTCCGCCCCCACCACCAGCGGCAATTGCCGCTTGGCGAAGGCCATGCCGCGATAGCCCCAGACGTCGAGGTGATTGAGCGCCACCGCCTTGACGCGCACCTGCACCTCGCCGGCGCCAGGCGGCGGCGGGTCGGGCACCTCGGCCAATTCGAGCTTGCGGTCGGCGATCAGGCGCAGTGCGCGCATGGGATAAGCGGAGGCGGGCCGGTCAGCCCGGCTCGCGCCCCATCACCAGCGAGACGTTCTGTCCGCCGAAGCCGAAGGAATTCGAGATGGCGTGCGTCACCTTGGCGTCGCGCGCCTTGTTGGGCACGACGTCGAGCGGGATCGCCGGGTCGGGCACGGTGTAGTTGATGGTGGGCGGGATGCGCTGATGCTGCAGCGTGAGCAGCGAGAACACCGCCTCGACCGCGCCCGCCGCCGACAGCGTGTGGCCGATCATCGATTTGTTGGACGAGATCGGGATGCCCTTCATGCGCTCGCCGAACACCGCCGACAAGCCGAGCGCTTCCATCTTGTCATTCTCCGGCGTGCCGGTGCCGTGCGCATTGACGTAGTCGATCTCGTCGGGCGCGAGGCCAGCGTCCTTGATCGCGTTGGCGATGCAGCCGATGATCGGCTTGCCGTCCGGGCTGGAGCGGGTGCGGTGGAAGGCGTCCGCCATTTCGCCGGCGCCTTCCAGCACGCCGAGGATCTTGGCGCCGCGCGCCTTGGCGGCCTCGTAGCTTTCCAGCACCAGGGCGCCGGCGCCTTCCGCCATGACGAAACCGTCGCGGTTCTTGGCGAAGGGCTTGGCCGCGCCTTGCGGATTGTCGTTGCTGCCGGCGGAGAGCGCCGAGAGCAGCGAAAAGCGGACCAACGACTCCGTATTGATCGAGCCGTCGGTGCCGATGCAGAGCGCGGCCTCGGTCTCGCCGCGCCTTATCGCCTCGACGCCGAGCTGGACCGCGCTCGCGCCCGAGGCGCAGGCGGTCGACAGCGAGATCGGCGAGCCCCTGGTGCCGAACTTCTCCGCCAGATTTTCGGCCACCGATCCGAACAGGAAGCGCGGGTGATAGTCGGGGAAATGGGCGCTCGCCCGCAGGATGTCGCTATAGGTCACGGCATCGTTGGCGCCCGACTTGGCGGCAAGCGCCAGCCGCTGCGGCCACTCGATTTCGATCGGCGGCACCGCCAGGAACAGCGGCCCCGGAAAATCGCCGCGCGCGCCGAGGCCCGACTGCGCGATCGCCTCTTCGGCGGCGAGATCGGCGAAACGCTCCGACAGTTCGACCGAGGTGGGGGCTCCGAGGAAATCGATGGTGCCGGCAATCCGGGTCTTCAGGCCCTCGGTCGGGAAGCGGGTGATGGCGTGAATGCCGGACTCGCCGGCGGTGAGCCTGGCCCAGTTGTCGGTTTTGCCGGCGCCCAGCGAGGTGACGACGCCGAGCCCGGTCACCACGACGATCGGGCGGCCCATTTTGTCTTTTGTTGACATCACAACCTCCTCAGGCGACCCGTTCGACCAGGGCCAGGCCTTCGCCCCGCCAATGTCCTACGCCAGTCACCAGGACTTGGCTCAAATCCCCGCTCATCGGCCGCTCAAGTCCGGTCGCGTCACAGGGCGGAAACAGACTACCATGGCCGAGCATGACCGCGGCCAGCGCTATATTCATGGGAAACTGCGGCTCCAGCCCATGCCCGAGATATGAGCCGGTGGCGCGAACGGCAAGGTCGCCATGGGCCTCGAGAAAGGCGCGCTCCTGCGAGGTCGCAGGCTCCGCGCCGGTGGCACCCGACAAAACCGCGGCGTGTCCCGCCTTGACCTTGTCCTTGATCTTGTCCCACAGCCGCGTGAGGCCTTGCGTGACGCTGCCTGGCGCGCGCTTGGAGCGGTCGGACAGCACGGCGGAAAGCCGCGCCAGCGGCTTGGCGCCGCGCGCCTCGGCATGGCCGCGCGCCTCGAGCACCAGGAAGGCGCCGAGCGAGCCGAGCGCGAAGCCGCCCGGCTTGCCGCGCTCCCACACCGGCGCATAGCGCTCCTTCAGATTGAGGCTGCCGAACTCGTACAGCATGAGCAGGTCGGGGCGCTCGCCGTTATGCGCACCGCCGACCAGCGCAATGTCGCTCTGCCCGGAGACGATGCGCGAGAGTGCGATGCGCACGGCGTCGACGCCGGCGGATTCCTCGCCCATGAAGGTGCGCGAGGAGCCGGTGACGCCATGCACGATGGAAATATTGCCGGCCAGCAGGTTGGAGAGCTGCGCCAGGAACAAGGTCGGGCGCAAGCCGCCCATCAGCTGCTCGTTGAGGAAGGCGCCGGGATTTGCCGCGCGCTTGATGTTGGAGAGGATGGTCGAATCGACGCCCAGGTCGCGCTCGCCACCGCCGGCGGCGACGATCATGTCCATGTGCGAGAGAATATCCGTCTTGCCCTTGACGCCGGCGCTATCGAGCGCGAGCCCGGCGGCATAGGTGCCGATGCGTTGCCAGGGCTCCATCTGGCGCTGATCGCCCTTCTTTGGAATTTGCGCGTCGAAATTGATCGCCGCCAGCGGATGCACGATGAACGGCGCGAAGGCGGCGGTGTCCGCGCTCGGATGCGCCTCCGTCAGCTTCTGCCAATGGGCCTGCGGCCCTTCGCCCAGGCAGGAGACGATGCCGATACCGGTGATCCAGGCTTCACGCGCGCCCTCAGCCATCGGCGGGCGCCCCCAGCGGCAAAGCGATCCTCGCGGCGGTGGCGCGCATTTGCTCGGCCATCTCGGCATTGGGAAATGCCAGCACGCGGAAAGTGAGCATGGCGTCGCACACCGTCTTGCCGTCCAGCGCTATGCTCGCCTCGGTCATGGCGTAGCCGGAGCCCTCATGCAGGAGATGGGCGCTGACCGCGAGAACCTGGCCAGGCGTGACGAAGCTGCGCAACTTGGCGTCCTTGACCGCGGCCAGGAACGGCATGCGCTCGAAGCGGTTGGCCGCAACCACGAGCCAGCCCGAGGTTTGCGCCATGGTTTCGACTAACAGCACGCCGGGCATCAGCGGATAGCCGGGGAAGTGCCCCTCGAAAATCGTGCTGGTGGTCGGAACGGTCGCTTCCGCTCTGATCGTTCCGCCCGCGAGATCGAGATCGACGATCCGATCGATCAGCTGAAAATACTCGATCCGCATTTGCGCCGCGTGGTTAGGCTCCCTTGGCAGCGACGAGCTCGTCGATGCGGGTGCTGAGGTTCTTGAGCACGAAATATTGGTCGGTGGTGGCCTTGCCGTCGTTGACTTCCTGCGTCCACTGCTCGAGCGGCAGCTTGATGCCGAAGGCCTTGTCGATGGCGAAGGCGATATCGAGGAAGTCCAGGCTGTCGATGCCGAGATCGTTAATGGCGTGACTTTCGGGCGTGATCGACTCGCGCGGAATATCGCAGGTCTCGGCGATAATATTGGCGATGGTATCGAACGTCGAGGACATCGGTAACTCTCTGATTGATTTGGAGTTCTGGCAATTGCCCAGCCCGTGCGCGAGGCCCGCACACGCAAAACCCCTAGCCCAGCCTTCCACCGGCGAGCGGTCGGCTGCCCGTATAGCGAACGGCTGCTTCTAGTTCAATGGCGGCGGTTTTTTGGCGGGAAAACCGGCTTGCGGGGCCTCGGCCCGTGCCGTTTATGCGCCCTTAATGGCGGTCCTTGGTGACCTCGATCCGCGTGCAATCGCGGTGCCCCGCCAGCAGGCAGTCCTGATTGCGACGCAGCTCGGCCATGGTTTCGGCGAGCCAGAGCCCAGCGCCGATGAGGCCGAGCACGAACAGGAACGCCGCCGCGTTCACCAGCATGCGGTGGCGGTAGTCGTCGGGCTCGCTGCTGCGCTCATATTTGGCGAGATCGCCGACCGGCGGCCGGGCGCCGCGCGGCGCCCGCGTGCCGCCTGCGCGGCGGCGGAACTCGACCACCCGCTGCTCGCCTCCCGATGACGCGCCGTTGGTTTTCATGGCGAATTAGTCTAGCACGGCGGTAGCGGACGTTCGACGGTGGCGGTCCCGAGGGACTGCAAGTGGACGCGTTTTCGGGCCCGGCATAGATTAGAATTCATGAATCGAACCCGCCGGTTCCGACGCATTATCGCTTTGGCCGCGGCCTATGTCATAGGCCTGCAGGCGCTGCTGCTTCCGCTCTCGGTGGCAATCGGCAGCATGCCTGCCGGCGTCCTCTGTCTGTCCGGCGGCTCCGCCGGCGGTTCGCCCGCGCCGGTCGGCGGCGATACCGGCTGCCCCTGCGCCGCCGGTTGCGGGATGCAATGCGGCGTTCATGCGCTGGCGGCTCCCCCGCAGAGCTCGCTCGCCTGTGCATCGTTGGGTGCCGCCACTGTGCTGCCGCCGCCCGCGATCGAGCAGGTCCAGCAGCCCACCTTGCGCGGCCCGCAACGCGCGCGCGGCCCGCCGGCGGCCTGATCTCGCTTTTTGCAATCTCTTATCGTGTCAATCACCTCGCCTGCGGCGCCTTTCATCGGCGCGCGCGGCATTCAGGAGCACAACATATGTCTCGTATCGTTCTCGTGGCCGCCGTCCTCGGCCTTTTGGCACTGCCCGCGCAGGCCGCCGACGTCATCGTCGGCCAGCTCAAGATCAGCGCGCCCTGGGCGCGCGCCACGCCGAAGGGCGCCAGCGTCGGCGGCGGCTACATGACCATCACCAATACCGGCAGCGCGCCCGACCGTCTGCTCGGCGGCGCCTCGGGCGTCGCCAAGGAGGTCCAGCTTCACGAGATGAGCATGGACAAGGGCGTCATGAAAATGCGGCCACTCGCCGGCGGCCTCGAGATCAAGCCGGGAGAGTCCGTCACGCTCAAACCGGGCGGCTATCACCTCATGTTCGTCAGGCTGAACCAGCAGCTCAAGCAGGGCGAAACCTTCAAAGTGACGCTCGAGTTCGCCAAGGCCGGCAAGGTCGACGTCGACTTCACCACCGAAGGCATCGGCGCCACGCACGGCGGCGGCATGCCGGGCATGCAGATGCACTAGCGTTGTTACGGCGGCGGCGCGGCATGAATGCCGCGCTGCGGACCCCGGGCGCGCCGCCGCGTTCCAAACACGCGATCAAGGCGTGTTGCAAAAAATTTCCCGCCTGTTGCGCAGGAAACTTTTGCTTAGTCTCCCGCGTTTCCCTGCGCTCGGGGGAAACGAAGGAGGCTGACATGCGCATGGCTATCTTGGGCGCCGTAATAGGCGCTACGCTTTTGGGAGAACTTTGCCGGTTTCCGCACAGGTCGTGATACACGACAGCGACCGCGACCGCGATCGTGACACCGCCGTGGTCGTGCATCGCCATCATCATAATTGGCGGCGGGACCGCGCGGAATGCCGCACGGTGCGCGAACGCGTCACCTTGCCGAACAGCAATGTGATCATCAAGACGCGGCATCATTGCGATTGATCGACGCGGCGAGGAATCCCGGCGTCCTGTGGACGCCGGGATTTTGCTATTGCGGCTCGGTGAAAGCGAGCTTCTCGCTCTCCGGCGGCAGCATGCGGAACACGTTGAGCGTCATCGAGATCAGCGCGTAATAGCCGAGAATACCGACCAACTCGACGGTGGCGCGATCGCCGAGCAAGGATTGCACGCGCCGATAGGTCGGATCGCTCACGCGCCTGGTCTTGTAAAGCTCCTGCGCGAACGCGTAGATCGCGCGCTCGTCCTTGGGCGCCGATTTCGGCTCGCGGCCTGCTCGCAAATCGGCAATGGTCTTCGGTTTGACGCCGGCCTTGGCCGCCATCGGCTCGTGCGCGTACCACTCGTACTGCGCGCGCCAGGCCCGCGCCGTGCACAGAATGGCGAATTCCGACAGCCGCGGCGGCAGCGCGGTGCGATAGCGGCAATGGGCGCCGAGCTTCTGGGCAAGCTCGCCCAGCTCCGGCGCGTGCATCCAGACCGCGAAGGGACCGCGCGCGGTCATCGATTGGCCGCGCGGACCGGTGCGCAGCGAGGCGAGCAAAGCGCGCTGGGCTTCGTTCATCTGCGCTTCGTCGATCAGGGCAAGGCGGGGCGCCGGGCGCTTTTGGGGCATGGGTGTGTCCTGGGATTTGGCGGGGTAGCTACCAGACGGCCCAATATAGCCCGAAATGGCCGCCGCCTCGCTATACCGATACGGCCCGCTCTAGCGCAGTTCGCCCGACAACAGCGCGCGCAAATGAATAGCGCGGACGCGCTGCACCACCGCCGTCACCAGCAGGGTGCCGCGGTCGACCATGCCCAGTGCCTCGGCTGCGGCCTTGGACAAGTCGAGTACGCGGCCGTCGACGAAGGGACCGCGGTCGTTGATCACCACGGTTACGGCGCGGTCGTTGCAGGGATCGCTGATGCGCAGCAGCGTGCCGAACGGCAGCGTCGGGTGGGCGGCGGTGAATTGCGTGGGATCGTATTGGTCGCCGTTGGCAGTCTGGCCGCTGTAGTCGTCGCTGTAGAATGACGCCATTCCGCTGAAGCGTTCGGCTACGTGGGCGCGCGCGCTGCCGGCCGCAAGGCCGAACCCCAGCACCAGGCCCACCGTCAGCAATGTCCGCGTCGTCGTCACTGCAACCGGCCTGCGTCGGGCACAAAAAAACCGAGCGAGGCGCCCTGCGGCGCTCCCCTCGGCCCTGATTGAATTCAATTCTTGTTAGGAGCGGCGCACCGGCAACGCCGGTGCTGCTGAAACCTGCCCGTCCGTGTCCACAACGTTGGCGTGGAACGTTTGTTCCCGGCGCTGCACGAATTCCGTTACGACCTGCGGCGCGGCGTCTTGGCGTGGTGGGCGGCGGCGCGCGGCTTGGCGCCGCCGGTGCCCGCGGCGGACCGGCGCCGCTCGATATGGGCCGCCGTCATCTCGACGCGGGTCCGGCAGTCCTCGTGCAGCGCTCGCAGCTCTTCGTCGCTGAGATCTTCGATGGTGGCGAACTCGTTTTGCGCGCCCTTCATCGCCAGCACCAGTTCGGACAATTTGAGCTGGATCGCCATCGTGTCCCGGTTCTGCGTGTTCTGGATCAGGAACACCATCAGGAAGGTGACGATGGTAGTGCCGGTGTTGATCACCAGCTGCCAGGTGTCGCTGTAGTGGAACATCGGCCCGGTGACGATCCACACCAGGACGACGGCGACCGCCAGCAGGAAGGCGGCCGGATGGCCGGTCCACAGCGCGGTCGCTTGGGCGAAGGCGGCGAATTTCGCGGCCAGCGTGGGCCGCGTGCTCGCGTGCGCGCCATGATTCTGGGGAGCGGCTTTGCGCTTCATGGGAAATCCGAAAGAAATGCGGTCCCAGTCAACGCTTGGGTAGGTTCCGCTGTTCCATCGGCGAAACCGCCGTGAAAAAGATTATGCCGGTAAGAAGCGGGCCGTGGGGCAACGGGAGCCGGCAGGCATCACCTGAACTTCGGCAGCGCCTGTTTCACGCGCGCCATGCTCGCCCACGGATCCTTGCGCAGCTTCGACAACCGCTGCATCACGTTCAGCACCGTGTATTGGTTGGCGCTTTTGAGCGAACCAAGCTCGGACCAGTCGACCGGCACCGCCACGGGCGCGCCGGTGCGCGCGCGGGTGGAGTAGGGGGCGATCGCGGTCGCTTCGCGGCTGTTGCGCAGGTAATCGACGAAGATGCGGTTGTTGCGCCGCGCCTTGGTGGCGGTGGCGAGATAGCGCTTAGGATCGTCCTTCTCCATGCTGAGCGCGACTTTGTACGTGAAGTCCTTGGCGACCGCCCAGGGCACAGGCTTGAGCGGCACCACTACGTGCAGACCCTTGCCGCCGGTGGTCTTGACGAAGCTTTTCAGCTTCACGCGCTTGAGGCGAGCACGCACCTCGCGCGCGCCTTCCACCACATCGCCAAAGTCGAGCCCCGGTCCGGGATCGAGATCGAACACCAGCCGGTCGGCGTGCTCGCGATCGTCGATTGTGCTGCCGCGCAGGTGAATTTCCAGCGCGCCGCCTTGCACCAGCGCGACAAGGCCGTCGAGATCGTCAATCGAGATGATCTTGTCGCCTTTCTCAGGCACAAGATGAAGAAATTCGGTTGGGATGCCGGCCTGCGCGTGCTTCTGGAAGAAGCATTGCCCGCTGATGCCTTCCGGGCAGCGCACCAGCGCCATCGCGCGCCCGACCACGTGCGGGCGCATCCATTTCCACACCTTGCCGTAATAGTCGGCGAGGTCCTGCTTGGTGACATCGGCGTCGGCCCAATAGACGCGGTCGGGGTGCGTGAGCTTAACCGCGCCCGCCATGGCGCTCGCCCGCTTGCCGCGCGCGGCGCGCCGTGTCGCCGAGGATGTCCTCGCGTCCATCACTTCGTTGTCTCCCGCACGACCTGCCTGGCCGGCTTGTCCTCCCGCACACCCTGGAAGGAAGCCTGCCGCACGCGGCCGCCATGGGTCCAGCCGTGGAAGTCAACTTCCACCACCATATTCGGTTCGACCCAGATTGGTCCGCGCCGCCCACGCTCCTCTTTCGGCACGCTATCGAACGGCGAAGCCTTGCGTTCGCGCGCCTTCAGCGCGCGGTAAAGCGCGCGCGCCGTCTCATGGGTAAAGCCAGTGCCGGTGCGGCCGGCATAGCGCAGCTTGCCGCGGTCGTAGAACGCGAGCACCAACGCACCGACCGCATGCGCATCGGCGGTCGAGGCCGCGAAGCCCGCCACCACCAATTCCTGCCGGTCGGAGCATTTCGACTTGAGCCAGTCGTGGCCGCGCCCGGAGCGGTAGGGCGCGTCGGCGAGCTTGGAGACGATGCCCTCCAGCCCCATCTTGCAGGCATGCTTGAGCAACGCCGGCCCGCGCTCGGTGAGCGATTCGCTCAAGCGCACGGCCGCGCGCCGGCGTCCCAGCACCTTGGCCAGCGCCGCCTTACGCTCTCGCAGCGGCAGCGGCTTCAGGTCGGCGCCGTCGAGATGCATCAGATCGAACACGTAGAACACCATGCGGTCGTGCCGGCCGGCTTTGAGGTCCTGCTGGAGGAGCGAGAAGCGCGAAATGCCCTTGGCGTCCTCCGAGACGAGCTCGCCGTCGATCAGCGCGCTATCGGCCGGCAGCTTGGCGATGGCCTCGGCCACGGTCGGAAACTTTGCGGTCCAGTCCAGGCCCTTGCGGGTGAGCAGCTTCACCTTGCCGTGCTCGAGCCGCGCCTGGATGCGATAGCCGTCGAACTTGATTTCGTGGATCCAGCGATCGCTGTCCGGCGGCTTGTCGACCAGCGTGGCGAGGGCGGGCTCGACGAAGCCGGGCAGGGCGGTGTGGCCGCTGCGGCGCTTGGTTTTGCGTTTTCCGGTTTTTGACTTGACGGCGCGCCTCATCGCCGCTTGGCCCGTTTGGCCTTGCGTTTGATGCGCTTTGCCGGTTTGCGTTTGGCCTTGCGTTTGTGCCGCGCGATCTCGTCCATGGTGCGGCCGCTCTTCACCGACAGCGGCTGTTCCTCGAGAATATCCTTATCGCGCTCCGTACGAGCATCCTCGTCGTGCTGCTTGATCAGCAGCCAGTTGTCGCGCTTCTCGTTCGGCCGCCTCCGCATGCGCACCAGGTGCCAGCCGCCATGCAGCTTCGCGCCGTCGAGCCGGAACGAGAGATGGCCCTTGGCCAGGCCTTTCTCCGGGTCGCCTTCGGGCTGCCAGCGTCCGCGGTCCCAGACCATGACCGTGCCGCCGCCATATTCGCCCTTGGGGATGGTGCCTTCGAACTTGTTGTACTCGATCGGGTGGTCCTCGACCTGGACCGCCAGCCGTTTCTCGCCCGGCACCAGGCTCGGCCCGCGCGTGACCGCCCAGCTCTTCATCACGCCGTCGAGCTGCAGGCGCAGATCGTAATGCAGCCGTGTGGCGGCGTGCTTCTGGATGACGAAGGCATTGCCGCGCTCGCCGATCTTGCCGCGCGGCTCGGCGGTAACGCCGAAGCGCCGCTTGGCGTGATAGCTGCGCAGCCCCGCCATCTAGCCAACCCGCCGCACTTTCTTGCGTAGCGCCGCGCGCTTGCGTCCGTTGCTCTTGCGTGCCGACGCGCACCGCCCGCTTGTGCCGCCGCCGCGGGCGCTGCGCCGCAGCGCATCCATCAGATTGATCACGTTGCTCGGCCGTTCCTCGCTGATGACCGGCGGGGCCTTGCCGGCGCGCTTGGCCTCGACCAGCTTCATCAGCGCGTTTTCGTAGCGGTCCTCGAACTTGGACGGCTCGAAATGGCCCTTCTTGCTCTCCAGGATCTGCACCGCCAGCTTGAGCATGTCGGCCGGCACCTTGATATCCTCGATCTCGTCGAAATAGTTGTTCTCGTTGCGCACCTCGGTCTTGTAGCGCAGCGTAGTGGCCATCAGCCCCTTGCCGCGCGGTGCCAGCAGCAAAAGATGCTCGCGCCGGTAAATCACCACCCGCGCCAAGCCGACCAGGTCCTCCTTGCGCATGGCCTCGCGGATCACCGCGAAGGCCTCTTGCGAATTCTCGTCTTGCGGCACGATATAAAACGACTCGTCGAGATAGATGCGGTCGACCGCCGACATCGGCACGAACTGCTCGATGTCGATAGTGTGCGTGCTCGCCAGCGCCACATTGTCGAGCTCGTCTTCCTCGACCAGCACGTACTGGCCCTTCTCGAACTGGTAGCCCTTGACGCGATCTTCCGGCTCGACCGGCCGGCCAGTTTCTGCGTCGACGATGTCGTTGCGGATACGGTTGCCGGTCTTGCGGTTGATGATGTTGAAGCGGATGCGCTCGCTGGTCGTGGTGGCGGGGTAAAGCGCCACCGAGCAGGAAACCAGCGAGAGTTTGAGATAGCCCTTCCAGTTCGGGCGCGGTGCCATGGACGCTACTCCTGAAACGCTACTGCCAAGCGTGAACGATTGACGAATTGAACCGGTTCCCCTTAGCGCCGGCTTTGATCTGCGACAACGGGGTTTAATCGCCTTATTTTTCAAGTGCTTCGGGGACGTTACCGGGACCCCGCGCGCATCGATCGGGAACTATTCCGCCGAGCAGGCGTTTTTCCCGGACACGCGGTTTAACGCAAAGAGGAACGTCATGCTGGGTTGGGCTTTGACATTTCTGGTCGTCGCGCTGATCGCCGCCATCTTGGGTTTCGGCGGCATCGCGGGCGTGGCGGTCGAGGCTGCCAAGATCATTTTCTTCGTGGCGATCGTGCTGTTCGCCATTTCGGCGATCTTCGGCTTGATGCGAGGCCGGTCGCCGACAGTACCGTAGCGTAACGCGTCTGCGTTCATCGCATCGGCGGGTCTCGCGCGGCTTGAACGGCCGCGCGAGGTCTTTTTTGTAGGCAAGCTTGCCTGCGGCCGGGCGCTACGCGATCATACGCGCGGCGACAATGCATGGAGGCCCGCCATGTGCCGCCTCGCCTTGGGTTGCGCCGCTGCGCTCGCCGCCGCGCTGGTGCTGGCCGGACCCGCCGCGGCGCAAAAGAGCGATGCCATGACGGCTACCGCGCCGGAAAAGATGACGCCGCCCGGCCAGAGCGCGGCCATGCGCGACTGCGACAAGCAGGCCATGCGGCAGCGCGTCAGGGTGGAAGACCGCGCGCGTTTCGTGAAGGACTGCGTGGCCAGGAAGATGAAGTAGCGCGCGCTTCGCGGGCGCGGCCTAGGGCTCGTTCATCTCGCGCAAGCCGGCGATGAAGGCCTTCGGCATCACCCAGGACGGCGGCGTGGTCATGCCCATGCCGTGCGCGACTTCGATTGCGAAGTCGTTGCAGTTGGCGAACAGCAAACTCCAGTGGTGGTCGTCCGCGCTCACGTGCCGGATAACGTTTGTAAGCCGGGCGTATTGCGGCGCCGACAGCTTTCGCCGGTAGATATTGCTGGGGCGCTCCTTGTAGTCTTCCTCGACGCCGCGCACCGAGGCCGGCACCGGGACCACCGAACCCATGATGAGGCCACGCTGGCCGTCGATAGGATAGATGCCGGCATATCTGGTTTTGGTCGGGCGGCCGCGGCCGTCCATGCGGCCATAGACCAGATAGGTGTGCCCGAAGAGGTAGCCCGGCCGGCTGCGGAATTCGACGAAATAGCCTTCGTCCGCGCCGCGCTTTTCCGGCACGCTGGCGCGCGCGCGCAACGCTTTGGTTCCCTGCTTTACGGCCACGCCGGCTGGGGCGCGCTGCGCTTTGGTATTTTCAGCGGCCCCGGCCGTACCCGCCGTCATGCTTACCAGCGCGGCGCAGCACAGTGCGCCCAATGCCATGGCCCAAATCACCGGGCCCGGCCGAATCCTCGCCCGCACGCGGACCTCCCCCGAATGACCTCCGACTCGCACGAAATTTAGCACAGCACCGGCCGTGTCTCGGTATTGGCCTGCCGTTAGCGTTAACCGGCGCGGTTCCGGCGCTTTGCGCATTTCGCAACGAGCCAATGCAAAGCCGCGACACCGCCCCGCGGCGATGCGGCGTTAACTCCCGCCAACAGGGAAAACTGCAGGAGCTCCCCATGATGTGGATCACGCACCACGAAGCGATCGAGATGTATGCGCGGTTCTGCCGGGCGCATTACGGCATGGCCGCCACCGACACGGTCC
>Ga0316624_10000045_pt1 | contig 33193 bp, 38 predicted proteins | sample OWC_Aug_N3_C1_D5_FD_207657 | JGI IMG/M metagenome (GOLD analysis project Ga0316624, IMG submission 207657) | Wetland soil microbial communities from Old Woman Creek delta, Ohio, United States - OWC_Aug_N3_C1_D5_A | ecosystem: Environmental > Terrestrial > Soil > Wetlands | place: USA: Ohio... | reverse complement strand
GAGCCTAACCGATAGTGTGCGATTGAACAATATGCCGTATCGATGAGCGGCATACCGAGAATGCGATTCACAGTTGTTGATGCTGAAAACGTTTGAAATGGAAGGTTCAGCAGGTGTGCGCAAGTATTTATGGATGTCCCACTGCCGAGTTGCATCCCCCGCGCGAGTCTCTCGATCGGATTTCTGGTTGTGTTTCTTGAAGGTGAGAAGACAGCCTCATCAATCGTCCAACAAATGGTGCCGCATCAACACAGGGCGTAGCGTGTGACGCGGCCTTTTGCCAGGGCCGTTCAGCGGCTCTGCTTACATCTTGAGGTTGTCCAAGGAGGGAGGGGAAGTTGCCGCGCTGTTCACACAGGCTGAATGACCTATCCAGATCCGGCGTACGTCGGTGCCCTAATCAGAGGCCTTCTCGTCGCCACCCGCAGATGGATCTTCGCGATGCTCGGACCGATTACCCATTTGAGGATGTGCCGCCTTCATGTGATCCTCAAATTCCCGGTTGCGTACCCAGGTAAAACAAATCGGGCAACAAAACCTTACGCTGGTCTGGCCAGGATTGGGCTCCTGTAGCCAGAATTGCTTGCCTGTATTCATGTTCATCTCCCTTAATAGACAATCGAGGTAGACGAATATTTTCAACTATCCTGGGCTGCCGTCCATATGCCAAACAGCCTATATATCGACCTATCACCGATATCAAGACGGCGATTTCTTCACCTGAACTTAACGGAGAAACAGGCCGCCTGTTTTCTCCAACCAGTCTGCTATCTTCTCGACTGCGTTTGAAACGTCGTTGTCAGAGATATCTACCGTGAAGGTTGGCAGCGTGGATTCGCTGATCAAGCTGCGCATGCATTCCTGTTCGTCCACGAATGCCTGTAAATCGTCATACTGCGCAGGGTTGCCCGAAACTTTTAGCCGTTCAGCTCTGGCCGCAGCGAAGGATTCTGGAGTTCGTGTGCAAAAAACCAGGCGAATCCCTAAAGGCCGCAATCTGTGGATGTTCGTTGAGTGCGAAGGCGATCTCAGTCTTGTAGGTGAGGCGAGTACCCTCGAGGATGATTTTTGGACAGAGTTTCGACATATCCAGCCCCTCACAAATTCTGCTTGTGCTCTGCACTCCACCAAACGCAACTATCGGTGTGACCAGGTTGAAACCGGCTGCTGCCGGCCGCGCGATCAGCCCTGAGTAGAGGCGCGTCAGATAGCCGGTGTCGGCTTCTTCTTGGGTTTCTTTGCTTCCTTGGTTTTCCGTTGTTGTCCTTTAGCCATGATCGTTCTCCTTGTGATGTTGAACTTGCATGGTAATACGAACTGAAAGGACGCAGTTAACTTAACCTGTCCCGGCCAGCTTCACTCGCCTTCCTGGTAGGCCTTGAGCTTGCGCCATAACGAACTGCGATTGATGCCGAGTGCGGCAGCAGCAGCGGTCTGGTTGCCGTCAAACTCGTTGAGCACCCAGCGGATATAAGTTCTTTCCTGCTCTTCCAGCGTCGGGAATTTTTCTCCTTTGCCCGGCAGGGCAATGCCGCCTTGTTGGCGCAAGCCTTCGGGCAAGTGCGCCAATTCGATAGTGTCGCCGGAACTAACCGCGCAACCGCGCGCAACAATGTTTTCCAGTTCGCGCACATTGCCGGGATAGGCGTAGCGCTGCAAAGCCTCCATCGCGTCGGGCGCGATGCCGTGCAGAGATTTCTTCATTTGCACGGCATACTTCCGTAGAAAATAGTGCGCCAGCAACGGGATGTCGCCCCGGTGCTGCGCCAGCGAGGGGATCGTCAGCGTCACCACGTTGAGACGGAAATACAGATCCTGGCGCAGCATGCCGCTGCGCACTGCTTCCGCCAGATCGCGGTTGGTTGCCGCAATGACGCGGATGTCGACCTTGATCGGCCGGGTTGCCCCGAGGCGCAACACTTCTTTTTCCTGAATGACGCGCAGCAGTTTGACCTGCATCTCGGGCGACATCTCGGTTACTTCGTCCAGAAACAGCGTGCCGCCCGAAGCGGTTTCGATCAATCCTTTCTTCTGCGCGTGCGCGCCGGTAAATGCATCTTTCTCGTGGCCGAACAATTCATTGGCCAGCAGATCCTTGCTGAATGCACCGCAGTTCACCGCCATATACGGCCCGCCGTGACGGCCGCTTTGCTGATGCAGGTAGCGCGCAAACAACTCCTTGCCGGTACCGCTTTCGCCGACGATCAGCACGCTGCAATCGGTCGGCGCAACCTGGCGCGCCAGTTCCAGCAGGCGCAGCATGCTGCTGTCTTGCGTCACGATCTGCGCCTGCCCCTGCAACACCTCGACCTGCTGTTTCAGGCTGCGGTTTTCATTGCGCAGACGGATCTTCTCCATCGCCTCGGCAACCACCTTGCGCACCTCATCCAGCCGGAAAGGTTTGGTGATGTAATAGAACGCCCCCTGCTTCATCGCCTCCACCGCGGATTGCGCGCTGGCATAACCGGTGATCATGATGACTTCGCTTTCGGGGTGCCACGTGCGGCAGGCCTTGAGCAGGCGCATGCCATCGACTTTTTCCATGCGCAGATCGGTGAGCAGCAGGTCGAATTCCTGCGCCTCGATCAGCACCAATGCCTCTTCTCCGCTTTGCACGGCGGTGACGTCGTAACCGGCCTTGCTCATCACGCGCTCCAGATTGCGCAAAGCGACGGCCTCGTCGTCAACGATAAGCAATTTACCTTGCTTCTGCATCATGTCTCTCCGTCTGTTTCGCAGTTAACGGCAGGCGAATGAAGAAAGTCGTTCCTTGCCCCTCCACGCTGCCGGCCGTGATACAGCCTTCATGTTCTTCAATGATTTGATAAACGATAAACAGGCCCAGTCCCATGCCGTGCCCCACATCCTTGGTGGTGAAGAAGGGGTCGAAGATGCGCGCCAGACAGTCCGCCGTCATGCCGGTACCGCTGTCGCGGATGGAAATATCGATGGTATCGCCTGGAACTTCGCAATCAGCAGGGAACTCCGTGGACTCGTCATGCGCCTTTCGCGGCCGCGCCTTGATGACGATGCTGCCACTGGCGGGAATGGCGTCCAGCGCGTTCTTGATCAGGTTCAGGAACACCTGTTGCATGCGCTGCCGGTCTGCATCCAGCGATAGATCTTCATCGATATCCAGCGTGATCGCCACCTGGCTCGGAATCTCCGCCTTAATGAAGCGCAAAGTCTGCTCCACCAGTTGCCGCAAGGAAAAATGCTCACGGCTGAAATGCCGCTCGCGGGCAAAATCCTGCAACGATCTCACGATATGGCGCGCCCGCTCGCACTGCTCGTCGATTTGCGCCAGCAGCAGCTGCTGCTGCGCCGGATCGGCCTCGTTCAGTTCTTCTTGCAGGATCTGGCAGGAAGACCAGATGTTCGACAGCGGGTTGTTCAGTTCATGCGCCACGCCGGATAACAATGTACCCAGCGAAGCCAGTTTTTCTGAGCGCAGCAAATGCTTCTGCCGCACTTCCAGTTCTTTCAGCATGTGGTTGAAGGCCAGCGTGATCGAAACGATTTCCCGATCCTGCGAAGGCGGCGGCAAGGTATCACGCCTGCCCGCCGAGATCGCCTCGACGTTGTCCTCCAACTGCTGCAGCGGCTGCGCCACGCGGCGCGACAGCGCCTGGCCGAGAGCGATCATGAACAGCGCCAGGCCGACCACGATGAAGACCAGCGTAATGCGGAACGTTGCCAACGATGATTGCAGCAGCCGGCGTTCCGTCTGCACGAGCGTCTCGGTGATGGAAACAAGTTCCTTGCCCGTTGCGCGCACCTGCTGTTCGAGTGCAGCCCGCTGCGGAACGGTACCGGCGGTGGCGGCATAAAGGCTGATCTGTTGGCGATACTTGCCGGCACTTTCGCGCAATGTCTCGATCTGCCCGGGCGCTTCCACCAATGCCAAGCCCTGATGCCCATCGTTGAGCATAGCCTCGAACTTGTCGATATAGGCGGCATTCTCGGCCAGGTCAGCAGCCTGGGCGTGCAGGAAATAGTTGCGCTCGAAGCGGCGGATCTCCATCGCCGTCTCGAACAGGCTGGAAATCCGTTCGCTCAGCAGAATGCGCGTCTCGACACGCTTCAACGATTCGAAGGTAAACAATGAAACAGCCAGGATCAGCGTCGCCACCACCACATAGGCGAGCGTGATCTTCTGACGCAATGATGAAGGGAACAGCATGGCCTCGCCCGCGAAACAGATAGTTGCATTATGCAACCATCGCTCGATCATGCGCAACAGTCCAATACGCGACGATATTCATATTCTGAACATTGATTTAGCGGTGCGAGCCCGTACCGGCGCTGTTGCAGATTGCGGCAACCCGCAACACGCCACAAACATCGATTTCACAGATTTTTGACGCATTTACTTATTTATCAGCCCGTTGCAGACGGCGGCACAAATCGTGCTGTAAACAGTGCATTACAAACCCGTCGTTACCTTGAAGAAAATGAAAACCCTCTCCCAACACCTGAAACAAGCCTTCAACGCGCTGGAATTTACCAATGCCGGCAATCTGACCACGCTGAACACCATGCTGAATGCGTCGGAAGGCAGCGTATCGCCAGCCCGTGCCGAGCAACATGACGCGCCAGCCGAAATCGATTCGAACTCTGTTGCTGCCGCAAATTAACTTGCGGCTGAAGCCTGCCATACCCCGAACCTGCACCTTTAACGGAATGACTGATGAAATCTGCAACAGCTGCAATGTCCTGGCTTAAGCCATTTGCTATCGACACCTCAACGTTCAAATTCGACCTGATCGCCGGGATCACGGTTTCGCTAGTCGCCATCCCGCAATCGCTGGCGTATGCGCAACTGGCCGGCGTGCCCGCCTATTATGGTTTGTATGCGGCATTGATTCCCACCATCATTGGCGCCGTGTTCGGCTCCTCGCGCCAACTCTCCACCGGGCCGGTCGCAATGACCTCATTGCTGACCGCAGCGAGCATCGCCCCGCTGGCCGAGCACGGCACCGAATGGTTTTATTCCCTCGTGATACTGCTGGCGCTGCTGTCGGGCTTGTTTCAAATCCTGTTTGGCGTGCTGCGGGTCGGCGTGCTGCTGAACTTTCTGTCGCACCCGGTATTGATGGGTTTCATCAATGCCGCCGCGCTGATCATCGGCCTGTCGCAATTGCCGACCATGCTGGGCATTCCCGCCCAGCAATCGAACCACTTTCTGCTCGACATCTGGCAAGTCGTTACGCACATCGACACCATGCACGAATTGTCGTTGGGTTTTGGCGTGGCGGCGATTACGATGTTGCTGGCGTTGAAAAAATTCGCCCCGAAACTGCCCGGCGTGCTTATTACCGTGGTCTTGTTGACCTGGGTCAGCTATGCGATCGGTTTTTCCGACATGGGCGGCCGCGTGGTCGGCGCCATCCCGCAGGGTTTGCCCACCATCAGCTTGCCGCCGCTGGATTGGCATGCCTCCATCTCCCTGCTCCCTGCCGCCTTTGTGATCGCGCTGATCAGCTTCATGGAAGCAATGTCCAGCGCCAAGGTGATTGCCATCAAGACCCGCGAACCCTGGGATGAAAACAAGGAACTCGTCGGCCAGGGCATGGCCAAGGTGGCTGCCGCGTTTTGCCACTCCATGCCGGTCAGCGGCTCCTTCTCGCGCTCGGCGCTGAACCTGGCTTCGGATGCGAAAACAGGGCTGTCCTCGGTGATTTCCGCCGTGTTCGTGCTGCTGACCCTGCTGTTCCTGACGCCGCTGCTGTTTCACCTGCCCAAGCCGGTGCTGGCAGCGATCATCATGATGGCGGTGATCGGCCTGCTCAACTTCCCGATCATCCGCAAGGCATGGCGCGCCAACCGCGACGACGGCATCGCCTCCGTCATCACTTTCGTCGCCACGCTGGCGTTTGCGCCGAACATCCAGAACGGCATCCTCGTCGGCATCATCCTGTCGCTGTCGCTGCTGCTGTATCGCATGATGCGCCCGCACATCGCCCTGCTCGGCCTGCATCAGGACGGCACCTTGCGCGACGCGCAGCGCCACAGCCTGCCGCGGTTGCATGACCGTCTTGGCGCAATGCGTTTCGATGGTGCACTGCGTTTCGTCAACGTGTCCTACTTTGAAAACGCCATCCTCAAACTGGAACGGGACAATCCGGGGATCGACCACATCCTGATCAAAGGCAGCGGCATCAATGAAATCGATGCCTCCGGCGTGGAAATGCTGTCCAATCTGATCACGCGCTTCAGGAGCAACGGCATCACGCTGTGTTTCAGCGGCTTCAAGAAGCAGGTTCAGGAAGTAATGGACAGAACCGATCTAAGCCAGCGTATCGGGCTCGACAACATCTTTGCCACGGATCAGGAAGCTTTCGACAAGCTGCATGAGCGTGGCGTGATCGGCGACAAGATCAGTCTTGTTCCCAGGCATAGCCATCCCCAGCCACTACCGGATTGATCTCCTAAAGAGCGATAATCGCGGATGCGTTTTATGGCTGCATCTGCGATGTCTGTATTTTTCCACTCATCAATGAAGTAGCCGCGCAGACTAAAGAAGCGCGTTTCAAAATGCGACTGCAGAAACAACAGCGTTAAATTTTTAAAAGGGAAGCAGCAAATGGTTCACATGACTCAGGGTGGCAATAAATTAACGGGTTTTCGGGCAACAATCGGCAGCGACGTTTTGGCTTCCGTCGTGGTTTTTCTGGTAGCGCTTCCTCTTTGCATGGGCGTTTCGATCGCCTCCGGCGTACCGCCGACAGCAGGGCTGATCACCGGCATCGTGGGCGGCCTGGTGGTCGGTTTTCTGGCGGGTTCCCCCATGCAAGTCAGCGGCCCCGCAGCGGGCTTGACCGTGCTGGTGTGGCAGCTGGTGCAGCACTATGGCTTGCCTATGATCGGCATCATCGTGCTGATCGCCGGCCTCATCCAGTTCCTCGCCGGCATGTTCAAACTGGGCCAGTGGTTCCGCGCGGTCTCGCCCGCGGTGATACATGGCATGCTGGCCGGCATCGGTGTGCTGATCCTGGCTTCGCAATTTCACGTCATGCTGGACAAGAAACCGATAGGCTCTGGCATCCAGAATTTCGTCGGCATCCCGTCTGCGCTGATGGACACCATCTCCGCCGGCGGCCCTTCGTTGCAGGCGCTGTACATCGGCCTGCTGTCCATCGCCGTGATCGCGCTGTGGACTCCGTTCGCACCGAAGAAGCTCAAGATGCTGCCGGCGCCGCTCATTGCCGTGGTGGTGGCCGTGGTCGTTTCCGCTGTCATGCAGCTGAAGATCAAGTACATCCCCGACTTGCTGTCCAACCCCGCCGACATCGATAACATCTGGACGGTGATCCAGTTCCCCACGCTGGACAATCTCAAGCGCGCACTCGACCCGGCCATTCTGACCGCCGCCGTTTCAGTGGCCTTCATCGCCAGTGCGGAAACGCTGCTCAGCGCGAGCGCAGTGGACAAGCTGCATCAGGGACCGCGCACCAACTACGACAAGGAGCTTTCGGCCCAGGGTATCGGCAATGCCCTTTGCGGCATCCTGGGCGTGCTGCCGATGACCGGTGTCATCGTGCGTTCGACCGCCAATGTCGATGCCGGTGCCAAGACCCGCGCTTCTGCAGTCATTCACGGCGCGTGGTTGCTGCTGTTTGCCACGGTGCTGCCGTTCACCCTCAAATATATTCCGGTCGCCAGCCTGGCTGCGATCCTGGTCTACACCGGATACAAGCTCGCCTATCCCAAGGCAGTGCCCGGCCTGCTCAAGTTCGGCAAGAGCGAAGTGGCGATTTACATCATCACCATCGTCATGATTGTCGCCTCCAATCTGCTCGAAGGCGTGCTGGTCGGCTTGGGCCTGTCGCTGCTCAAGCTGCTGTATGCATTCTCGCATCTGGAAATTCACTGGCATGAAGATACCGCCAGGAATCGCGTTGATCTGCATCTGAAGGGGGCTGCCACGCTGATCCGCTTACCCAAACTTGCCGCGACGCTGGACGACGTAAGAGCGGGAACGGAATTGCACGTTCATTTCGAGGACCTCGACTACATCGATCATGCCTGCCTCGATTTATTGTCCGGTTGGGAAAAACAGCACGAAATCACCGGCGGCAAACTGCAAATCGAATGGGAAGAACTCTCATCGAAATTCCACCAGCGCCGCGCTGGCGCACGCAAGGCCGATACCTTCGTCGTAGCCTGACGCATGGCCGAGCGCAACGACCTGTCGCAACACATCCTGCCAACTTCAGCCCAGTTGGTCGGGGTGTGCCTGACCGTCATCTCGCTGATCAAAATATTGCACATCGGCAAGGTGGGTTCGTTGCTGGACAAATTCCTGGCGGTCGATGCGCTGCTGTTCACCATCAGCACGACCCTTTCCTACGCTTCGATGCGCAGCAACGATTCGGCGCGATGGGAAAGATATGCCGATCAGTTCTTCATGGTCGGTCTGCTGGAGCTGGGCATTTGCGCAGTACTGCTGGCATTCGAACTGATCTAGCAACTCCGGCGAACCATCACTCCCATTCCAGCACCGGATAGACCAGGCTGACATTGCGCCGGTTGACGACGTCGAACAGCACCCATTTGTCCCGCTCAGACAAAACGGCTTCGTCGATGGTCTGCTCCATGCTTCTGCCCTGCTTGATTGCGGCACGCACGTCTTCGAGCAGGCGGGTCAGGTAACGCTCTTCGTTATCCAGCGCGGTGCGCAGATCTGTCGTCACCGGCCCATGACCGGGCACCACCACTGCAGCGGGGACGTTACGCATTTCTGCGATGACGTGCAGCCATCCCTTCAGATCGCCATCGATGGAAGGCGTGCGCTCGATGAACAGCAGGTCGCCCGTCAATAATGTTTTGGTGATGCTGTCGAACACCGTCAGGTCGCTGACGCTATGTGCGGTCGGATAGGCGGTCAGCTGCAGGCTGCGCCCGCCCAGATCGAGCGTCATGCTGCTTTCGACCGGCAGGGTGGGCGGGATCATCTCCGCGCCCGCCGCATCAGTCCCCACCCAACCCGGCTCATTGCGCAGGTAGATATCTTTGCGCTGCGCCATGATCGCAGCCAGTTTCGCGTTGCCGACGAAGGCCGGATGATCGTTCTTGAACGCTGCATTGCCCAGACTGTGGTCGGGATGCACATGGGTATTGATGACATACAGGATCGGCAGGCTGGTGACCTTGCGGATGGCGGCACGCAGTTGTGCGCCGACCTTGGGCGAGCCGCCGGTATCGACCACCGCCACGCCCTTGCTGCCGACGATGAAGCCGATATTACAGATGTCGCCGCCGTAGCCGATATTGATGTCGCGGTGTGCGCCATGATGCACATAGATACCCGGTGCAGGCTGCTCCACAGTGAATGGCTCTGCCTGTGTTGCCAGCGGCAGCAACAGCATGAACAGCGTCGCCAAGCTTCTTATCATCATATCCTCCCGGAGGGATGGTGCTTACAGATCGCCACTGCTTGCCGCCTTCATCATATCCTTCATCGCTTCCATGACATGCTCGGCGCTCTTGCGGGTATCGGCCGGCATCGCCTGGATCATCTTGAGATCCATCATCATGGAGATAACCCAGCGCTTCCCATCCTTGTCTTCGATCAGCGCGATACGACAGGGCATGAAGGCGATCATCTTGGGATCGGCCGCCAGCATCTTGTTGGCGGTCAAGCCGTCGCAGAAGTTGAATATCTCGATGCGCTTCGACGGCTTGCCGGTCAGCGCTTCAATCTCCTTGTACAGCTGATTGACGCCGACGAACTTCAGGTTGTGCTGGTTGGCGCGCAGCTTCAGCGACTCCACCGCATCGTCGAAACTCACACTGTCCTGGATCTGGATGCGCGCGATCTGCAGTTTGACGTCGGTGTAGTCGATCCCAGCAGGCTCGGCAGACACCGCCACTTGGGATGCCGTTACCAGCAGCAGTGCAATAGCAAGACGAAATATGTTCATGAAAAATCCTTTCTATCGAATTCAACCACGCTAAACCATTAGCCCGTCATTTCGGCCCGCGCCGGAATGACCGGTTTTCTGCCGGGTTCAGACCATGCCGGGATTGCCGGCCACGCCCTTGAGTTTCGGCACGTTCGGCTTAGCGACCTTGACCACTTTCTCGCTGCGCAGATGTCGGGCGACCAGATCCCAGATCGGCTCGCCGCCCTTGTCGCGCGCGGCTTCCGATACCGGCGCCCAGCCCGCGACCTTGTAGGTCTTGCTTGCATCGAGCAGCTTGCCGTCGAGGCGCATGTCCTGGATGCGCTCGCCCATCCTGGCGTTCGGTTCGCAGGTGTATTCCAGCCCGCCCACGCGCACCATGTCGCCGCCCTGCTGGTAATACGGATCGGGGTTGAACAGGTTGTCGCACACGTCTTCCAGCACGGTCTTGATCTGCGCGCCGCTCATCTCGGTGACGGTCGTGTACGGATAAGTGATCGCCGTCTGGTTGAGCACGTCCTCCATGGTGATCGCGGAACCCGGCAGCAGCGAGGTGCCCCAGCGGAAGCCCGGCGAGAAAGCGATGGGCGCATCTTTTTCCTTCATCAGCGCATCGAGTATCACCTGATCGAAGCTGCCATTGAAGTTGCCGCGGCGGTACAGCAGACCGTCAGTGGTCGCCAGCTTCTCTGAGAGCTTGCTTTCGTAAGGTGCACGGTGCTTCTGCATCAGTGCGGCCATGCTCTTGTCTGCGGCGAGCGGGTTGGAGAACACCGGCAGCAGCTTGTAGCGGAAGTTCGCCACCTTGCCCGCCTTCACTTCGAAATCCAGCACGCCGAGGAACTTGCCGTTGGAACCGGCATTGGTCACCAGCGTGGTACCGTTGCGATTCTTCACCGGGATCGGCTTCGGGATGCCGTCGTGCGTATGGCCGCCGAGGATGGCATCCAGTCCGGTCACGCGCGATGCCAGCTTGAGATCGACATCCATGCCGTTGTGCGACAACAGCACCACAACCTGCGCGCCTTTCTTGCGCGCCTCGTCGATGGTGAGCTGCAGGTTCTCTTCCTGGATGCCGTATGACCAGTCCGGCACGAAGTAGCGCGGATTGGCGATGGTGCTGTAGGGGAAGGCCTGGCCGATGATGGCCACCGGGATGCCGTTCATTTCCTTGATGACGTAAGGCTTGAACACCGGGTCGCCGAAGTCGGTGGTCTTCACATTCTGCGCGACCACGTCCATCTTGCCTTTCAGTGCGCCCTCTTCGGCGTCCTTGATGCGCTGCGCGCCGTAGGTGCATTCCCAATGCATGGTCATCACGTCCACACCCAGTTCCAGACAGGCGTCGATCATGTCCTGACCATTGGCCCACATCGCCTGGCCAGTGCCTTGCCAGGTGTCGCCACCGTCCAGCAGCAGCGCGCCGGGCCGTGAAGCGCGTATCTGTTTGACCAGCGTTGCCAGGTGCGCAAAGCCGCCCACCTTGCCGTAGGTGCGCGCAGCCTCAACGTAGTTGAGACTGGTGAACGCATGCGCCTCGGCCGTGCCCGGCTTGATGCCGAAATGCTTGAGCAGCGCGTTGCCCACCAGATGCGGCGGCAAGCCGCTCATCGCGCCCACGCCCAGATTGATTTCCGGTTCGCGGAAATACATCGGGTTCAGTTGCGCGTGCGTGTCAGTGATGTGCAGCAGGCTGACGTTGCCATACTTCGGCAGGTCATACAGATATGCGGCATTGCTGGCGGCAAAGCTCTCGCCGTTCCTCAGCAGGAAACCTCCCGCTGATGCAATTGCCAGCATCTGCAGGAACTCGCGACGATTCATGTTCATGAAAATTTCCTTTCGGTAGGGCGGGCGCGTTTTCGTGCCCACGCGGTGCGTGAACGAGAGTGCGATGCACCAAGGGAAACGCGTGGGCACGCAAAACGTGCCCACCCTACAGGCGGTTATTTATTGACCGGCGATTCCGGATCGAGCAGCAGCGCCACCAGGTCCTTGATCTGCGCCTCGGTCAGGATGCCCATGTGCCCGAAGCGCGGCATATTGGCGCAAGGCTTGAACGCCTTGGCGTTGTAGATGCGGGAATACACGTAACGCTGCATCTCGTCGCTCATGTCGTGCGTATGGCCGTAGTGCAACAGGCTCGGACCGATGGTGCCATAAGCGATTTCCTTGGACGACAGGCGATGGCAGTTATAGCAATTGCCGCCGGCCGGCTCCCCCGCCTTGTCGCTCCAGGTCATACCCGTACCGCTCTGGGCCAGCTTCTCGCCGGCTTTCCAGTCGCCCATATATTTGCCATCGGCAGGCAATTTCATGCTCTTGGTCTGGTCATCTCTGATCTTCTTTTCCAGCTGGGGAGGCAACTGGTCCACATACTTGCTGCACATCGCCTGAAGCTCATCCTGATTGACGCGGTCGACCTTGGCGATGCCCTTGTCGCGGAAATCGCGTTTGATGATTGCAGTCGCCTTGGCCGACAGATCGGAAGCCGACTCGCCCGCTTGTGCTGCTGCAGCCATGGTCACCGTGGATACAACCAGCGCTGCTCGAACAATCCATTTTGCATTCATGTTAGTCATCTCCTAACGGGTATGGCCAAAGCCACCCCTATTATTGAACTCGCCCTACCCGTTCCCTCACCTCAATCCTCTCCCGCTTGCAGGCGAGGAAGCGAACGAATCGCTACGCGAATTTTGCATTAACGTTTTAGACCTGGGCCGGCATACGGGGCGCCATTCGCGCTGACTGCCAGGAACATGGTCAGGTCCACGGTCAGTTCGGAAGCGAACTTGGGTTCGGGGAAGCGTTGTTGGCGGAAGCAGTCGTTAAGCCGCCACTGGAACGAACGTGTCAGTCCCTGCGATACACGGTAGGCCGGCCAGCTGGTGTAAGCGGCCTGCGCACTGTTCTTCGCCTTGAAGTTGGGCAGATCCTGCATGCGGATGCGTACGTTGCTGGTGGTGTGGCAGGTCGAACAGGCGAAGTCGTAAGGGCCGGCGCGATAGTTGAAGATCAACTTGCCGATCTCATACGCTTCCTTCTCCTTCGGATGCTTGGTCGACACGTTCATCGTCACACCCTTGGACTGCCCCACCACATAGGTCGCCAGTGTGGAGATATCAGACTTCTTCGCGTCCGAACTGAACGGCTTGGCGGTGATCTCCTCTTCCGGAATGCCTTGCAGGGTGGTCATGCAGGTCAACAGGCGCGATTCCAGATCCTGCACCTTGCCGGTGTCCTTGAAGTAGCGCGGCAGTTCCGCATAGGCGCCCTTGACCACGCCCGGCCCCTTGCCCAGATCGCATTTTTCCATGGTGGCTTTCTTGGGGCCGCTGGGCGTCTTCCACAATTCCTCGCCGGCCATCTCGTCGAAATCCGCCGGATTGCCGTCGCTGATCATTTCGCGGTATTGCGCGATGCGATCCGAATCGGTCACCTCGCCTTCAGCCGCCACGGCCGCATAGCTTGTCGCCAGTGCCAGTAGCAGCATTGCCTTACACACTTTGCTGGTGTTCATCTAATTTCTCCCAGAAAAAACAGCCTCGACAGTTGTCCTGTCAATTCGGATCGGCGGCGGTCAAGCGGTGATCGCAGCCTCGTCGGAGCGTGTATCGCCCATGTTGTCCACCCAGCTCACGGTGATCTTTTCTCCCGCAGCACCGCCCTTGAAGCGGAACATCAGGTACGGGTTCTTGGACACGGATTGGCCGAACTGCGCTTCCAGCACGGTGCGGCCCATATGCTGCGCCTTCACTTCGGTGATGAACCATGCCGGTACCAGATTACCGTCGGCATCCTTGCGCAGACCGGTCTCCATGTTGTGCTGCATCAGCACCTTGACTTCAGTTACGCCGTCTTTGACTGCGGCGCGAATCTTCATTGGGTTGCCCATATCTATTTCCCTCTATTCGTTTGAGTTGCACTGCTGCCCATTAACCGCCGCAGCCGCCCGCCGTCACTTTGACTTCCTTCGCTGTGCGGTAGAACTTGCCGTCCGCTTTCACCAGCGCAACCACATTGGCGGTCTTCCCCATCTTCACGCGGGTGGTGACCATGCTCTCCGTGCCCTCGGGGAAGACGAAGTTGGCCGCCATCACGTTCGGATTCTTGTCGACAAAGATGGAAACCTGTTCGGTCTTGGGGATCGTGCTGACCACGGTGACTGGGACGATGGCGCCGTTCTCGGCGATCTCCGGTACAGTCAGCTGGATGAATACCGAGTTGGCCTCGGGTGCAACTGCGCCCATTGCAGCAAGTGCGTCATCCATCGTCTTGGACGAGAAGGCAGGCTTGTTCCAGGCTGCCAGCGCAACGCCAGATTTCATTAAACCAAATGCGCCGAACAAAGCCAGCAGTCCAAAACTTCCGCCCGCCTTGAGTGCATTGCGGCGCTCCATGTTAACGACTTCATGTCCCGATCTAATTGTCATCCTCATCCTCCGTTTTGAAATTTACTGCCATAATCAAATGCCATTCTCGAAGCCGCTTCCATCAGGAAGTTCCCGCTTTGAAACAGGGCGCTGCAGCACCAAGCCTCACCTGCAAGGTTCACGCGGTGGCTCGTCAACAGCGACGGTCGCAAGTTACGGCACTGCTGCCACGAAAAAAATTGGCAGGTTCGAGTAACCGACTACGCACAAGTACGTAGTAGACCATTTCAGACGAGTATAATTTGAATGCATCATTACCCTTAGACGCAAGAGGTTCTTTGTTAATGTTTTGCATCCGCAAGTTTGCTTGCTTCGCCCTGGCAACTTGCCTGTTCACGTATGCAACGTGCGCCGCATCTGCAGATGTGACCACAGTGCGCATCGGCGTGTTGTCGTACCGGGACCTGGACGGCGAGGTCGTTAACTGGAAAGACATCCAGGCACGGCTTGCAACAGCCATCCCCGGATACCGGTTCGAACTCAGATCGATGGACGGCAAAGACTTGCGCGAGGCCGTCCAAAGAGGTGAACTGGGGTTCGTGCTTACCAATAGCAACCAATACGTCGCTCTCGCAACCGAGTTCGGCATCCAGCGCATCGCCACCATCATATTGCCTGAAGCCGCTTCGCCGGAGAAAGCGCTGGGCTCGACGGTGCTAACGCTGGCGGGCCGCAACGACATTAACGAACTTGCTGATTTGCGTGGCAGGCGTATTGCGATCGTTGCCAATGACGCCTTCGGCGGCTATATCGCTGCAGCTCGGGAATTGTTGGGCGCTGGCGTTGATCTCGAAGCCGGGGACGCGCACCTGATACATGTCGGCTTCCCCATGCCCCAGGCTATTGAAGCCCTGCGCAGCAACAAAGCCGATGTTGCGATCGTCCGCACCTGCCTGATCGAGCACCTGGCAAAACAGGGCAAGCTGCGGCTTGCCGATTTTAAAGTGGTGTCCCCCCGCGCAGAGAGCGGATTCGGCTGCGCTACATCGACCCGGCTCTACCCGGACTGGCCTTTGGCCGTTGCACAAGACACCGATGAGGACCTCGCCAAGAAGGTCGCGGTCACGCTGCTGTCCATGCCGCCTTCAAGCAGGGGATTGTCCTGGAGCATCCCTTCCGACTATCAATCGATCATGGAACTCGATCACGAGTTGATGATCGGCCCTTACGCCGACCTCAGGACCACCAGCCTGCGCGGAGTGCTGAAGAGCTACCGTCCCTACCTGCTGATCGCACTGATTTTCCTCGTCGGCATTTCGGTTCATTTCATCCGGGTCCAGCTCCTCGTCAAGTGCCGCACTGCCGAATTGCGCGAATCCAAGGCCAATGCCTATGAGCTGCAGATCAAGACCGAACACATGGCGCGGCTCTCCATTCTGGGCGAGATGGCGAGCTCGCTGGCGCACGAACTCAATCAGCCGCTGGCGACCATTGCCGCCTATGCGCAGGGGATGGAACGGAACTGCGCATCCGGCCAGGTCAATGTCGACATGGTCACCAAGGTGAACCGGGAAATTGTCGCCCAGACCCTGCGTGCGGACAAAGTCATTCGCCAGGTGCGCGCGTTCGCCCGCAAACGCATGGCCGCCAGCGAACTGCGCCCGATAGCCGAAACAGTCAATGAAGCGATTGATATCTTCTCAACCATGTTGCCGGGCTCACCGCCCGTAACTTTAGACAATCGCCTGCCCGCCGGTAAAATGCTCAAGGCCGATCATCAACAGTTGCAGCAAATATTGATCAACCTGATGAAGAATGCCGCCGATGCCATGACCGATCTACCCCCGGAGAGCCGCAAGATCAACATCACCCTTGATCGAACCGATCACGACCTGACCATTGCCGTTGCCGATCACGGCCCGGAAATATTCGCCGACACGCTCGCTCATCTGTTCGAGCCCTTCTTCACCACCAAACCGGACGGTCTCGGCCTTGGGCTTTCCATCTGCAAGAGCATCGCCGAAGCGCACAGCGGCAAGCTAAGCGTCTATCCCCGCGACCCGGCACCCGGGCTCGTGTTCCAACTCAATCTGCCGGAATACCGAGATGGGCGCCTCTAATAATTCAAAGTTCTAAGCAAGACAAGGCGCGCGCAAAAAATTGCGACGCGGCATATGTGTAATATGTAAGGAGAAATTTTTTGTGAGCAACGCGGTATTGCGACGAAATTTGGATTATTCGAGGTGCCCCAATGACGAATGAATGCCTGCCCCCTCAAGTTATCGTTATCGATGACGATGCATCACTGCGACAAGCGCTAGTGTTCCTGCTTGAGTCGGTCGGCTGGCGCGTGGTCGCCTTTGATTCGGCCGAATCGTTTCTGGCCGCACTGGATGGCCTCACCCATCCCGGCTGCCTAATCCTGGACGTGCGCATGCCGTTGATGAGCGGACTGGAGCTGCAGCGGACACTCAACGAACGCAACGTGCAACTGCCGGTCATCTTCCTCACCGGTCATGCCGATGTCACCATCGCCGTGCAAGCCATGAAGTTCGGCGCCAGCGATTTCATCGAGAAACCATTCAAGGATCAAACGCTGCTCGACGCCGTCAGCCAGGCCGTGAGGCGCGATCTCATGCGCCACAAAGAGAATGCAACCAAGACGCTGTTGTCAGAACGGTTGAGCAAGTTGACGCTGCGCGAGATGGAAGTTGCCCGGCTCGTCGTCGAAGGCTTGCCTTACAAGGCAATCGGCATGCGGCTGTATATCTCCGAACGAACAGTTCAGGTTCATTGCCAGAATCTGAAATCCAAGCTTGGCATCAGCTCCGCCGCTGAACTGACGCAGCTGTTACTTCAGCTCCACGACAACATGGACTGATGATTTATTTGCTTCCGGGGGATTCTGATCCACGCTGTCTGAGCGGATCCAGCAAAGAGGAAAGACCGTTGTGATCGATCTCTTGCATCAGCGCTAGGAGCATGCCGATCTCCCCCGGTGGAAAACCTTTGCGCGCAAACCAGTTGAGGTAGTTTCCCGGCAGGTCGGCGATCAGGCGTCCCTTGTACTTGCCGTAAGGCATGATACGGGTGGTCAGCAACTGTATATGTTCCGGATTCATCGAGACCAGATTGTCCTAAAAAATAGGGTAGGTTGTTACCATCCCCAACAAGAAGCCCGATTGTGGCCACAAAAAAACCGCCTGACATCTTTAATGCCAGCGGTTTTTCTTAGCGCCAGCACTTCAGCTAATTTTGGCTCCGCAAACCCATATTTGATCTCAACGTTCGTCACGATGTTCATCACGGCGTTCATCACGATGTTCATCACGGCGTTCGTCACGACGTTCATCACGGCGCTCTTCGCGACGTTCGTCACGACGCTCCTCACGACGCTCATCCCAGCGTTCTTCTCTGCGATCCTCTGCGTAGCGGCGCTCCTCTGCTCTATGACGCTCTTCTGCTCTACGGCGTTCCTCTGCCCTGCGACGCTCCTCAAAATGACGAGGCTCCTCATCTGGCTCTTGCACTATTGCTGCAGGTGCAGGGACGGGAACAACAACCGGCACTGGCAGACCGGGCGGAACCGGCGGATGAGGTAGTCTCTCTAGTAGTCTTTCCGCCTCCTTCAGTGGATTGTTATCATCTGCAAACGCAACTGGACTGAATACCAGCAATGTCGCAATCAAATAGCTAATTTTTCTCAATTTGCAATCTCCTTACTCTCCTGGGGTTATGGCATGTTGCAGATCAACCGCCATGCTGCGAATAACGCAGACATCAGACTTTTTGTTGACTCATTTTGTTATAAAGGCGAGGTGAAAGTCTCAAATTGCATGCGCGGAAAAGAAATCGACTCCGGTACCTGCCTATTCTTGCGCCATCTAAAACTTGCACCATTTGAAGGGTGCTTTTTTGTACTGCCCGGGTAAATTTTCCATTGCCTCTTCCACGGACGCGTAGTCGGCATCCTGCTCTGTCTCCCAACTTTCATTGCGGCTAAAACGGTATATAACCGAACTGCCGTCATACTGCGCAATTGCGAAACCATATATCGCAATTGCTTTAGGGTCTGATTCTGATCCTACCCATCCGAACGGTTTGTCTCCAGACCATGCCCAATACATGACCTTCGCGCCGTCAATTTCTGCGGGTGGCTTGCTCATTGCACCTAACGTGGAGCCAAAGGCGCGTGCTACTTGAGCGCAGGGTTACACCATTTCATTAGTAAGACTTCCATACTTGAGATTGTTCTGCTGTTCTGGAGTTAATGTGCGCCAAGAACCTGGGCAAGTATTGTAGGCGTGGATAGCTGTCACAGCCGACCATGTTACTGGAAACACGAACAATACTAGAGAGATGAGGAGTAAAACCCTGGAATGTTTGAGTTGTTGTTTGCCAGACCTGAACACGATAACAACTGCAAGCATTGCTCCAAGAGCAAAGGTTGAAGTGCCAGCAATAACCATGAACCCAAACTCCGCAAAATCTCCACCAGCCGAATTCACGATGCTTCTACAAAATATCCCATTCTCTATTGGAATGATGAATGCACTTGCTACCGAAAAGAACACCAGCAAAAGCAGGATAGCCAAAGTGGTGCGAAAGTGATCAATCAATGGTTTGACGCGGACTAAGGGCCCGCGAGCATTTTTACAGTCCCGCTTATGCGTAGGAATTGGCATTTTATTCACGTTTGATTACTGTTAAAAGAGTTAAGCTCTTCGCTTCGCTTTTTCGACGAGAGATCGCACGCAATCAGTCTAGAGCGTCGTTCCACCCGTGTACCATGCATACTTCAACAGCTCGGCACTGACTTCCCCGGTATCTTCTCCATGCCTCTGTGCGGCAATAAGCTTTGGTTTGAGTTTGCTATATCTGAGCTGCAACATACGTGAGGTGAGTGATCATGTTTACATTTCCTCCTCCACTATTTGAAAGTCCAACACCTGACCAACACCATTGGTTCTAAAAGAAACGGTCTTCTCAGTCTTTGCGTCGGTTTTCCTATAGATCAATTTGCTGTTGCCTAGAGGATGTTTTTTGGGGTCTGGCATATAAGCTGGTAAACCATGCGGCGGCGGTAAGCTCGCTCGTCCTTCCCGGATTTCAGCTGGCTTTCCGAAGACGCTCTGAACCACGTCAACGTTAAAACTTGTAACAGCAAAACCCACAACGGTTCTAACTCGCTGCCTTTGTCTTTCATCACCCATAGCCCAATCGACGAAACCGCTTTGCACAAAATTATGGGGACTTGGAGGAGGCTCATCAAAAGGAGGAATTGGATACGGATAGTCTCCACGCCTTTGAGCTGTTTTCTTCTCCTGCCAGATAATTCCATACCCTTTCGCCACCCCAAATACCTTATTTATATTCGCGTTTTCGTAGAATTCTTCGCGCAAAAAGACATTTTCGGCCAACCCTAACTTGACGTTCTCCAGCATCTCTGTGGCGTTCGTGGGCACCTTCATCATTAACATTTGCCCCTGAATTGGCCTAACTCGAGACGAGTTAGGTACAGCTTGCCGCGCTGGCGTTTTTACGCTACCACTTTTTTCCCCAGTTAGATGAGGAGATGGAGAGGTATCAGATGCTGTGGCATTTTGTGCCAATGCGAAAAGAGATATAGCCACAAATATGGTAGTCGTAACACGAAGCATTCATCGATCCTTTCGGAAAGCCTGCATGGGGTGAATTATTGAGCAGGCCGGATTAAGTCAACGGCTATTCAGTTGCGTACAGGCTTAATCTACATATCAAGGAAACCCGGCACTTGTGCCATGAAGTAGAACGAGAGGGTTCTGTGAATTGGGAATGGAAATAGGTTGTTCGCTAGTAATAGAAACGATGTATTTCCCCTTTTTTATGTCTACGGCACCAAGATTCAGGATGCGACCCTCTTCGTTCTTGGGGCGTGGGCAATCTGGCGAAAATTTTGTCTTGCTTACTAACCGTCCCTGTAAAGTGTTGAGCTCAAGTGTCAGCGATAATGCCGAACGTACTTCGCCATCACTTATGCCTGCGCCAGCAATCCCATCGGTTGATTTTGATGGGCATATGATCTCTGCCCAATTTTTTTGGACATCGGCAGTCAAAGAATCATTCGCCTTGTTCTCCAAGTAGATGCTGAGCGTATATCTTTCGTTCATAGGGGCCATGAATTCTTGACGCAGCGTTGCATTCCTCTGGCCCAGATCAAGGTATGCATCATGGAGCGCTTGATTTGCTGTGCAAAGTGAAGCCAACCACATTGCGATTCCAAGGACAGGCTTTTGGCACAAGGCAAGAGTTGTTTCAGTCATTATTCATCAAACCCGATAAGTGTAAAAGGCAAAAGCATCAGAGCGATGCAGTCGCTCAACAAACCAAGGCATTCAACGCTCATCTGGTGGAGCCAAAACCTCTGTAGCTACCGTGTAGAAGTAGACAATTATCTTGTCCTGGGGCACAAAATCAGAGTGCGCAAATTCAATCGTTGATGCGCTTGTTCGTTTAGCCTTCCCTGGAAAACAAAGCGAGACTATCTGATTAGGGGAGTCTTTCTTAAGAATAAGCTTGAAGTCTTTTATAGGCCCCTTCCAATTGCGACCAGTGCCAAGAATATATTCGACCACATCAAGCGATACGACTGCATCACCCCCTTTTGCTTTGAGCGAATCAATATTCTTTGCTATGGCACTTTGTGTTCCGTGGTCCATGCATGATTCTTTTGCATCCCCAGGAATGCCCGAGTAGGCATAACTTCTGCCGACGAATGGCTGGTACTCATGGGAGACTTCAATTTCTTTCCTCGCGGGAAATACTTGTTCCCAATAGGCAGTTTCTGCAACTTGCCAACTTGAATTGCCCGTATACCGAACAATCTCGGCTCTTTTTTCGTCGGCAATTCCACAGATTACGGTCCCCCCATCATCCGCGCCCCTACAGTCTCCAAAAGTCTCAAATATTTGTTTGTCCGACAAACCGACCTTGCGAAGTTGTTGGGTGACATCGAGGCTGCCGACAAGTGCAACACGACTCATTTTGGTTGGAATTTCATGGCCCCCAACCGAAATACGGAAGGATTCCAGGGGGCCTTCATTTAATCTGGATTCACTAAAACCCGGATTGAATCCATACGGAGGCATAGGAAATGCGACGGTGGTCTTTATATCTTGGCCCGTCTCATTCAGAAATCGGTAATGCACCTTTACTGAACCCGGTGAAATTTGAAGCTCCTCTTGCACCATCTGTATTTGGTCAGTTTTCAGGAGGGTAAGACCACCTGCACCTACGCGTGCAATCGAGTCATTTGCAGCCGCACCTGCAACAAAGAACAATGCAGTCCATCCCAAAGCAATCCAAATACATTGTTTCATTCCAATCCTTCCGTCATGCAATTTTGTGAAGCTACCTGACTGAGTGGGGAAGAACAATATGCCATTTGGTCTAGATATATTTGGCAATCAGTCTGAACTGGAGGACATCCGCGAACGCTCTTAGCCAAAAGTTGGCCAGTTATCTATCCGCTCGCGGCAGATAAGCCACCAGTTCCTGTAAAGAATGTGGTATGCGGGGAATGTTTCGACGCTGAGAAATCTGCCACTTGCCGCCAGCGTACTCAAAAACTACAAGCTCTACCGAATATCCGCGTCCGCCTCTCTCCAGAGCTACCAACACGCAACTTGAGTTAAGGCCAGCGATTACAAAACGACGCATGGGCAACCGCTCATCGACGACATCGGTTCGGTTGAACCTGCCGTCACGGTCAGCAATCCCGCTCAAGCCAGCATGCGCCTTACCAAGCAAAGAGTTCACTTCATCGGGCAGCGCTTTGAGAGTGCGAACCTCTGAAAGCGCCTTGCCGGCACAGGAAGGTTGTTCAGACGCTAAAACTGTTGGTGATATGACTAACAGAAGCCAGCCAAGACTAGTCCATGCAATTTGTTTCATGTCTTCCCCTCCTTAGGGCCCGCCATCAAAACTGGAGAAAGCCAGCGAAGACCTCCCTTGGCCGTTTAGCGACTTTTCTACATCGTCCTACTCACCGTCCGCTTCTTTTCCTATTTCAGACAGTCACAGTAAGCGAACCTTTTTCCCCTTATTTTTCACGCCACCTGGCCAACACTTAGGGCATGGTTCTGTCCCACGATACTTGTGACCCCGACTGCATGTTTTCCAACCACCGCGATTTGGTATTGGCATTAACGCGCCTCATGCAAAATAGGAGAAAACAGCAAGCTTATTCCCGCCAAACTCGAATTCCGCGACCTCGCTCATCCCCATCTTTGCGTGAGCGCGCAGAGAGGCTGCGTTATCGCGCCTTATAAAAAGTATGCCTTCGCGTGCTGGTTCCAGGCGCCTCAACTCCGAGAACATCGCTTGCGCCAGCCCTTTGCCGCGTTCTTCGGCGCTTACGCAGATCGGGCCGTATACATAGGCATCGGCAGTGCCCGGATAAGCGGCCAGCATTGCACTGATGATGGGAACATCGGCGTTCATTGCGCGTGAACTAGTTATCAGGTAGCCAGTGACTCGATTGCCGCGGCGTGCAACGATCAACGGCATTTCGCGCATCATCGCCGCAATTCTGGAATATGGCAGGTTGGCTGACAGTGTGCCTCCCTGCTCGGGCTGGTTTGCCGCTTGAAGCGCCACGATGCCATCCAGATCGTGCTCTGATGCGCGGACGATGTCTAGGTCACTCTGTGTCATAGCTTAACCATCTGAACTGAAGATCAGGCCGGTAGCAGGCCTCCCATACCTCTTGCTACTTCTGCGCCTTTACGATGCTCATCGCGGTCGCCACCATCGCGCCCATGTCGGACAGGTTGCCGGGCAAAATGAGTGTGTTGCCTTCCTTGGCAACATTGCCGAAAGCTTCGACATATTTTTCCGCAACCTTGAGGTTGACGGCGTCCATGCCGCCGGGTGACTGAATGGCCTGGGCGACCTGCTGAATCGCTTGTGCAGTCGCTGCGGCGACGGCTTTGATGGCTTCCGCCTGGCCTTGCGCGGTGTTGATTGCCGCCTGCTTCTCGCCTTCCGACCGCTGGATGAAGGCTTCGCGTTCGCCAGTGGCGATGTTGATCTGCTCCTGCTTGCGCCCTTCGGAGGCGGCGATCAACGCGCGCTTCTCGCGCTCGGCGGTGATCTGCGCCTGCATGGCGTGCAGGATCTCTTTCGGCGGGGTCAGGTCCTTGATCTCGTAGCGCAGCACTTTGACGCCCCAGCTGGTCGCCGCTTCATCCAGTGCGGCCACCACGGCGCGGTTGATGTCGTCGCGCTCTTCGAAGGTCTTGTCCAGCTCCATCTTGCCGATGACGGAACGTAGCGTGGTCTGCGCGAGCTGGGTGATTGCCATGATGTAGTTGCTGGTGCCGTAGGAGGCCAGCTTGGGATCGGTCACCTGGAAATACAGGATGCCGTCCACCTGCAATTGCGTGTTGTCCTTGGTGATGCAAACCTGGCTGGGCACGTCGAGCGGAACTTCCTTGAGCATGTGTTTGTAGGAGACGCTATCGATGAACGGGATCACCACGTTCAGGCCGGGCGATAAAACCGCATGAAAACGCCCGAGGCGTTCCACCACCCAGGCGTTTTGCTGCGGCACCACCTTGAGTGCCTTGATGATAAAGATGACGGCTGCAACCAGTACGAGCAAAGCGATTTCCATGTTTTCTCCCTGTTGTTATTGCTGTTGCGATTTTCGATGTGTCAGTACCAGTCCGGAACCGCGCACTGCCGCGATGTACAACGTTGTCTCGTGCGGGGTGTCCATAGCTTCAGGCGCCGCATCCCACTCCGCCCCACGATAAAAAACCCGCGCCGTGCCGTCGTCATTCCACTTGAGCACTTTGACCGGCTGGCCGGCGTCAAGATTGACGCTCGGCGCTGCGCTGGCCTGCGAGCTTTTCCAGCGCCGCAGAATGATGGTGCCGGCGACGCCTGTCACTGCGCCTAGCGTCAGCTGCCATGCCAGGCTCGTACCCAACAGCGCCGCGAGTCCTCCTACCGCCATCGCGATGGCAACCACCAACAGATAAAAAGTACCCGTCAGCATTTCCAGGCCAAGCAGTATCAGCGCCAATAGAAACCAGTAGATGTAAAGTGCCATGATGTTCAGTTCTCCCGTGCAATGCTCGAAACTTTATGTTGGGCTGGCAATCGAAGCGCAGGTTCGGGCGGCTCGCACTGTCGCCAACTTCTTTCCGCTTAAATTATGTCACGCCACGGCAAACCACCGCCACGCCCCCTATCTCTTTCCGCTACACAGGGTCTCGCACGGCTTGCCGTCGTGATTGCCGTCCAGAGAAGTCACTCCGCATTGCGTGAAGTAAAAATACGCTTCGTCGCATGAAACCATCTGCTTGCAGCGGTGCTTCTTCCCGCATTCGCCGTCGTAGAACATGACCGGGGTGACGGGGCTGTGATTGGCGAGCGGATTGGCCGAGGTAACAGGTTTAACTGAGGGGTGAAGCTTGCGCCATTGCCAGGGAGGCTGCGGGCTGGGCTGGGCCCACAGGCCGCGGTGCGCTTGTTGGGCGCGGTTTTGCAGATTGATGTAGGTTTTATCGCTGTGGTAATGCGAATATTCCCACGCCATGCCGCGCTTCAATTGTTCCTGATTGACGTTGCTGCCATCCACGCTGAGCAAACCGACAATACGTCCGTACTGATCGACAGCCTGGCTGTCGATCTGCACCTGCTTCTTGCCCACCATCTCCAGCAGCGATTCGCGCGATTGTTTGCCGAAGGCCTGGTCCTTCTCCGGCGCATCGATGTCGGCAAGACGCACTTTCAGCTTTTGCCCGTCGCGCAGCACCATCACGGTGTCGCCATCCATCACCGCGATCACTTTGGCGCTGAAAGTCTCGGCCTGTGCGCCTAACGCGAAACAGCACAGGACGAGGAGCGCTTTCATATCAGGACGCTTTTGATCACCGCAAGGCACAGCAGGGTGTAGCCCGCTGCCAAGATGTCGTCGAACATCACACCCAGACCGCCCTTCCAGGTCTTGTCGAAATGCTTGATTGGCTCCGGCTTGATGATGTCGAAGAAACGGAACAGCACGAACGCCAGCAGCTTCCACGCCACGCCCTCCGGCGTGAAGAACAACACCAGCAGGAAGGCGACGATCTCGTCCCACACGATGCCGCCGTAGTCCGAAACGCCCAGCACCTTGCCGGTGATGTCGCACACCCATACGCCAAAGGCGAAGGCCCAGATCAGCACCAGCAGGAACAGCGCATCGGTCAACCGCGGCGCGAGATACCAGTACATGGGAAAAGCGACCAGCGTGCCCACGGTACCCGGTCCTTTGGGCGACAGGCCGGCGCCGAAGCCGAAGGAAAGAAAATGCGCCGGATGGCTGAACAGGAACCGCCAGTTCGGCTGGAATCTCAACTGGTCATGCAAAGTGGTCATAGCCGCCTTCCTTTATCGTCATTACGCTGCCATCTGCCGCACGCACCTTGCACCCTTTTCCCGAGACAATTTTCCCGATACGGCTCAGCGGCTGATGCAGGCGATCCGCCAGCATGTCGACCCTGTCGCGCTGCGCAACCGGCGCGGTAAAACACAATTCGTAATCATCGCCACCGGCCAGCACGCATCTCTGCGCCAGTTCCTGCATCTCTTTATCGCCGGAAGCAAATAGCGACGGCATCGGCAACTTGTCGTAGCGAACCTCGGCGGCAACGCCGGAGCATTCGAGGATGTGGCCAAGATCGGCGAGCAGCCCGTCAGAAACATCGATGGCGCTGTTGGCGATACCGCGCAGCGCCAAGCCTAGCGCAACGCGCGGTTGCGGCCGGTGCAACGCGTCAAGGCAGGAAGCCCGCTCATGTTCCGGCAGCGCAATCTTGCCCTGCAGGTGCGCCAGCCCCAAGGCCGCTTCGCCTAACGTGCCGGATACCCAGATATCATCGCCGACCTGTGCGCCGCTGCGGCGCAGCGCGCGGCCGTGCGGAACTTCGCCCATGATGGTGACGCACAGATTGAGCGGGCCGCGTGTGGTATCGCCGCCGATGAGCTCGACGCCATGTTCGCCCGCCAGGTAAAAAAAGCCTGCACTGAATTGCTGCAGCCAGGCCTCGTCTGCACCCGGCAATGACAAGGCCAGCGTCGCCCAGCGCGGCGCAGCGCCCATTGCAGCAAGGTCAGAAAGGTTGACTGCCAGTGTCTTGTGTCCCAGCAGGAAAGGATCGGTATCGGGGAGGAAATGCGTGCCGCTCACCAGCATGTCGGTGGACACAGCCAGCTCCATGCCCTCGGCAACGTGCAGCAGCGCCGCATCGTCACCCACGCCCAGGGTTGCGCTCGGCGTGGGGCGGGTAAAGAATCGCTGGATGAGATCGAACTCCGACAAGGCGGCTCCGATGGATTATTTTGCGGCAACCTCGGTCGCGCGCACCTTGGCGGCCAGCTTGTCGAGCACGCCGTTGACGAATTTGTGCCCGTCGCTGCCACCGAAGGTCTTGGCCAGCTCGACCGCTTCGTTGATGACCACGCGGTAAGGAACCTCCGGGTGCTGCACCAGTTCATATGCACCGAGCAGAAGCACGGCATATTCAACCGGGCTCAGCTCCTGCAGTTTGCGATCCAGGTGCGGCTCGATCAGCTCCGCCAGAGCCTCGTGCTGCGCGATGGCGCCCCGCAGCAATTGACTGAAGAAATCGCTGTCGTAGCGACCGAGGCTCTTTTCTTCGCGTGTGGCCCTCTCGATCAGCGCCGCGCTCTTGGCGGAAAGGCGCCATTCGTAAATGCCTTGCATCGCCAGTTCGCGTGCGCGATGGCGTAAACTTTTGGCCGGATTGTTTGGCTTGATGTCAGTCATGCGAGGGACTTCAGCAGATGCACCATCTCGATGGCAACCAGGGCCGCCTCCGCGCCTTTGACGTTCATGCGCACTTCGGCCTGTTCGTCGGTGTCGGTGGTCAGAATCGCGTTGGCAACCGGCACACCGCTGTGCAGCTGCACCTCGCCCACGCCGCGTGCCGACTCGTTGGACACCACCTCAAAGTGATAGGTGTCGCCGCGGATCACCGCCCCCAATGCGATCAGCGCATCGAATTTCTTGCTTTGCGCCATCGCTTGCAGCACCAGCGGAATTTCCAGCGCGCCCGGCACGTTGGCCAGCGTGATGTCGTTCTCGCTTACACCGCTTTGCACCAGTTGCGCACGGCATGCCGCCAGCAGGCCTTCGCACACCACTTCGTTGAAGCGGCTCTGCACGATGCCAATGCGCAGGCCCTTGCCGTTCAGGTTTTGTCCAATTTCTTTCATTTTATTTCGTATCCTTGCTTTGACAATAACGCACCACTTCCAGGCCGAATCCCGCCATGCTGGGCAGCTTGCGCGGCGTCGCGATCAGGCACATCTTGCCGACGTTGAGGTCGCGCAGGATCTGCGCACCGATGCCGTAATTGCGCGGATCCCACTGCGCATGCTGCGACTCCGGTTTGGCCGCTGCGCGCGCCAGCAGACTTGCCGACGTTTCGGTGTGATGCATCATCACCAGCACGCCTGCCGCAGCCTGGCTGATTTTCTTCAGCACATCATGCACGCTGGTCGTATTGGGCACGCTGATCTGTTCCAGGAAATCCAGCACAGACAGCGGCTCATGCACGCGCACCAGCGTTTCGCTCTGCGGCTGTATGTCGCCTTTTACCAGCGCCAGATGGGTGCGCTGGGTGGTTTTGTCGACGTAGGTCACCAGATCGAATTCGCCGTAAGCGGTCTGCACCGGACGGCGCGCCACGCGCTCGACCAGCGTCTCGTTTTGGCTGCGGTATTCGATCAGGTCGGCAATGGTGCCGATTTTCAGGCCGTGTTCTTTGGCGAACGGGATCAAATCCGGCAGGCGCGCCATCTCGCCGTCTTCCTTGAGGATCTCGCAGATCACCGACGCCGGCGTCACCCCGGCCAGCTGCGCCAGGTCGCATCCTGCCTCGGTATGTCCGGCACGCACCAGCACGCCGCCGGTTTGCGCGCGCAAGGGGAAAATATGCCCGGGCTGGACGATATCGGCAGGTTTGGCGTTCTTGTTCGCCGCGACCTGGACGGTGCGCGAACGGTCGGCAGCGGAAATGCCGGTGGTCACGCCGGTCGCCGCCTCGATGGAGACCGTGAAGTTGGTCGCCAGCGACAAGCCGTTGTCGCGCACCATCAGCGGCAGGTTGAGCTGATGGCAATGTTCCTGGGTCAGGGTCAGGCAGATCAGGCCGCGCCCGTGCTTGGCCATGAAGTTGATCTTCTCCGGTGTAACGAACTCGGCGGCGAACAGCAGGTCGCCCTCGTTCTCGCGGTCTTCTTCGTCGACCAGTACGACCATACGCCCGGCGCGTATCTCGTCGATGATTTCGGTTATCGGTGCAATGTCTGTCATGTGTGTGCAGCTCTGTCGAAGTTCCGCAGTATTTGCGAGGAGCGTGATTTTAACATCATCGGGAGCAATCCTCGCCTTTCCTGCATGGGGAAATGCGCTTTAGGGCAAGCGGAACGGGATGGCAGGCGCTTGCCGCGCTTATAGCCAGTAACGCTGCCGCTCATCGCCATTCTGTTCGCGCTGTTATTCGTGTCCGTACACTATGTTGTAATGCGCAGTGCGTTTAACATATGCAGACTTTCGAAAGGCTAGGCAACAATGTTCACATCCAACTGGAGCTTCACAATGCTGGAAACCATCTTTTTTGCGGCCGGTACTGCCTGGCTGCTCTATGTTTCCAAAGACTCGCTGCGCGTGCCTCGATCACACGGCTTCTACCGGTTTTTCGCCTGGGAGCTGATGCTGGTGCTGATCGTTCTGAACATGAATGGCTGGTATGATGCCCCCATGACGATAGACCAGATCATTTGCGGGATGCTGATGAGCGCCTCGTTGCTGCTGGCCGTCCTGGGTTATCAGTCGTTGCGCCTGTTCGGCCGGCAAGACGACAATCGCAATGATGGGCCGCTGCTGGTGTTCGAAAAAACAACCGTGCTGGTAACGCAGGGCATTTTCCGCTATATCCGCCACCCTATGTACAGTTCGCTGATCTTGCTGGACGGCGGACTATTCATGAAAAAGATGTCCTGGACGAGCGGCGGCATCGCGCTGGTTGCGTTCGTCTTGCTGCTGTTTGCGACGCTCGCCGAGGAAATGGAGAATACCCGCTACTTTGGCGCGCAATATCAGGAATACATGAAACGTTCCAAACGTTTCGTCCCGTTCCTGTATTGAGCGGGAACGGTGCGCCTGGGCCGTAAAGCCGGGCGCCGTCTCAATCATCGATTATTTTGCTTCTGCCGTTAGCATGCGCTCGACGTAACGCGCGATCAGGTCGATCTCCAGATTCACTTTCGCGCCAGCCTTCAGCTCGTTCAACGTGGTTACCTGCAGCGTATGCGGAATGAGGTTTACCTCAAACTCGTCTCCCGCAACCTGATTCACTGTCAGGCTCACGCCGTTGATGGTGATGGAACCCTTCACCGCGATGTACTTCGCAAGATTGTGCGGTGCCCGCACAACCAGACGCCAGCTCTCGCCGATATCGTTGAACGCGACAACTTCGCCGACGCCGTCCACATGCCCGCTGACCAGGTGTCCGCCCAGCCGGTCTGACAGGCGCAGGGCCTTTTCCAGATTGACGTGCGCGTTCTGTTTCTCCAGGCCGGTGGTGCAATTCAACGTCTCGCGCGAGACATCCACCGTGAAGTCGTTGCCCTCGATCTTCACCACGGTCAGGCAGACACCGTTACAGGCGATGCTGTCGCCAAGCTGCACATCGCCCATGCCGAGCGCTTGCGTCGCCACGGTCAGGCGCAGGCCGCCCTCGCGGTCCTGCGCCGATTTGATGAGGCCGACGTCGGCAATGATTCCGCTGAACATATTCATTTCTCCTTCGTGATTGTCGCAACGATGCGCAGATCGCTGCCCACCTGCCGCATATCCTGCCAATGCAAGTTCACTCGCTGCTGCAGCTGGGTGAGCTCACCCAAATCTGCCAGACCGCGCGCGGCATCGCCCAATAACTGCGGTGCCAGATACAGTACCAATTCGTCCACCAGTCCCGCTTGCAGCAGCGCGCCGTTGAGCGTGCGCCCCGCCTCGACCAGGACTTCATTGACGCCGCGTTGCGCCAAGTCGCGCAGCACGGCGGGCAACTCGACCTTGCCGTCTGTGCCCGCCAGCACCGCCACTTCGGCGCCGCATGTCCGCAAGGCCTGATGCTTTGCTGCATCGGAACATGCCGTGTAGATGAGTGTCCGTCCGTGCTGCAAGATCCTGGCCTGCGGCGGCGTGCGCAACTCGCTGTCCACCACGACGCGCAAAGGTTGCCGGTCCGTTTCGATTTCTCGCACATTGAGCTGCGGATCATCAGCCAGCACGGTGCCGGTGCCGGTCAACACCGCACAGGAGCGCGCCCGCCAATGCTGCACGTCGCGCCGCGCGGCTTCACCGGTGATCCACTTGCTGGTGCCGTTCGCCAGTGCGGTGCGCCCATCCAGGCTGGCGGCGATCTTGCTGCGCACCCACGGCGTACCGCGGGTCATGCGCGAAATGAAGCCGATATTCAATGCACGCGCCGCTGCTTCCATCAGGCCGCTTTCGACTGCGACACCGGCTGCGGACAGCTTTTTCAAGCCTTGTCCGGCAACCAGCGGATTGGGATCCTGCATGGCAGCAACCACGCGCGCAACACCAGCAGCGATTAACGCATCCGCGCACGGCGGCGTGCGTCCATGGTGGCTGCATGGTTCCAGCGTGACATATGCCGTCGCGCCGCGCGCCGCTGCGCCCGCCGCACGCAGGGCATGCACTTCGGCATGCGGCTCGCCGGCACGCTCGTGCCAGCCTTCGCCGATAACGCTGCCGTCCTTCACCAGCACGCAGCCGACGCGCGGGTTGGGCGCGGTGGTATACAACCCTCGCTCAGCCAGGCGCAGCGCCCGCGCCATCCATTGACTATCGGCAGCGTTCACTGTTTTTCGCTCTTGCGGCGGCGGGTGTTTTTGACTGCGTCGATGGCATCGGAGAAATCGCCGACGTCCTGGAAGCTCTTGTACACGGAGGCGAAGCGGATATAGGCGACCTTGTCGAGCTTGAGCAGCTCTTTCATCACCATTTCGCCGATCTGGCGCGAACCGATCTCGCGCTCGCCCAGCGCAAAGACTTTCTGCGTGACGTTGTCGATGGCGGCATCGACCAACTCGGTGGGAACCGGGCGCTTGTGCAGCGCCCGGGTGAAACTGGTGCGCAGCTTTTCTGCGTCGAACTCGCTGCGCATGCCGTTCTGCTTGACCACCTGCGGCATGCGCAGTTCCACCGTTTCATAGGTGGTAAAACGCTTGTCGCACGACAGGCAGCGACGGCGACGGCGGATGCTGTCGCCCTCCTCGCTCTCGCGCGTATCCACCACCTGGGTGTCGGGACCTTTGCAGAACGGACACCGCATGGTTCAGGCTTAAGCTCCGTAAACCGGGAACTGAGTCGTCAGCTTCTTCACTTCGCCGACCACGCGCGCAATCACCGCGTCGTCGTTCGGCGCATCCAGCACGTCGGCGATCAGGTGGGCCAGCTTCTCCGCTTCCAGCTCCTTGAAGCCGCGCGTGGTCATCGCCGGCGAGCCGATGCGGATGCCGGAAGTGACGAATGGTTTTTCCGGATCGTTCGGGATGGCGTTCTTGTTCACGGTGATGTGTGCGCGGCCCAGCGCCGCCTCGGCGTCCTTGCCGGTCAGCTTCTTGGCGCGCAGGTCGACCAGGAACACGTGGCTGTCGGTGCGGCCGGAGACGATGCGCACGCCGCGCTCGGTCAGCACCTTCGCCATCACGCGGGCGTTGTCGATCACCTGCTTCTGGTAGTCCTTGAATTCCTTGCTTGCTGCTTCCTTGAACGCCACCGCTTTGGCCGCGATCACGTGCATCAGCGGGCCGCCCTGCAGCTGCGGGAAGATCGCCGAATTCAGCGCCTTCTCGTGTTCAGCCTTGGCCAGGATCAGGCCGCCGCGCGGGCCGCGCAAAGTCTTGTGCGTAGTGGTGGTAACGAAGTCGGCGATGCCGACCGGGTTGGGGTAGTAACCCGCCGCGACCAGGCCGGCATAGTGGGCCATGTCCACGAACAGGTAGGCGCCGACGCTGTCGGCGATGGCGCGGAAGCGTTTCCAGTCGATGACCAGCGCATAGGCGGAGGCGCCGGCCACGATCATTTTCGGCTTGTGCTCGTTAGCCAGCTTTTGCACCTGGTCGTAGTCGATCTCTTCCTTGTCGTTCAGACCATACTGGATGGCGTTGTAGAGCTTGCCACTGATGTTCACCGATGCGCCGTGGGTCAGGTGGCCGCCGTGCGCCAGCGACATACCGAGGATGGTGTCGCCCGGCTTGAGCACCGAGACATACACGGCCTGGTTCGCCTGCGAGCCGGAATGCGGCTGCACGTTGGCGTATTCCGCGCCGAACAGCGCCTTGGCGCGGTCGATGGCCAGTTGCTCGGCAACGTCGACGTATTCGCAGCCGCCGTAATAGCGCTTGCCGGGATAGCCTTCGGCATACTTGTTGGTCAGCTTGCTGCCTTGCGCCTCCATCACCGCCGGGCTGGTGTAGTTTTCCGAGGCGATCAATTCAATGTGATCTTCCTGGCGGCGGTTTTCATTCTGGATCGCAGCCCAGAGTTCCGGGTCGGTCACGGCGATAGTGTTTTTGCTGGAGAACATGGCAAGTATCCTAAAAGTAGTTTGGAAACAGGAAGACGCAAATTCTACCATGCCAGGCCGATGACCTCACAGATGCCGCCTGCCGACTAGCGTTCAATCCAAATTGTCCATTAGATCGTCATACCGGCGAAGGCCGCTATCCAGTCAAAATAATATTCTGCGAAGCAGACAAATTTATGATGTTGGCTCGCTTGCGCGAGAACTGTTTAATCATCTGGATTCCGGCTAACCCTCTCCT
>Ga0316624_10000044_pt1 | contig 33297 bp, 32 predicted proteins | sample OWC_Aug_N3_C1_D5_FD_207657 | JGI IMG/M metagenome (GOLD analysis project Ga0316624, IMG submission 207657) | Wetland soil microbial communities from Old Woman Creek delta, Ohio, United States - OWC_Aug_N3_C1_D5_A | ecosystem: Environmental > Terrestrial > Soil > Wetlands | place: USA: Ohio... | reverse complement strand
GCGCACCTTGCGGTCGTCGATCATCACCGGGCCCGGGTGCTCACGCAGCCAGTCCACGCACTGGCGCACGATGCGGTTGGACTGGCGCATCTCCTCCACGCGCACGAGGTAGCGGTCGTAGCAGTCCCCGCGCACGCCCACCGGCACGTCGAAGTCCATGCGGTCGTAGACCTCGTAGGGCTGCTTCTTGCGCAGGTCCCAGGCTATCCCCGAGCCGCGCAGCATGGGACCTGAGAACCCGAGCTGCAGCGCGCGCTCGGGCGCCACCACGCCGATGTTGACGGTGCGCTGCTTCCAGATGCGGTTATCGGTGAGCAGCGTCTCGTAGTCAGCCACGGCCGCCGGGAACTGCTCCGTGAAGGCCTGGATGAAGTCGAGCATCGTGCCGCCGCGCGCCTCGTTCATGCGCGCCGCATCCTTCGCCGAGCGCCAGCGCGAGGCCTGGTACCTGGGCATCGAGTCCGGCAGGTCACGGTAGACCCCGCCGGGGCGGTAGTAGGTCGCGTGCATGCGCGTTCCGGAGACCGCCTCGTAGACGTCCATCAGCTCCTCGCGCTGCTTGAAGCACAGCAGGAACACCGTCATGGCGCCGATGTCCAGGCCGTGCGCACCAAGCCACATGAGGTGGTTCAGGATGCGCGTGATCTCATCGAACATGACGCGGATGTACTGGGCGCGCTCGGGCGCGGCGATGCCGAGCAGGCGCTCGATCGCGAGCACGTAGGCGTGCTCGTTGCACATCATCGAGACATAGTCGAGGCGGTCCATGTAGCCGATCGACTGGTTGAAGGGCTTGGACTCGGCCAGCTTCTCGGTGCCGCGGTGCAGGAGGCCGATGTGCGGGTCGGCCTTCTGGATGACCTCGCCGTCGAGCTCGAGCACCAGCCGCAGCACGCCGTGCGCCGCCGGGTGCTGGGGCCCGAAGTTCATCGTGTAGTTGCGGATCTCGGTGACGGGAGCGACGGCCATCAGCGCGGTACCTTCGGGTCTTTGAGCGCCGGCTCGTAGCGGTGGTCATGGCGGATCACCTTCGGCACCAGCACGCGCGGGGTGATGCTGACCGGCTGATACACCACGCGCTGCTTGGCGGCGTCGTACTGCACCTCGACGTTGCCGATGAGCGGGAAGTCCTTGCGGAACGGGTGCCCGATGAAGCCGTAGTCGGTGAGGATGCGGCGCAGGTCCGGGTGCCCGCGGAACAGGATCCCGAAGAGGTCAAACGCCTCGCGCTCGAACCAGTTGGCGGCGGCCCACACTTCCACGACCGAGTCGATTACCGGCTCCTCCGTGTCGGGCAGCTTCACGCTCAGGCGCACGCGCTGGTTGTGGCTGATCGAGAGCAGGTTGTAGACGACCGCGAAGCGTCCCGCCTCGTTTGGGTCGGGCGCCTCGCTGCGCGCCACACGGGCGCGGCTGAAGCCCGAGCGCGTCGCGCTCTGGGTCTGCCAGTCGTCGCGCCCGTACAAGAGATAGTCGAGCCCAGCAAGGTCCATCAGCATCTCGAACTTAAGCTCGGGCGCGTCGCGCAACGTGCGGCATACGAACAGCAGCGACGCGGCGTCGGTCTCGTAAGCCAGCTCGTGCGCGAGCGCAGCCACGCGGCGCACCCGGCCCGGCAGCCGCGCGTCAACCTTCTGGGCGAGAGCTTCGATTCGCTCACTCACCTTGGAACTTGCACTCCCTTGTTCGTTTACCGGGCGATCGTGCTGGTGCGGGCGATCTTCTTCTGCAGCTGCACGATCCCGTAGACGAGGGCCTCCGCCGTGGGCGGACAGCCTGGCACGTACACATCGACCGGCACGATGCGGTCACAGCCGCGCACGACCGCATAAGAATAATGGTAGTAGCCGCCGCCGTTGGCGCACGAGCCCATGGAGATGACCCAGCGCGGCTCGGCCATCTGGTCGTACACCTTGCGCAGCGCGGGGGCCATCTTGTTGACCAGCGTGCCGGCCACGATCATGACGTCGGACTGGCGCGGGCTCGGGCGGAACACGACCCCGAAGCGGTCGAGGTCATAGCGCGAGGCGCCCGCGTGCATCATCTCCACCGCGCAGCAGGCCAGGCCAAAGGTCATTGGCCACAAGGAGCCGGTGCGCGCCCAGTTGACGAGGTTGTCCACCTGCGTGGTCATGAAGCCGCGCTGGGCAAAGCCCTCGGGGCTGTCGGGGGCAGCTAGTCCCACTCGAGTGCCCCTTTCTTCCATTCGTAGACGAAGCCGACCACCAGGATGGCTAGAAAGATCCCCATGGCAGCAAGACCGAGGGTCCCGATCTTGTTCAGCGCCACGGCCCAGGGGAAGAGGAATGCGATCTCGAGGTCAAAGACGATGAAGAGGATGGCGACCAGGTAGTAGCGCACGTCGAACTTGCTGCGCGTGTCCTCGAAGGCGTCGAAGCCGCACTCGTACGGGGAGCGCTTGGCCTTGTCGTCGTGGAAGCGCGAGAAATAGCGCCCGATGCCGGTCCCCAGGATGAGCAGCAACGCCGCCAGGCCCGCGGCGACGATGAGGAAGATCAGGATGGGCAGGTAATTGAGCAACATGCGCGTGCGATCGTAAAAAAGGCAGATCGACCTCGACCTGCCCCCGTAGCGGTGCGCATTGTAGCAGCGCAATCGTCGTTTTGGTGCCGACGGGGAGATTCGAACTCCCACACCTTGCGGCGCTAGCCCCTCAAGCTAGTGTGTCTACCAATTCCACCACGTCGGCAACATTAAAAACGCTGCGGCCTGCGCCCCCTACTTTGGTGCCGGAGCCGGCTCCGGCTCCGGAGTTGCCGGCGCGCTCGCGGGCACCGCCGCGGGCGGTGCGGCCGGAACGCTCGCGCCGATGCCCGGCGCGCCCTGGGGCTTCTCGGCGGCCTCATCGAGGATCGTGTGCTGCACCTCGGCAGAAGGGCGCGAGCCGAGGTAGGCCAGCGCCAGGCTGTTCAGCATGAAGATCGCGGCAAAGATCGCGGTCGCGCGCGACAGCGCGGTCGTCGCACCGCGCGCCCCGAACACGGTCCCGGAGGCCCCGGCGCCAAAACCGGCACCGGCATCGGCTCCCTTGCCCCGCTGCAGCAGCACGAGGCCCACGATGATCAGGGCCGAGATCAGCTGCACGAACGTCAGAATGTTACGCAACCACATTTACAAAAACTCACTTATCCCGGTCCGGCGGCGGCCAGGATGGTCAGGAACTCGTCAGCCTTGAGCGAAGCGCCGCCAATCAGGCCGCCGTCGACGTCCGGCATTGCGAAGATCTCGGCCGCGTTGCCGGCCTTGACGCTGCCGCCATACACAATGCGCGTGGCCGCGGCAATTCTAGCATCCCGCTCCCCGATCCGGGCACGGATGAAGGCATGCACGTCCTGGGCCTGCTCGGGGGTCGCGGTGCGCCCGGTGCCGATCGCCCACACCGGCTCGTAGGCCACCACCGCCTGCTCGAGCGCCGCGGCGCCGCACAGCTCCAGCACCACGTCGAGCTGCCGGGCGATGATCTCGCGCGTGCGCCCGGCCTCGCGCTCGGCGAGCTGCTCGCCCACGCACAGGATCGGCACGAGGCCCTTGGACAGTGCGGCGCCGAACTTGCGCGCGATCAGCTGGTCGCTCTCGCGGTACAGCAGCCGCCGCTCCGAGTGCCCGACGATCACGTAGGTGCAGCCGACGTCCTTGAGCATCGCCGCCGAGACTTCCCCGGTGAAGGCGCCCTGCGCGTCAGCGCAGACGTCCTGACCCCCGAGGCTGAGCGCCGAGTCGCGCAGCAGCCGCGCCGCCTCCTGCAGGTACACGAACGGGGGGCACACGATGCAGGCCGCCTTGGGCTGCGCGGGACACCCGGCCAGCAGTTCCTCGAGGAGCCGCGCGTTCTCCGTGCGCGACCCGTGCATCTTCCAGTTTCCGGCGACAATGGGGCGGCGCATCAACCGACCTCTGCACGGGGACCTCGCGGCCAACCCGGGGGTTTCTAAGGGCGCGCGATGATAGCGATGCAGGGGGGGTGGTGCAACGCCGCCGGCCGCGGGGGCCCCGGGGAGCCTCAGCCTGCCGGGGGCGCCACGCCCTTGACCACCTCGGCGAGCTCCGCGGCCGCCGCACGGGTCGTCGCCTCGTCGCGTCCCTCGACCATGACCCGGATCACCGGCTCGGTCCCGGAGGCGCGCAGCACGACCCGCCCTTCGCCACCCAGGCGCGCCTCGATGCGGGCGACAGCCTCCTGCACCGCCGGCACCCGGGTGGGGTCAAAGCGCGCGGCCACTTTCACGTTCAGAAGGACCTGGGGGAACTTGCGCATCCCCGAGGTGAGCTCGGCGAGTTCCCGCCCCGTGCGCTTCATGACGGCGAGCACCTGCAGCGCGCTCACGAGGCCGTCCCCGGTGGTGGTCTTGTCCAGGCACAGGATGTGCCCGGAGGTCTCCCCGCCGAGGATGCCGTGCGTCTCGCGCAGCAGCGCCAGCACGTAGCGGTCCCCGACCGCAGCGCGCCTGAAGTCGATGCCGGCCGCGCGCAGCGCCAGCTCCAGACCGAGGTTGCTCATCACCGTGCCCACGACCGGGCCGCGCAGCGCGCCCGCCTCCTTCAGCGCCCGCGCGATGACGTACAGCAGCTGGTCGCCGTCGACGATCCGCCCCAGGTGATCGACCATGACCAGGCGGTCGCCGTCGCCGTCGAGAGCGAGACCGACGTTGGCGCGCACGCCCGGCACGGTCAGCTGCAGCAGGTCCGGGGCGGTGGAGCCGCAGCCGTCGTTGATGTTGCGCCCGTTGGGCGAGCAGCCGATCGGCACGATCTCCGCGCCGAGGTCGGCGAGGATGCGTGGGCCCACCTTGTAGGCGGCCCCGTTGGCGCAGTCGATCACGATCTTAAGGCCCGACAGGTCCAGGCCCGCGGAGAGCGTGGAAGCGCAAAACTCCTGGTAAAGCGTGCGCGAGCGGTCCGCACGGGTCGCCCGACCGAGGTTGCGCGAGGTGCGCGTCACCGGCGGGGTCTTCAGCTCCGCCTCGATGCGCTCCTCGAGCTCATCCGAGAGCTTGCCGCCGGAGGCGTCGAAGAACTTGATGCCGTTGTCGTCGTAGAGGTTGTGCGAGGCGCTGATGACGACGCCGAAGTCGCAATTGAAGCGGCGCGTCATGTAGGCGATGCCGGGCGTGGGCAGCGGACCGATGAGCATGACGTTGACGCCCGCGGCGACGAAGCCGGCCTCCAGCGCCGCCTCGAACATGTAGCCCGACAGGCGCGTGTCCTTGCCGATGAGCACCGTGCCGCCCTGCGGGGCCAGCACGCGCGCCGCCGCACTCGCCAGCTGCAGCGCGAAGTCCACCGTCATCGGGTGCTCGCCCACCCGACCGCGCACACCATCGGTGCCGAAGTATCGCCGCCCCAATTCGCTAACCTCCCTCTTGCAGCACCGCGCACACCTTGAGCGCGTCCACCGTCGCGGCGACGTCGTGGGCGCGGATGATGCGCGCACCCTTGAGCGTGGCGATCACCGCGAGCGCCACGCTGCCGTACACGCGCTCATCGCCCACGCGGCCGGTGAGTTTGCCGACCAGGGACTTGCGCGACAAGCCGACGAGCAGCGGCACGTCGCCCCCGGTGAGCTCGTCCAGGTGACGCAGCAGCGTCAGATTGTGCTCGAAAGTCTTGCCGAAGCCGAATCCGGGATCGATGAGCAGCCGCTCCGGCGCAAAACCGGCGCCCAGGCACTGCTGCACCCGCCCGGCGAGGAACGCGCGCACCTCGCTCACCACGTCCGCATAGCGGGGCGCCTGCTGCATGGTGCGCGGTTCGCCCTGCATGTGCATGAGGCATACGCCGCAGCCGCTCGCGCGGGCGGCCTCGAGCGCGCCGGGCTCGCGCAGCGCGCGCACGTCGTTGATCAGGTCCGCGCCGGCCCGCGCCGCCGCGGCCATGACCTCCGGCTTGCTGGTGTCGACGGACAGGAATGCCGTCGTTTGCGAGCGCAGGCCGGCGATGACCGGCAGCACGCGCCGCAGCTCCTCCGCCGGGCTCACGGGCGCGGCGCCCGGACGCGTCGACTCACCGCCCACGTCGATCAGCGCCGCGCCGGCGGCGGCGAGGCGCAGGCCCTGCTCGATCGCAGCGGCGGCGCTGAGGTAGCGGCCGCCGTCGGAGAAGGAGTCGGGCGTCACGTTGAGCACGCCCATCACGAGCGGGCGCGTGAGCTCGAGCGTGCGCGTGCCGCAGCGCAGGTACCTCGTCACGGTGGGCATGCGCGAGCGAACGCCCCGGCGGGCCCGCGGGCGCGCCCGCTCTAGTGCTGGCCGGCCGGGATCGGCGGGCCGCCGGCGGCGGGACCTTCCGCCGGGGGTGCCTTCGGGGGCTTATTCGAGAGCGTCTCGTCCCAGCCTGCCGGGGGCTTCGGGGTCCTGCCGGCCATGATGTCCTTCAGTTGCTCCTCGTCGATCGTCTCGTACTTGATGAGGGCATCGGCCATCGAGTGCAGCTTGTCGAGGTTGCTATCGAGGAGGCCCTTGGCGCGGGCGTAGTTGGCCTCGATCACGCGCCGCACCTCCTCGTCGATCGCGTGCGCAGTCACATCCGAGACCTGCTTGTGCTGGGTGACGGTACGGCCGAGGAACACCTCGCCGTTCTCCTCGGAGTAGGTCAGCGGCCCGAGCTTCTCCGACAGGCCCCACTTGGTGACCATGTTACGGGCGAGCTCGGTGGCGCGCTCGATGTCGTTCGCCGCTCCGGTGGTGACGCCGTCCACGCCGAAGATCAGCTCCTCGGCGCAGCGGCCGCCGAAGAGCGAGGTGATGCGGCTCTCGAGCTCGCGGCGGCTCGTGCTGTAGCGGTCCCCTTCCGGCAGGTACCAGGTGAGGCCCAGCGCGCGGCCGCGCGGGATGATGGTCACTTTATAGACCGGGTCGTGGTCGGGCACCATGAAGCCGACGATCGCGTGGCCTGCCTCGTGGTACGCGGTCATCTTTTTCTCATGGTCCGACATGACCATGGAGCGCCGCTCCGCGCCCATGTAGATCTTGTCCTTGGCGCGCTCGAACTCGTCCATGCTGACGATGCGCTTGTTGGCACGCGCGGCGAACAGCGCCGCCTCGTTGACCAGGTTGGCAAGATCAGCGCCGGAGAAGCCCGGCGTGCCGCGCGCGATCAGCGCCGGCTTCACGTCATCCGCCAATGGCACGCGCCGCATGTGCACGCGCAGGATCTGCTCGCGGCCGCGCACGTCGGGCAGCGGCACCACCACCTGGCGGTCGAAGCGGCCCGGGCGCAAGAGCGCCGGATCGAGCACGTCCGGGCGGTTGGTGGCGGCGATGACGATGATGCCCTCGTTGCCCTCGAAGCCGTCCATCTCGACCAGCAGCTGGTTCAGCGTCTGCTCGCGCTCGTCGTGGCCGCCGCCCAGGCCCGCGCCGCGGTGCCGGCCGACGGCGTCGATCTCGTCGATGAAGATGATGCACGGGGCGTGCTTCTTGGCCTGCTCGAACATGTCACGCACGCGCGAGGCGCCGACGCCGACGAACATCTCGACGAAGTCGGAGCCGGAGATGGTGAAGAAGGGGACCTTGGCTTCGCCGGCGATCGCGCGCGCGAGCAGGGTCTTGCCGGTGCCCGGGGAGCCCACCATGAGCACGCCCTTGGGGATCTTGCCGCCGAGCTTCTGGAACTTGCCCGGGTCCTTGAGGAAGTCGACGATCTCGGCGACCTCCTGCTTGGCTTCATCCACGCCCGCGACGTCCGCGAACGTGACGTTCACCTGGTCCTCGCCCAGCAAGCGCGCGCGGCTCTTGCCGAAGGACATGGCGCCGCGGCCGCCGGAGGCCCCCTGCATCTGCCGCAGCATGTAGAGGAAGACCACGATCAGCAGCAGCGCCGGGGCCATCTGCAAGAGCAGCTGCGCGACGAAATTCGGTTGCTTAGGCTCGCGCGCCTCGATGACGACGCCGGCCTTGGAGAGCGTGCCGATGAGGGCGGTGTAATCGGTCTCCGGGTTGCGCGTCTTGAAGGTCGCCTTGTCCTTCTTGGTCCCGTAGATCATCTCCGACTGCATGACGACCGACTCGACGCGGTTGGCCTTCACGTCATCGAGGAACTGCGAGTACGGGATCTCCTGGGGCTGCCCGACGGCAGGCATGTAGCGGCTGAACACGAGCAGCAGGACGAACACGATGACGACCCACAGCAGGATGTTCTTTGTCAAATCGTTCAAAGGCTTCCGTCCTTTAGTTCGCGCACGCCCGGGCGGTTCCTGATCGAACCTACACCAAGCGAAACTGCATGGCCAGTAAATACATCTCCGGGCTCCGCGAGCGCGAAGCCTCGGGTTTCATGAGCTTAACCTTGCCGAACCGAGCCCGTGCCGAACGCACAAATTCCTCAAAACCGGCACCCTGGAACACCTTGATCAGGGCATCCCCGCCCTCCTTCAAGACGTCCGCGGCCATCCCCAGGGCCAGTTCCGCCAGGTACAGCGAGCGCGGCTGGTCGATGACGTCCACCCCGGAGAGATTGGGCGCCATGTCCGAGAGCATCAGGTCCACCTGCCGCCCGGGCGCGAGCGCGAGCAGCTGCGCCAAGACCGCCTGCTCGCGAAAGTCGCCCTGCACGAACTCGACCCCGGGCAGCTGCGGCATCGCCAGCAGGTCGCTCGCGATCACCCGCCCGGCCTTGCCCACCCGCCGGCGTGCGTACTGGCTCCACGCCCCGGGGGCGGCGCCGAGGTCCAGCACCACCCGCCCGGGCCTGAGCAGCTTCTCGCGCCGGTCGATCTCCTCGAGCTTGTAGACCGCGCGCGAGCGCCAGCCCTCGTTCTGGGCGCGCTGCACGAACGGGTCCGCGAAGTGCTCCTTCAGCCAGCGGTCACTGCTCTTGGAACGACGGCTCATGCGATTAGTTGGCGCCCGTGCGGCATTAGTTCCTCACTCTTACAATGCGCCCATGACCGCAAGCGACGCAGCCGCCCGCCCGCCGACCCCGCCCGAGCTCACCGAGCGCCAGAGGAAATACCTGCGCGGGCTCGCCCACCCCCTAAAGCCGCTGATCCGCGTCGGTGCTGCCGGGCTCACCGCGGCGGTGGTCCGCGAGATGACGCGCGCGCTGCACGACCACGAGCTCATCAAGGTGAAGGCGCCGGGCGCGGACCGCAAGGCGCGCGATGAGTTGATCGCGCACCTTGCCGCGCAGACCGGCAGCGCCCTGGTGCACCGCGTCGGCCACGTCGCGGTCTACTACCGGCCGCGCGCCGAGATGCCCCGCATCCTGATCCCCGACGCCTAGCAGGCGCCTGCCCTACTCGAGCTTGACGGCGAGGATCTCGTAGGAGCGCGTGCCGCCCGGGGCGGCCACGTCCACGATGTCCCCTTCCGACTTGCCCACGAGCGCGCGCGCGATCGGGGAGGTGACCGAGATGCGCCCGGCGCGGATGTCGGCCTCGTCCTCGCCGACGACCTGGTAGCTGACGCGCTCGCCGTTGTCCTGGTCCTCGAGATGCACCTGCGCCCCGAAGACCACCTTGCCGGTGTTGGGGAGCTTGCCGGGCTCGATCACCTCGGCATTCGCAAGCTTGCCCTCGATCTCGCTGATGCGGCCCTCGATGAAGCCCTGCTGCTCGCGCGCGGCGTGGTACTCGGCGTTCTCGGAGAGGTCCCCGTGGCCGCGCGCCTCGGCGATCGCCTTGATGATGTTGGGGCGATCCTGGGACTTCAGGCGCCTGAGTTCCGCGCGCAGGGCTTCCGCGCCGCGCGCCGTCATGGGGGTGCGCTTCATGCCCGTGCCGCCTCGCTGTGCAGGTCCTGCAGCCGGTTGACCTCGACCTCGTCGATGTGGTCGAGCGCCTCGCAGGTGGCCAGTCCCGCCGCGAGCGTCGTGTAGTAGGTGACGCGCCGGTGCACCGCCTCGCGGCGGATGGAGTTGGACTCGCGGATGGCCTGCTTGCCCTCGGTCGTGTTCACCACCAGATCGATCTCGTCGTTCTTGATCATGTCGACGATGTGCGGGCGGCCCTCCCGCACCTTGTTGACGCGGCGGCAGCTGACGCCGGCCTCGGTGAGCGTGCGCGCCGTGCCCTCGGTCGCCACCAGCTCGAAGCCGCGCTCGATCAGCTTCTTCGCCAGCACCACCGCCGGGGCCTTGTCGCGGTCGCGCACGCTGATGAAGGCCACGCCCTGGCGCGGCAGCGTGACCCCGGAGGCCGCCTGCGCCTTGGCATAGGCCTCACCGAAGGTGCGCCCGGTGCCCATCACTTCCCCGGTGGACTTCATCTCCGGACCCAGGATCGGGTCGGCCTCGGGGAACTTGGTGAAGGGGAACACCGCCTCCTTCACCGAGTAGTAGCCCGGCACGCGCTCGACCGCGCCGACGAGCTGCTTTAGCTTGCGGCCCGTCATGACGCGCGCGGCGATCTTGGCGAGCGGCTGCCCGGTCGCCTTGGAGACAAACGGCACGGTGCGCGAGGCGCGCGGGTTCACCTCCAGCACGTAGATGACGCCGGCCTGGATCGCGAACTGGACGTTCATGAGCCCGACCACGTTCAGTGCGCGCGCGAGCTTGCGGGTCTGCTCGCGCAGCTCCTTCTGCGTCTCGCGGCTGAGGCTGTTCGGCGGCAGCGAGCACGAGGAGTCCCCCGAGTGCACGCCGGCCTGCTCGATGTGCTCCATGATGCCCCCGATCAGCACGTCCTCCCCGTCGCACACGGCATCCACGTCCACCTCGATCGCAACATCGAGGAAGCGATCCAGGAGCACCGGGCTGTCGTTGGAGACCTGCACCGCGTGGGTCATGTAGGTGCGCAGGTCCTCCTCGGTGAAGACCACCTCCATGGCACGGCCGCCGAGCACGTAGGAGGGGCGCACGACGAGCGGGAAGCCCACTTCGCGTGCCAGCTTCACGCCCTGTTCCTCGTTGCGCGCGGTGGCGTTCGCCGGCTGCTTGAGCCCGAGCTTGCGCACGAGCGCCTGGAAGCGCTCGCGGTCCTCGGCAACGTCGATCGAGTCGGGCGAGGTGCCGATGATGGGAGCGCCGGCCGCCTCGAGCGGGCGCGAGAGCTTCAGCGGTGTCTGCCCGCCGAACTGCACGATGACCCCCTCGGGCTTCTCCACCGCCATGATCTCGAGCACGTCCTCGAGCGTCAGGGGCTCGAAGTAGAGCCGGTCGGAGGTGTCGTAGTCGGTCGACACGGTCTCCGGGTTGCAGTTGACCATGATGGTCTCGAACCCGTCCTCGCGCAGCTGCAGCGCGGCATGCACGCAGCAGTAGTCGAACTCGATCCCCTGGCCGATGCGGTTCGGACCGCCGCCCAAGATCATGATCTTGCGCTTGGCGGTCGGCTGCGCCTCGCATTCCTCCTCGTAGGTCGAGTACAGGTAGGCGGTGGAGGTGGCGAACTCCGCCGCGCACGTGTCGACGCGCTTGTAGACGGGCCGCACCTTCAGCTCGTGGCGCTTGTCGCGGATCGCCTTCTCGGGCATGTCGACGAGCTTCGCCAGGCGGGCATCGGAGAAACCCTTGCGCTTCAGGTACCGCAGGCGCTCGGCACTCAGGGCGCCCAAGCCCTCCTCGCGCACCTGGGCCTCCTGCTGCACGAGCTGCTCGATCTGCACCAGGAACCACGGATCGATGCGCGTGAGCTCGTGGATGCGCTCGCGCGTCCAGCCGGCGCGGAAGGCGTCCGCGACGTACAGCAGGCGGTTCGCGCCGGGCGCGCGCAGCTCGTGGGCGAGCTTGTCGGCGTCCTCGCCCGTCAGCGGCAGGCTGAGTATGGGCGTGAGCCCGTCGAGCCCGGTCTCCAGTCCCCGCAGCGCCTTCTGCAGCGACTCCTGGAAGGTGCGGCCGATGGCCATCACTTCGCCCACGGACTTCATCTGCGTCGTCAGCCGATCGTTGGCGGCCGGGAACTTCTCGAAGGTAAAGCGCGGGATCTTCACCACCACGTAATCGATCGAGGGCTCGAAGGAGGCCGGGGTGGCGCCCCCGGTGATGTCGTTCTTGAGCTCATCGAGCGTGTAGCCGACGGCGAGCTTGGCGGCGATCTTGGCGATCGGGAACCCGGTCGCCTTGGAGGCGAGCGCCGACGAGCGCGACACGCGCGGGTTCATCTCGATGACCAGGAGCCGCCCGTCCCGGGGGTTGACCGCGAACTGCACGTTCGAGCCGCCGGTGTCGACGCCGATCTTGCGCAGCACCGCGATCGAGGCATCGCGCATGCGCTGGTATTCCTTGTCGGTCAGGGTGAGCGCGGGGGCAATCGTGATCGAGTCCCCGGTGTGCACCCCCATCGGGTCCAGGTTCTCGATCGAGCAGACGATGATGCAGTTGTCCTTGTGGTCGCGCACCACCTCCATCTCGAACTCTTTCCAGCCGATCACCGACTCCTCGAGCAGCACCTCCCCGGTGGGCGAGGCATCAAGTCCCCGGGCGACGATGGCCTCGAGCTCCTCGCGGTTGTAGGCAATGCCGCCGCCGCTGCCGCCCATGGTGAAGGAGGGGCGCACCACCACCGGGTAGCCAAGCTCGCCGGCGATCGCGAGCGACTCATCGAGGCTGCGGGCGATCTGCGACTGCGCGGTCTCCAGGCCGATCTCGCGCATGGCGTTGCGGAACAGCTCGCGATCCTCCGCCATGTCGATGGCGGCGCGCGAGGCTGCGATCAGCTCGACCTGGTACTTCTCCAGCACGCCCTCGCGCACCAGGTCGAGCGCGGTGTTGAGCGCGGTCTGCCCGCCCATGGTGGGCAGGAGCGCATCCGGGCGCTCCTTCTCGATGATGCGTGCGACGCTCTTGGCATTGACCGGCTCGATGTAGATGGCATCGGCCATCTCCGGGTCCGTCATGATGGTCGCGGGGTTGGAGTTCACCAGGATGACCCGGTAGCCCTCCTCGCGCAGCGCCTTGCAGGCCTGGGCACCCGAGTAGTCGAACTCGCACGCCTGGCCAATGATGATGGGGCCGGCGCCGATGATCAGGATGCTGTGGATGTCGGTGCGCTTGGGCATGGCGGCTAGCGACCGCCCGCGCGCTGGCGCAGCGACTCCTCGGCCAGCTTCAGCTGCGCCTGCAGGCGGCGCAGCATCAGGTGGTTGAAGCGCTCGAACAGCGGCTTCAGGTCATGCGGGCCGGGACTCGCCTCCGGGTGCCCCTGGAAAGTGAAGGCGGGGCGGTCGGTGAAGGCGATGCCCTGCAGCGAGCCGTCAAAGAGCGAGCGGTGCGTGGGCTTGACGTGCTTCGGCAGGCTCTTCTCGTCCACCGTGAACCCGTGGTTCTGGCTGCTGATGAAGACGCGCCCGCTGTCGAGGTCCTGCACCGGGTGATTGGCGCCGTGGTGGCCGAACTTCATCTTCACCGTCTTGCCGCCGGCGGCGAGTCCCATGATCTGGTGGCCGAGGCAGATACCGAACACGGGCAGGTCGGTCTCGAGGAACTTCTGGGTCGCGCTGATCGCGTAGTCGCACGGCTCAGGATCCCCGGGGCCGTTGGAGAGGAATACCCCGTCGGGCTCGAGCGCCAGCACCTGCTCCGCCGGGGTCTGGGCCGGCACGACGGTCATGCGGCAGCCCCCGTCGGCGAGCAGCCGCAGGATGTTGCGCTTGATGCCGAAGTCGTAGGCGACCACGTGCAGGCGCTGGTTGGCGCGGATCGCCACGCGCCCGGGCTCCGGCCACAGCGTGCCCTCGTTCCACTGGTAGGACTTCTTGGTGCTGACCACCTTCGCCAGATCCATGCCCTTTAGGCCCGGGAACTTGCGCGCGAGCTTCACCGCCGCGTTCTCGTCCACCTGCTCGCCGGTCATGATGCAGCCGGCCTGCGCACCGTTCTCACGCAGGATGCGCGTGAGCTTGCGCGTGTCGATGCCGGCGATCGCGACCACGCGGCCGCGCTCGAGGAACTCCGGCAGCGTCTCGTTCGCGCGCCAGGAGCTGGCGATGAGCGACAGGTCGCGGATGATGAGGCCGGCACAGTAGACCTGCGTGGACTCGAGATCCTCAGGCGTGGTGCCGGTGTTGCCGATGTGCGGGCAGGTGAGCGTGACCAGCTGCCGCGCGTAGGAAGGGTCGGTGAGAATTTCCTGGTAGCCCGTGAGGGCGGTATTGAAAACGACTTCGCCTGTGGTGTTGCCTTTGGCTCCGATCGACTGGCCGCGGAAGATCGTTCCGTCGGCCAGCGCGAGCACCGCAGGTAAGCTCACGTGATCCATTCTCCCTGACGCAGATACACAAAGCGGGAGGAGTTCTTACCGAACATCCTCCCGCCTTGCTTGGACTAACCCGTACACGGATTAGGCAGAAATTTTACGGGCTATACGCCTTTTGTGTCCATGGAAAAATCCCATCGCGACACCGGCCCCGGCCCTGCGACGGGTTTTCGGAAAAACTCCTAAGTGCCTGTTTTCCCAATCAGCACATCGCGCATGGCGTAGCGGCCCGGCGGCTGCGGCGCAAGCCAGAGCGCAGCCGCAAGAGCGCCGCGGGCAAAGACGCCCCGCTCGAGCGCCCGGTGGCCCAAGACGAGCTCCTCGCCGGCCCCCGCGAAGCGCACGGTGTGCTCGCCGACGACCTCGCCCTCGCGCCGGGAAGCAATGCGGATCGGTGCCACCCCGGCACCCCCCGCGCGCCCCTCGCGCAGGGCGCGCTCGAGCGCCAGCGCCGTGCCCGAGGGGGCATCCTTCTTCTGGCGGTGGTGCGTCTCGGTGATGCTCGGGGTGAAGCCCGGCAGCGCACGGGCGGCGCTGCGCGCCAGCTCCAGCAGCAGCGTCACCCCGAGGCTGGTGTTGGGCGCGACGAGCAGCGCGATGTCGCGCGCGGCCGCCTGAAAGTCCGCCTCGAGCTCCTCCGCGTAGCCGGTGGTGCCGATGAGCAGCGGTCTTCTGGCCGCGCGGCAGGCGGCCAGGTTCGCGCGCGTCGCCGGCGCGCCGCTGAAGTCGATCACGACCTGCGCCCGCGGCAGCGCGGCGGCGAGGTTGCTGGTGATGAGCAGCCGATTGGGCGCCCCGCCGGCGATGACCCCGGCGTCCCGGCCCAGCACCGGGCTGCCTTCGGAGGCAATCGCCCCCACCAGGGCGAGCGCCGGAAACTCGGGCGCCAGGCTCACGATCGCCCGTCCCATGCGCCCGCTCGCGCCGATGAGGACGGCGGTCAGCGGCGCGGCAGCGGCGGCGGGGGTCATCGGGAGTGCTTGGATCCTTCGTCGGAGCCTGAGAAGAAGCGCCGCACGCCCTCGAGGAAGCCTTTCTCGCGCGGCGCGTGCTTGGCGGCATGCACCTTGAGGGAATCCTCGAGCTTCTTGATGAGCTCGCGCTGCTCGGCAGTCAGGTGCACCGGGGTTTCCACGACCACGCGGCAGAACAGGTCGCCGCGCGCGCCGCCGCGCACGGGCTTCACGCCCTTGTCGCGCAGGCGAAAGACGCGCCCGGACTGCGTCTCGGCCGGGATCTTCAGCGTCACGTCCCCCTCCAGCGTCGGCACCGCGACGCTGCCGCCCAAGGCGGCGGTGGCGAAGCTCACCGGCACCTCGCAGCTTAGGTGCTCCCCGTCGCGCTCGAAGATCGCGTGCTCGCGTACGTGCACCTCGACGTACAGGTCCCCGGGCGGGCCGCCGTTACGCCCGGCCTCACCCTCGCCCGAGAGGCGCACGCGGTCCCCGGTATCCACCCCCGGCGGGACCTTGACGGAAAGCTTGCGGGTGCGCCGCACGCGCCCCTGGCCCAGGCACGAGTCGCAGGGATTGCGCACGATGGTGCCAGTGCCGCGGCAGCGCGGGCAGGTCTGCTGCAGCTGGAAGAAGCCCTGGGAGACGCGCACCTGGCCGGCACCGCCGCAGGTGTCGCAGGTGATCGGGCTGGAGCCCTTGGCGGCCCCGCTGCCGTGGCAGGCCTCGCACTCGGAGAGGCGCGGCACCTCGATCTCCACCTGGTGGCCGAAGACCGCCTGGGGGAGCTCGAGCTCCAGTTCATAGCGCAGGTCCGCGCCACGGAACACCTGGCTGCGCCCGCCGCGGCGGGCGCCGCCGAAGATATCGCCGAAGACGTCGCCGAAGATGTCGCTGAAGGAGTCCGCGCTGAAGCCGCCGCCGCGGCCGCCACCGCCGCCGCGCGCCGCCTCCAGGCCCGCGTGCCCGTACTGGTCGTAGGCCGCGCGCTTGTGCGAGTCGGTGAGCACCTCGCAGGCTTCCTTGGCTTCCTTGAAGGACTCCTCGGCCTCCTGATCGCCGGGATTGCGATCCGGGTGGTACTTCATGGCGAGGCGCCGGTACGCCTTCTTGATCTCAGCCTCGGTCGCAGTCTTCGGGACGTCGAGGACCTTGTAGTAATCGCGCTTCGACATGCCCGAAGCTTACGATGCCTTGCGGCCCGGGTCCTTCACCTCTTCGAATTCCGCATCCACGACGTCGTCGCGCTTGGCGCCGCCGCCGGCGCTGCCCCCGGCCGCGGCACCGGGGCCGGCGCCAGCCTGCGCCTCGGCACCCGCGCCTGCGCCCTGCTCGGCCTGGTAAGCACGCTGCGCGATGCTCGCCGAGGCCTGGGCCAGCACTTCCGCCTTCTTGTCGATGGCGCCCTTGTCCTCGCCCTTGAGCGCGGTACGCAGGTCGGAGACGGCGCTCTCGACCTTGGCGCGTTCGGCACCGTCGACCTTGTCGCCCAGGCTCTGCAGCGACTTCTCCACGGCATGGATCAAGCCGTCGGCCTTGTTGCGCGAGTCGACGAGCTCGCGGAAGCGCTTGTCGTCCTCCGCGTGCGCCTCGGCGTCGCGCACCATGCGCTTGATCTCATCCTCGTTCAGGCCGCTGGAGGCCTTGATGACGATCTTCTGCTCCTTGCCGGTGGCCTTGTCCTTGGCCGAGACGTTCAGGATGCCATTCGCGTCGATGTCGAAGGACACCTCGACCTGCGGCATGCCGCGCGGCGCCGGCGGGATGTCCGAGAGGTCGAACTTGCCGAGCGACTTGTTGTCCGCCGCGCGGTCGCGTTCGCCCTGCAGCACGTGGATGGTCACGGCCGTCTGGTTGTCGTCCGCGGTCGAGAAGGTGTTGGACGCCTTGGTCGGGATGGTCGTGTTCTTCTCGATCAGCTTGGTCATGATGCCGCCGAGGGTCTCGATGCCGAGCGACAGCGGCGTGACATCCAGCAGCAGCACGTCCTTGACCTCGCCGGCGAGCACGCCCGCCTGGATGGCCGCGCCGACCGCGACTGCCTCGTCCGGGTTCACGTCCTTGCGCGGCTCCTTGCCGAAGAAGTCCTTGACGTACTTCTGCACCAGCGGCATGCGCGTCTGGCCGCCGACCAGGATGACCTCGGCGACGTCGCTGGCCGCGAGACCCGCGTCCTTGAGCGCCGTGCGGCAGGGGCCGACGGTCTTCTGCACCAGGTCCTCGACCAGCGACTCGAGCTTCGCGCGGGTGAGCTTGATGTTCAGGTGCTTCGGCCCCGCGGCATCGGCGGTGATATACGGCAGGTTGATGTCGGTCTGCTGCGTCGAGGACAGCTCGATCTTCGCCTTCTCGGCGGCTTCCTTCAGGCGCTGCATGGCGAGCGGATCCTGGCGCACATCGACGCCGGACTCCTTCTGGAACTGCTCGGCCAGGAAATTGATGATGCGCAAGTCGAAGTCCTCCCCGCCGAGGAAGGTGTCCCCGTTGGTCGAGAGCACCTCGAACTGGCGCTCGCCGTCGACTTCCGCGATCTCGATGATCGAGACGTCGAAGGTGCCGCCGCCCAAGTCATAGACGGCGATCTTGCGGTCCCCGCCGGCCTTATCCAGCCCGTAGGCGAGCGCGGCCGCGGTCGGCTCGTTGATGATGCGCTTGACGGTAAGTCCCGCGATGCGGCCGGCGTCCTTGGTCGCCTGGCGCTGCGAGTCATTGAAGTACGCGGGCACGGTGATGACGGCCTCGCTCACCGTCTCGCCCAGGTAGTCCTCCGCGGTCTTCTTCATCTTCATGAGCACGCGCGCGGAGACTTCCGGCGGCGCCATCTTCTTGCCCTGCACGTCGACCCAGGCGTCCCCGTTGTCCGCTTTGGCGATCCTGTAGGGCACCATCTTGATGTCGCGCTGCACCACCTCGTCCTCGAACTTGCGTCCGATGAGGCGCTTGATCGCGAACAGGGTGTTCTGGGGGTTGGTGACCGCCTGGCGCTTGGCCGGCTGGCCGACGAGCCACTCCCCGTCCTTGGTGAGCGCCACGATCGAGGGGGTCGTGCGATCGCCCTCGCTGTTCTCGATGACCCGGGGCTTGCCGCCCTCCATGATGGCCACGCACGAGTTGGTCGTGCCGAGGTCGATGCCGATTACCTTTGCCATGAGTGCACTCCGCGCAAATCTCTTTCAAAAGGGGGACATTCTAGAGTCACTTCCTCGGGGTGGCTGGGAGGGCTTTCAAGCCCGCGAGGGCTCCTTCGACACAATCACCCGGGCGGGCCGCAGCAGCCGGCCGTTCAGCTCGTAGCCCGGCTGTATGACCTGCAGCACCGAGTTCGGCTCGGCGGTGGCGGACTCCTGCGCCATCATCGCCTCGTGCCGCGCGGGATCGAAGGGTTCCCCCTGCGGGTCGATGAGCTTGACCCCGAACCTCTCCAGCGCGCGCGCCAGAAGCTGCAGGGTCGCCTCGGAGCCAGCCTTGAGGCTCGCGGCATCCGCCGTGCCGGCGTTCTGCACCGCAAGCTCCAGGCTGTCCTTGACCGGCAGGAGCTCCTGGGCGAGCTTCTCCAGCCCGTAGCGGTTGGCGGACTCGATGTCGCGCTGGGCGCGCTTGCGCACGTTGTCGAGTTCGGCCACGGCGCGCAGGTACTGCTCCCAGTGGCCCTTGGCGCGCTCCTCGGACTCGCTGAGCGCCTGCTGCAGGCGCTCCAGTTCCACCAGCTGTGAGGCCGTCTCGGGCAGCACGGTGGTGGCCTCCGAGGCCGGGTCGCGCCGCTCGCGCTCGTTCGCAGTCATATCTTGGCCAGTCCTTCCTCTTGTTCGGGCCTAACGCGCCGCCCGTAGCCGCGCTCGCGGCTCCCTAAATACCGCTCCCCCTTCGGGTGGGGGTCAGCGCCTTAAATTCAAGGCGGCGCCCAGCAGTTTAGCCGTCATGTCGACAATCGGGATGACCCGTTCGTAGGCCATGCGGGTGGGGCCGATGACCCCGAGAACCCCCACCACCCCGTCGCCGTCCGCGTAGGGGGCGGTGACGACGCTGCAGTCATCGAGGATCTGGTAGCCGGACTCGTGCCCGATGAAGATCTGCACGCGCTCGGCCTTCATGCTGTGGTCGAGCAGGTGCAGAAAGTCGCGCTTCTCGTTGAAGGCCTCGAACAGCCGCCGCAGCTTCTCGACGCTGGTGAGCTCGGCGACCCCCATGAGGTTGGTCTCCCCCTTGATCACGTACTCGAGCCGGCCCTCGGGGGGGGCCTCGAAGGCCTGCTGCGCCACCGAGATGGCATCCAGCATGATCTGGTTCAGGTGCGCCCGCGCCTCGCAGAGCTGTCGCAGGATCTCCTGGCGGACCTCGGGGATCGAGCGGCCGCGGCACAACTCGTTGAGGAAGCTTGAGGCGCGCTTCAGCTCATCCGGGGAGTAGCGGCGCTCGGTCTGGATGATGCGGTTCTGCACCTCGCGGTCATTGAAGACGAGCACGACCAGCACCCGGTTCTCGGCGAGCCCGACGAACTCGACCTGGCTCACCTGGGCGCTGCGGGTTCGCGGCAGCGTGACGACCCCGGCCAGCTGCGTGGCGCTGGAGAGCAGCTGCGAGACGGTCGCGATGAGGTCGGTCGAGCCCTCGCGGCTGGCCTCGAACTGGCGCCGAATCTGCTCGCTCGCCGCCTCGTCCAGCGGCCGCAGCTGCAGCAGCGTGTCGACGAAGAAGCGGTAACCCTTGTCGGTCGGTATGCGCCCCGCGGAGGTATGCGGGGAGGCGACGAAGCCGAGCTCCTCGAGGTCGGCCATGACGTTGCGCACCGTGGCGGAGCTCAGCTGCAGACCCGACTCGCGCGAAAGCGCCCGCGAGCCGACCGGCTGGCCGTCGCGGATGTAGGTCTCGATGAGGATCCGCAGCAGGTGCTGCGCCCGCTCGCCCAAGGCCTCTTCCCGAGCTTCCTGCGCCATAAACCTCTTCCGCCGCAAAGCGCGGCGCGTGCTGCCGGCCAACGCTCTTCCGAAACCTAGCGTTGGGCCACGGCGACCGTCAAGCAAGCTCGCCGCTCGGCGCAGCCCCTCTTTCGGGTCTAAGATGTGACTTACGGCATTGGCCGTGACGCGACACCGCGTGTTACAAAGGCCCGCCTCGTATGGCTTGCGGGGTTAAGTCAAGGGCTCCCATGGCCTTTCCGGTGCGCACCTGCGCGTTAGTGGGCAGATTCTCCGATCCGCGCATCGCCGAGAGCGTGGCCGCGCTGCTGCCGCACCTCGCCGCCCGCGGCGTCACCGTCCTCGTGAGCGAGGACGCGCAAGTCCCCTCCGCCCTCGCCTCCCGGGTTCCGGAGGAGCAGTTCGGCGCGCGCGCCGACCTGGTCATCGCGATCGGGGGCGACGGCACCCTGCTCTACGCCGCCCGCCTGGTCGCACGCCACGGGGTGCCGCTGCTCGGGGTCAACCGCGGTCGCCTCGGCTTCCTCACCGACATCATGCCCCAGGACATGCTCGCCTCGGTGGATGCGGCGCTCGCCGGGAAGCTGTCCGCCGACGAGCGCCCCCTGCTCGCCGTGAGCCTCACCTGGGCGGGGGGCCGGCTCGCCCAGGCGCTCGCCCTGAACGACGTCGTCATGCAAAAGCACGACACCGGGCGCACGCTCGACTTTGAGACCCGCATCAACGGCCAACTCGTCAATGCCCACGGCGGCGACGGGATCATCGTCGCCACCGGCACCGGCTCTACCGCCTACGCGCTCTCCTGCGGCGGCCCGATCGTGGAACCGCACCTGCCGGCGCTGGTCATCGCGCCGATCTGCCCGCACACGCTGTCCGACCGGCCGATCGTCGTCTCCTCCAGCTCCGTCATCGAGGTCGCGCTGGTGGAGCGTGCGGACACCCGGGCGCACGTCATCTGCGACGGCGCCATGCTCGGGGACTTCAGCGCGCAGGACCGGCTCGAAGTGCGCACGGCCCGCGAGCGCGTGACGCTGCTGCATCCTCCCGGGCACGACTACTACCGGCTGCTGCGCTCGAAGCTGCACTGGGGCCGCGGCAGCTTCGAGCGCTGAGACACCATGCTGGTACACCTGCAGATCCGCGACTTCGCCATCATTGACGCGGTGGAGCTCGAGCTGCGCCCGGGACTCACCGTGCTCACCGGCGAGACCGGGGCCGGCAAGTCGATCCTGGTGGATGCCTTGCAGCTGCTCGCCGGGGGGCGCGCGGGCGCGGAGGTCGTGCGCCACGGCGCCGAGCGCGCGGAAGTCGCCGGCACCTTCGACCTGACGCGCGCGCCGCGCGAACTCAAGCAGTGGCTGGAGGAACAGTCCATCAGCGCCAACGGTGAATTGCTCGTGCGCCGCGTCGTCGGCACCGACGGGCGTTCACGCGCCTACCTCAACGGGCAGGCGGTCGCGGTGCAGCTGCTGCGCGAGGCCGGCAACATCCTCATCGATATCCACGGGCAGCACGAGTTCCAGTCCCTCACCCGCAGCGCCGCGCAGCGCGAGCTCCTCGACAGCTACGCGGATCTCACCGCGCTCACCGGCCAGGTCGGCATCGCGCACCGGGTGTGGCTCGAGCTGCTGAACCGCACCCTGGAGCTTGAGACCAGGGCGCGCGACCGCGACGCCAAGCTCGAATTCCTGCGCTACCAAGTGCAGGAGCTGGAGGCGCTGCAGCTCGTGCCCGGGGAGCTCGAGGCCCTCAACGAGGAGCACGGCCGGCTGGCGAACCGCGGGCGCCTGGCGAGCGGGGCGCAGTCCGCGCTCGGGGAGCTCTACGAGAACGAGTCAGCGAGCGCGCACGCCGGGGTGAGCCGCGCGCTCACCGCGCTGCGTGGGCTCGCGGGCCTGGATGCGAAGCTCGCCGCCGTGCTGCCGATGCTCGAGGAGGCACAGATCCAGGTGCGCGAGGCCGCGCGCGAGCTGGAGCGCTATCGGGAGAGCCTCGACCTTGATTCGGCGCGCCAGGAGGAGGTCGAGCGGCGCCTGGCGGCGATCGAGGAGCTCGCGCGCAAGCACCGCGTGCCGCCCGCCGAGCTCGCCGGCCGCGCGCAGCAGCTGCGCGGGGAGCTCGAGTCCCTCGAGCGCGCCGAGCAGGACCTCACGGAGCTGCGCAAGGAACTCGCCGCCGCCCTGCACGGCTACCGCGAGCGGGCGCAGGAGCTCTCCGGCAAGCGCATGGTCGCGGCGCGCGCGCTCGCCCGCGACATCAGCGCCCGCATGCAGACCCTCGGCATGACCGGCGGGCGCTTCGAGGCGGACGTCACCCAGAACGGCAACGCCGAGCCGACGCAGCACGGCATCGACCAGATCGAGTTTCGCGTCACCGCCAATCCGGGCCAGCCGCCGCGCGCGCTCGCCAAGGTCGCCTCCGGCGGGGAGCTGTCGCGCCTGTCCCTCGCCGTGCAGGTGTCCTGTGCCCAGGAGGAAGCCCGCTGCATGGTGTTCGACGAAGTCGACTCGGGCATCGGCGGGGCGATCGCGGAGATCGTGGGCCGGGAGCTGCGCGCCCTGGGCTCGCGCGGCCAGGTGCTGTGCGTGACGCACCTGCCGCAGGTCGCCTCCCAGGCGCACCATCACCTGCGGGTGACGAAGCTCACCGACGGGCGCACCACGCGCACCACGCTGACCGAGCTGTCCGTGGATGAGCGCGTCGAGGAACTGGCGCGCATGCTCGGCGGCCTCGAGGTGTCCGCCAAGGCGCGCGAGCACGCGCGTGACATGCTCGGCAGCGTCGCACCCGCGGCCGGCAGCGCCGACACCGTGCGCACGCGCCGCCCGCCGGCCGCCAAACGCCGCTGAAGCCGCCGCGCCCCCGCGCCGGGCGCCGGCTAGCTGCGCGCACGCCTAGCTGCTCTTGCGGCTCTTGAAGGCGCAGTTCGGGCGGCGGCAGTGCCCGTAGAGGATCAACGCGTGGTCGCGGATGGTGAAGCCGAGCTTCTGCGCCACCGCCGTCTGGCGCTCCTCGATCCCCGAGTCCATGAACTCTTCGACACGGCCGCAGTCCAGACACACGATGTGATCGTGGTGCGTGCCCTGGTTGAGCTCGAACACGGCCATGCCGTCCTCGAAGTGATGGCGCGTGACCAGGCCCGCGGCCTCGAACTGCGTGAGCACGCGGTAGACGGTCGCGAGCCCGATGTCCTCGTTGGACTCCAGCAGCGTGCGGTAGATGTCCTCGGCCGAGAGGTGGCGCGTGTTGCTGCCCTCGAGGATCTCCAGGATCTTCAGGCGCGGCAGCGTCACCTTCAAACCGGCCTTGCGCAGGTCCTTGCCTTCCACGGCAGTCTCCGGCGGCTCGGGGCATCCCCAGGGTCTGCTGCGATCCGCGATCAGGTATGATTGCAAAGACTATTATCCCCCATCGGTCAAGCATGCACCTAATCTTTACCCGCCTCACCGCCCTCGCACTGGTCGCGGCGCTCAGCTGTGGCTGCGTTTACCGCATGGACATCCAGCAGGGCAATTATCTCGAGGGCAAGACCGTCGACCGGCTCGAGCTCGGCATGACGCGCAGCCAGGTGCGCTACCTGCTCGGCACGCCGATGGTGCCGGACCTGTTCAACAAGGACCGCTGGGACTACCTCTACTATTTCCAGCGCGGCCGGCTGCGCAAGCCGGTGCAGCGGCACGTGATCGTGTACTTCAAGGACGACAAGGTGGCGAGCTTCGAGCGCGACAACGTACCCAACGCGCCGCCGCAGGGCCCCGAGGAAGGCGCCCCGATCTCGAAGTTCCCGAAGATCTAGCGCGCGCCGCGCCGCGCTTGCGCGACGCGCTCGCGGCGGCGTTCCCGCGGGTCGCGCCTCAGCGGCCGGTACAGCTCGATGCGATCGCCAGCCGCGCAGCCGTCGCTGCGGCGGCGCGCCTGCCCGAAGATCCCCACCGCCGCGCTGTCCCAGGGGATCGGCGCCCCGTCCGCGCTCTCGCCCACCGCGGCGCGTGCCGCGGCGAGCGCATCGGCGATGCTTGCGTGGGGCGCAAGCTCGACCGGCCACAGATACTGCCGCGCGGCGCTGGCGTAGGCGACGGTGCAGCGCTTGGCCGCGCCGCTCATACCGGCGAGCGCGCGCGCTGCACGAAGGCATCCACCAGCGAGCCGACGGTCTGCGCAAACAGCGGCTCGAACAGCAGCCCGGACAGGCGGCTGCGGAACTCGAAGCGCACCGTGAACTCGACGTGGCAGCCGTGCGGCTCGATCGGGTTCAAGAGCCACTGCCCCTCGAGCGCGCGAAACGGCCCGCTCACGAGGTGCATGTGGATGCTGCGCCCCTGCACGAGCGTGTTGCGCGTGGTGAACTCACCGCTGAGCGCGCCCTGGCGCACGCCCAGGGTGGCGAGGATCTCCTGTGGTGTGCGCGACAGCACGCGTGCATGCGTGCACCACGGCAGGAACTCCGGATAGCTCTCGATGTCGTTGATGAGCGCATAAACACGCGCCGGCGGTTGGCTCACCAGCGCCGAACGCTTAACCTCACGCATCCTGGCATTGTCCCATCAGATGAACGCATGACCAAAGCCGCCGCCGAACCGCGCCTGATCGCCGAGAACCGCAAGGCGCGCTTCGATTACTTTATCGAGGAGCGCTACGAGGCGGGACTGGCGCTGCAGGGCTGGGAAGTCAAGGCGATGCGCGCCGGGCGCGCGCAGCTGAAGGAGGCCTACGTCTACCTGCGCGACGGGGAGGCCTTCCTCATCGGCGCGCACCTCTCCCCGCTTAATTCCGCCTCCACCCACATCACCCCCGACCCGGTGCGCACCCGCAAGCTGCTGCTCAACTACAGCGAACTGCAGGGCCTGATCGGCGCGGTCGAGCGGCGCGGCTACACGCTCGTGCCGCTGGAGCTGTACTGGAAGAACGGCCGCGCGAAGCTCGCGCTGGGACTTGCCAAGGGCAAGAAGCAGCACGACAAGCGCGCGGTGCAGAAGGAGCGCGACTGGGCGCGCGACAAGGCGCGCGCCCTGCGGCGCGGCTAGCGCTCACTGCGGGGCGAGCTTCTCATTCTTGAGCTCGTAGACCAGGTTGAGCGTCGTCAGGGAGTCGCGCCGGCCCGAGCCCGGCGGGGGCTGGCTGTTGTCAGTCAGCTGGTAGCCGGCCGCGAGCGCCAGGGTCTTGGTCATCTTCACCTGCAGCGACACGTTCGCCGTGGTGAGGGTATTCTCCTTGCCCGCCTGCACGGTCGCGCCGGCGAGAACCTTGGTGGACTCGTTGAAAGCGTGCTCGAAGGTGGTCGCCGCGTCCAGGACCGCATCGCTCGTCTCATCCAGCTGCGTGCGGCTGATGACTGCGCCGAAGTCGTCCTTCACCAGGATCTCCGGTCGCAGCCGCCGGTAGCCGACACCGACCTGGGCCTTGAGCTTCGTCGTATCAGTCTGGATGAACTGGTAGCCGGCGCCGGTATTGATCGCCTCCTGGTAGGCAAATCCGCTGAAGCGATCATCGTCATAGCGCAGTCCCGTGTACCAGTAGAGCTTGGGCGTGATGCCGTAGTTGGCCTGCAGGTTCGTGTTCCAGGCCTGCGCGGTGGTCTGCCCGCGGGTGGACCCGTACAGGCCCTCGATGCCAAGGAGCAGCTTCCAGTCCCCGACCACGTGTGCGGCGTGAAACAGGAAGTTCCCGGCACTGTTGTCGGTGTTACCGCCGGTCTTGGAGTAACCAAGCTGTGCCCGGGCGGCCCATGTCGGGTCCCCCGGTCCGATCGGGACGGTATCCGCGAACGCCGGGCCGCAGAAAGCCAAAGCCCCAAGAAGCCCCAGCGTCGCCGCCGTTCGCATCGTGAACGTCCCATCCCTGGCTGGAATTAACCTAACGCGGCAACCTTACCGAATGGGGTCCCGGGAGGGAAACCGTAGCGTGAGCGCTACAGCCTGGGGCCTTGAATGCCCGCCTCCATGGCGCCATAAGGTATGCTGGAAGAGTAAACCTGATTGGGGGCGACCGGTTTCGACGTGGGTTGCGAACCTTCAGGGGCGTACCGAGGCGCAGTGCCCTCGTAAATAATGCTGCAAATCATAGTTGCCAACGACGACAACTACGCTCTAGCTGCCTAAACGCAGCTGACCTCTGACCGGTTCGTGCCTGTGCGACTGAATCAGGGGACGCGTTCACAGGATCGCGCTCCGGCGTGCGACAGGCCGGTTGCGTTAAGAGTTACTGTCTGCTGGCGAAGCGTCTTCCCTGCTCCTCGGGTAGCGTGACGCGAGAAACAAAGAGCGAGCTACGTACGTAGATCCTGATGTCTAGCGCTTGCGGACGGGGGTTCGATCAAGGGTTGCACCAGGCCGAGAGGCCTGGGATGAGAACGGAGCTCACATCGGTGAAACCTGACGGCGCTCCTCGATGACGAGGAGCGGCATGGCAACGCCGAGGGGTAGGAAGAGGGCCAACCTCAGGCCTGCCCTGTAGAGACTCATAGACCCGCCGAGGGCACATCGCCCGGGGTGGGCACTAGGATCCAGCTGAGGCTTGACGGCTGGATAAGACGCTCCGCATCCACTCGCCGCTTCGAGGGTGAGCGGATGAAGGCATAGTCCAGGCCGCGGCGAAAGCCACGGATTTACTGTCCCCCCGCCTCCACCAACCGGCGGTTCCCGGCCCACCAGGGCCGGGGACCGATGCCCGGACGTCCGGCGCGCCCCGTACACCGGATCACCTCCGTGCAGCGCGTATATCGGTTCAAAGCCGCAAGATTCTTGGGTGCGCTTTGAAGAAGCGTCGATCAGAGAATATCTTGGAGCACCGCGCTGGCATTGTTAGCTCGAGTCTCGCCACATCCTCGTACCTACAAGGCCGAACGCGCCCGCTTACTTCCCGGGCAAGACGTCCGCGTGAGGCCCAGGAATGCTCGTTACACGCCGAATCAGCGAGCAGCACGGCAAGTCTTTGAGCAGCGATTCATCGCCCTTTCAGTGCGCGCAAAGTCGATCGCAGACGCTCAATTCACCTTGAGGACCGTTGCCCGTCGAGGGTAGTAAGCGCGGCGTAGAGTTCGGGGCGCCGATCGCGGAATACGAACCAGTTGTCGCGCAGCTGTGCTACCGCCTCAAGGTCAAAGGTGTGTATGAGCACCGCTTCCCCCTCCTCGCCCGCCTCGATGAGCTTCTCTCCCATGGCGTCCGCGATGAACGAGGAGCCATAGAAGCGGATGTACAGCTCGTTGGGGTTCTGCAGCGAACGCTCCAGCCCATAGCGGTTCGCGGCAACCAGGGGCGTGAGATTCGCGGCTGCGTGTCCCTGCTGAGTGCGCTGCCAGTGCTCGCGCGAGTTCACCGGCGGTGCGGGCGGGGGCTCGCTGCCGATCGCCGTGGGGAAGAAGAACAGCTCCGCCCCCATGAGCGCCATGACGCGCGCGGTTTCCGGGAACCACTGGTCCCAGCAGATGCCGACGCCGATGCGGGCGAAGCGCGTGTTCCAGACCTTGAACCCGGTATCCCCGGGAGAGAAGTACGTCTTCTCCTGATAGCCCGGGCCGTTGGGGATGTGCGACTTGCGATAGATGCCGAGGTTCTCGCCGTCGGCATCCAGGATCGCGATCGAGTTGAAGTACGCCCTGCCGGCGCGCTCGAAGAAGCTGATCGGCAGCACGACGCCGAGTTCGCGTGCGATCGGCGCGAAGTGGCGCACCGCGCGATTCTCGGCGACGGGGCTGGCCAGGTGCAGGTGGCGCGCGTCCTGCTCGATGCAGAAGTACGGGGTCTCAAAGAGCTCGGGCAGGAGGATGAGCTGCGCGCCGCGCCCGGCGGCCTCGCGCACCAGCTTCTCGGCGCGCGCGATGTTGCGCTCGGCGTTCCACTCGCAGGACATCTGGATGGCGGCGACCGTGACCGGCCGCGGCGGACGCTTCAAGTGCTCCGGTTCCTTGCTCATCGCACACCTGCCTGTCGGGCGAGATCCGCCGGGCGCAATTCTAGAGGATCGCGGTCAGGCTGCCGCAAAGCTTGGGCGGCAGCTTTGCCTTTAAGAGAGGGACGCCTTGCGCTCCCGAAGCGACTGCTCGACTTGCTCGGTGATGCGCGTGGCGGTCTCCAGGGCCCGCAGGCCCGCCTCGCCGGGCACCACCGGGGGGCGGCCGCTGCGGATGCACTCGAGGAAGGAGTCGATCTCGGCCTTGAGTGCATCGCCGGCCTCCAGGCTTTGCTCCTCGATGCTCACCGGCAAGGCGCCGGGCGCCTCGCCCGCCGGGCGCTTCCTGATCAGGGTCAGGATCTTCTGCTGCAGGTCGAGGGAGAGGTAGGCATCGTCCTCGAAGATGCGCATCTTGCGTTCGGTCTTGAGGCTCACGCGTGAGGCGGTGGCGTTGGCGACGCAGCCGTTGGCGAAGCGGATGCGGGCGTTGGCGATATCGATCTCCTCGGAGAACACCGGCGTGCCGATGGCATCGATGCTGGTGATCGGTGCGGCGACGATCGTCTGCACGATGTCGATGTCGTGGATCATCAGATCGAGCACCACGTTCACGTCCGTGCCGCGCTCGCGGTAGGGCGCCAGGCGGTGGCACTCGATGAAGCGCGGCGCGCTCAGGTACGGCTCGGCCGCGAGGATCGCGGAATTGAAGCGCTCGAGGTGCCCGACCTGCAGGATGCGCGCGCCGCGCGCGGCCAGCGCGATCAGCTCGCGCGCCTCGGCGGCGCTCTCCGTGATCGGCTTCTCCACCAGCACGTGGGCGCCGGCGGCGAGGAAGTCGCGCGCAATGGCGAAGTGCATGGGCGTCGGGGTGACGACGCTGACCGCGTCCACCACGCCCAGCAGCTCGCGGTAGTCCGCCACGGCCCGGGTCGAGAGCTCCGCGGCCACCTGCTCGCGGGTCTCGGCACGCGCATCCACGACGGCCAGCAGCTCGCACGCGGCGGCCTGTGCATATTTTTGCGCGTGAAAGCGCCCCAGATAGCCCACGCCGATGACGGCGGCTCTGATTTTCTGCATGGGGACGCTATTATGCGCGCCCGCGCGGCAGCGCTCGACCTGTTAGTGTGTCGCCTTACGGCCGGTATGCGAATGTCCTCACCGTCGCCCATGGAAGACAGCGAACCGAAGCGCGGGCTGCTAAGCAGCGTGCGCTCCCTCACGCGCCTGCAGCGCGAACTGATTCTGTTCGGCGCGGCGCTCGCGTTCGGGGTGCTGCTGGTGCCGCTGCTGATCTGGGTCGCCGGCAACCGCGTGCTCGGCCCCTACACTCACGGGCAGAACCCGCACGCCGGTCCAGGCGCGCTCCTCGGGGACTTCCTGGGCGCGCTGGCGCACGGTTCGGCGGTGTTCTGGGCGGTGGCCCTGGGTCCGGCGGGGCTGATCCTGCTGCTGCGCCTGTTCGTGCGGGGCCTGCGCGCCCTGCCGCGCGGCTAGGCGCCGCGCGCCTCACTTGGGCCAGTAGACCCAGACCGCGAGGGCGAACATCGCCACCGTGCCGGCGTGGGCGGCGAGGCGCCAGCGGCGGCCGCGCATCTCCCCGTACAGGCTCGCCCCGGAGACAGCCGCGAACAGGCCGAAGACCCCGATCGCCTTAAGCAGCGCCGCCTGCTCGGGGGCGAAGCGGGCCTGCTCGGCCGGCAGGAACAGGATGACGACCCACGTCAGCAAGAGCCCTATGGCCAGGGCCAGCACCGAACCGGTCAGTATTGCGAGCAGTGCCGCCAGGGGCCGCATGATTGTGAGAAGCGTACTTGCTAAAGACGAACCGCAGGCCCTAGCCTTACTCTAAGAGTGTACAGAACCAGAGAGCCCCCAAGATGCCCCTAGCCCTGCGCCGCTCCTCCGGGTGGTTAACCGCCGCCGTGCTGACCATGATGGCCCTCATCGTGGCCGGCTCGGCGCAGGCCCCGGCCGGCACCTCGATCCTGCCCCCCGGCGCCATCGCCCCGAGCGACAGCCAGCGCGCCACGGCGCGCAAGGTGGGCCGCATCCTCGAAGAGGCGCACTACAGCCGCGCCTCGCTGGATGACAAGATGTCCGACGTCATCTACCAGCGCTATGTCGAGTCGCTTGACGGGCAGAAGAGCTACCTCCTGCAAAGCGACATCAACGACTTCAATGCTTACCGCTTCCTCTTCGACGACATGATCCGCACCGGGGACATCGAGCCGGCGTACGTGATCTTCGCGCGCTTCCAGCAGCGCAACCGCGAGCGCATCGAGCGCGCGATCGCCCTGCTGAACACCGAGCCGGACTGGACGGCGAACGAGACCTTCGAGTTCGACCGCAGCAAGGCGGCCTGGGTCACGGACCCCGCGCAGCTGGATGAGCTGTGGCGCAAGCGGGTGAAGAATGACGCGCTCTCGCTCATGCTCGCCGGCAAGAGCTGGCCGGAAGCCGCCGAGATCCTGCGCAAGCGCTACGAGCGCGTGCTCAAGCGCGTCGACCAGGTGAGCCCGGATGACGTGTTCGAGAACCTGATGAACGCGTACGCGCGCGCCTTCGACCCGCACTCGAGTTACTTCTCGCCGCGCTCCTCGGAGGAGTACCGCATCCAGATGAGCCTCAACTACGAGGGCATCGGCGCCTCGCTGCAGCTCATCGACGACTACGTGACGATCATGAGCGTGCTCGAGGGCGGGCCTGCGGCGGTGGCCGGCACGCTCAACCTCAACGACCGCATCACCGGGGTCGGCCAGGGCAAGGACGGCCCGTTCACGGACGTGATCGGCTGGCGCCTGGATGACGTGGTGCAGCTGATCCGCGGCAAGGCCGGGACGCTGGTGCGCCTGCAGGTGCTGCCGGCCGGCGCCGCTCCCGGCGCTGCCGAGAAGGTGCTCGAGTTCACCCGCAACAAGGTGACGCTGGAGGCGCAGGCGGCGCACAAGGAAGTGAAGACCGTGGCGCGCAACGGCAAGACGCTCAAGATCGGGGTCATCACCGTACCGGGCTTCTACCAGGACGTGGCTGCCGAGGGCGCCGGGGACAAGGACTACCGCAGCACCACGCGCGACGTGGCCAAGCTGCTGAAGGAGCTCAAGAGCGAGAACATCGACGGCCTGGTACTCGACCTGCGCAACGATGGCGGCGGCTACCTGCCCGAGGCGACGGCCCTCACCGGGCTGTTCATCGACCACGGTCCGGTGGTGCAGGTGCGCGACACGACCGGGCGCCTCGAGGTGCTCGATGACCCCGAGCCCAGTGCGGCCTACGACGGCCCGCTCGCGGTGCTGGTCGACCGGCTGAGTGCGTCGGCGTCGGAGATCTTCGCCGGCGCCATCCAGGACTACCACCGCGGCCTCATCCTCGGGCAGACCACCTTCGGCAAGGGCACCGTGCAGAGCCTGATGCCGCTCGACCGCTTCAGCACCCGGCCCACCAACGGCCAGCTCACCGTGACCATCGGCAAGTTCTATCGCGTCACGGGGGAGAGCACGCAGCACCGCGGGGTTGAGCCCGACGTGCCGCTCGCCTCCGCGATCGACACCAAGGAAGTCGGCGAGAGCGCGCTGGAGTCCGCGCTGCCGTGGGACCGCATTGCCGGCGTGCCGTTCAAGACCAGCGGCGGCACGGCCGCCGCGCCCCCGGTGGCGATGCTGGCCACCGCGGAGGACGCGCGCGCGCAGCGCGATCCGGACTACCGCTGGCTGATGTCCGACATCGCCGCACTGGACTCGGCGCGCGAGCAAAAGAGCGTATCGCTGAACCTGAAGCTGCGGCGCGAGGAGCGCGCGCGCATCGACAAGGAACGCCTGGAGCGCGAGAACAGCCGCCGCGCGGCCAAGAACCTGCCGGCCTTCAAGAGCGTCGAGGAGCTGGATAAGTCCAAGGACACCACCGACGTGGTGCTGGACCAGGCCACCCAGGTCATGGCGGACGTCGTGACCGGGGTGCGCCCGCAGTCTCCGGCGCCGCAGCAGAAGACGGCGCGCACCGGCTAGAGTCAGCGCGCGGCGGAATGCCCGTCGGGCCGGCCGCCACGGCCGCAGGCTAGCGCAGCAGCACCCGGAAGAGGTCCCAGGTGTCCTCGGCGAGCACGTTCGGCAGGCGCCGGGCGTCCGCGCCCATGGGCGCGAGCTCCAGGATGTCCCCTTCCGAGAGCGCGATCGAGTCGGCGAGCGGCGAGCCGTCGTTGGCCGTGCGGTAGCGCGCCACGCGCTTCAGGCGCTCCCCGCGCACGCGGATCTCCTCGGCGAGCCCCTCGCGCGAGGCGATGAGCTTCTGTGCGCGGCTGATCTGCCCCATGAGCAGCACGCACTCCTGCGGGGTCCCGTAGGCATCGGTCGCCTCGCGCTGGCTCGTCGCCTCGTGCGCGAGCGCCACGAGCGGCGTCTTGAGGGTCGCCACGCGCAGGCACAGCACTTCCGCGTAGGCGATGACGGCGACATTGATGGCGCGCCGCGCCTGCAGCGACAGGCCGGGAAACTCCGGCGGACTCGCGCGGCCGATTTCCTCGAGCGTGACCTGCGCCTGGCCGAGCGCGCTGCGGGTGTCGGTCAGCTGTACCTGCGCGGCGTGGATGAGCTTCTCGAGCGCGCGGCGCTTGAAGTAGTGCCAGAAGCGGGTGAGCGCGGCGCGCTGGGACTGCAGCTGCGCGAGCCCCGCGGCCGCCTGCTCGTGCTGCACCTGCGCGGCTTCGAGCTGCTGCTGCGCCGCCTGGCGCTGCGCGAACTGCTGGCGGTTGTGCTGCGCGAGGTGAACGCGCCGCTCACGCTCGTCCTGCTGGCGCGCGAGGTCGGTGACGAACTGCGTGAGCAGCTCGCGTCCGGACTGCCACAGTCGCCGCAGCTGGTAGAACACCAGCGCGCTGTAGGCGGTCTCCGGGGTCGCGAGCCGCCCCTCGAGCGTGCTCAGCATCTCCTGCACGCGCTGCGTCGCGCCTTCCTGCTGCTTGATCAGGTCCTTGAGCCGGAAGGTCTCTTCCTGCAGCCCGCCGTACGCCTTCTTCAGTTCCGCGCGGTTGCGGAACAGCTCGAGCACCCGATGATCCTCATCGGGTGCCCGCTCCGGGCGTAGGCTGAGCTTGAGAAATCCGAGTTGTCGCAGCGCCTTCATGAGAAAAGCGGCGGCGGACCGCCCCTTCTCACGCGCCGGTATCTGATCCCGTGCTGGCTGAGAAGCGATGTCCCCGCTCCACGCAGTATTCCAGCCACTTATTTAACATCATGTTACGCGCCCAACGCTGATCCAGTTCACGCTCCGCGCGGCTGCGCAGCGCCTGCAGCAGCGGCTGAGTGTGAACGTCCGCCCATTGCTGGGCCTCGACCAGGCGGGCGTCGTGGTAGATGCGCACGCGCATGTCGGGGTACTTGAGGGCGCCGTGCTC
>Ga0316624_10000043_pt1 | contig 33327 bp, 32 predicted proteins | sample OWC_Aug_N3_C1_D5_FD_207657 | JGI IMG/M metagenome (GOLD analysis project Ga0316624, IMG submission 207657) | Wetland soil microbial communities from Old Woman Creek delta, Ohio, United States - OWC_Aug_N3_C1_D5_A | ecosystem: Environmental > Terrestrial > Soil > Wetlands | place: USA: Ohio... | reverse complement strand
TAATTTCCAGCCGCGCCAGCACCGCGCTGCCGCGGCGCCCGAGACGGAGCACATTGTCGGGCGCCGACAGGCTTTCGATCTCGTCATAGGGCCACTCCGCCAGCACCGTGCCGTCGGGGCCGGCGATGCGCAGGGCGGCGGGGTCAAGCGCCACCACCGCGTCGTGGCGCGCGCTGGTCAAGCCGTCGAAATATATGCCTGCGCCGGAGGTCATGGGCGTGATCTTAAAGGCGGGATCAGTAACTGCCTACATTGAGCGCGTCGGCCAGGCCTTCGCCCAGCGGCGAGCTCGGCCGCCCGGTCGCCCGCACCTTGTCCAGCGCCGAAAGACCTGACAATTGCAGCGATTCCATGCCCAGCCGCCACAACGACAACATTACCGTCGCCCGGTAGATGGTGGAGAAGCCGAGCGCCATGATCACGTAGCCGACCAGCAGGATGCCGGTGGCCGCAACCTGGTGGGCGGTGCTGGGATGGCCGCCGTCGGTCAGTACCCCCACCACCGCGAGCACCGCACCGCCGCCCAATGACGCCACGATGCTGTACAGCACCGCGTACCACAGGAAGCGGACATAGGCGCCGTAGACGTCGCGCATGCGCAGCTTGGAGCGCATCTCGACGGCGCCGAAGCGCAGGCCCGACGACCACCAGCGCAGCACGATGGCCTGGAACGCCGGATAGAGCAGGGCGGCCATGCCGCCGGCGGTGCCGCTCATCAGCAGGGCGAACACGATCACGGCGCCCAAGCCCGGATTGCCGCCCTCGATACGGGCCATCACGTCATCGCCGCCTTGCGCCAACGCATTGCCGAGCGCCTGCCAGTCCACCACGTCGACGAAGGCGCCGACCGCCAGCACGAGCGGGCCGATCACCATGAGCCACATCGGCAGCCCGCGCAGCATGAGCTTGAAGCCGGAGCCGGCGAAGTGGCCGGCGAGATCGCCGTAATAGGTGTTGCTCATCTTGTAGCGCTCGAGGCTGGCGAGTTGGAACGGATAGGCAAGCCCGAGCGTCAGCGCGGTCGCGCTCCACCAGGCGACCGCGCGCAAGGCGAAGGCCCAAGCCGAGCCTTCCTGGTGGAAGCGCAGCCCGCGATAGATCGTGCGCGTCAGCCGATAGCGGCGCGCGCGGTAGACCGCGTATTGCCCGAGCACGCCGAGCCCGGCGAATGCGAACAGCCCGGACAGCCGCCCATACGTGCCGAGATCGAGCGCCGCCAGGAAAAAGCCGGCATAGACCGGAATGAGGATGGCGATCGCAACCAGAAAGCCGAGCAGCAGCTCGAGCGGCGTGCCGGTATATTCCAGTGTCTCGCCGGCAATCTCGGTGTTCGACCACAGGAAGCGGCGCACGTCGGTGGCCAGCCAGAAACGGTAGATGCCCAGCGTGATCATGAGCAGGACCGCGCCGCGGCTAAGCAGCCGCCAATAGCTGCCGGGCGCCCCGAGGAACCGCACGCCGCCCGCCGCCGCGCTCATGCTTGCCCTTGGGCCCGCCATGGCTTGAGGGATAATGGCTCGACCCGGCGGAGGCAATAACGGCCGCTTTCTCCTTTGTTTGCAAGGGGAAAACACCCGCGAAACCGGTCCTTAACCGAGCTTAATTAAGTTTGAAACGGCTCGGCTTCTGATGGTGGCTGGCATGGCCTCGCGGGCATCGGATCGTTGGTTCTGGCGTGATGTGCGGCTGGTTTATGTGCTGCTGGTTTGGGCTGTCTTCAGCGCCGGCCTGTTCGTCTATTTCGACGGCATCATCACATTGCACCGCGAAGCGTCCGCGCCGCCGCAGGCCGCCGGCGACGACGAGCTTTACACCGGCTCGATCGTCGTGGTGCCGCCGCAGGGCGATCACTGCTGGCAGATGATGCTCGACAACCGCACCGGCCGAATGTGGGATGGCGGTTACCTGGATTGCGGCGTCATCGTCGACGCGCTGGCCGAGAACAAACACAACGGCACGGTGCGCGCGGTGCGCATGAACGCGATCGGCGCCGCTTTCCGCGGCGATGGGATGTAAGCGGCGCCTCGGTTTTCGAATGCAAGCGGTGCCCGCGCCGGGAACGGGTTAGACGCTACGCGTACCGATGCGTTGCTGCCGCAGTTAGAAACCGGCAAAATCAACTGCGTCCGTCTTCCCCGTTGCGGCCGGTTGCCACCCGGCGCGGGCACCGGTGAAAACGCGGAGGCATAGGGGAGGGTTCGAGCCGCGCGTGCGCGGCTCGTTTCAGTCTCCGAATTTTTCCGCGTTCAGCCCAACTCCGCCAGCAGCGTCTTCGCCGCCTGCAGATCCGGCCGCTCGAAGCCCTCCGTGAAGGCGCCGTACACCGGCGCCAGCACCTCGCCCGCCTCGGTCTGGCGCGCGCTATCGCGCAGCAGCCTTGCGAGGCTCATGGCGGCGCGCAATTCGAGCGGACGGCAGGATTGTTTGCGTGACATGGCCAAGGCTTCTTGGATAACCCTCTCCGCATCCGCCCCATCGGACGGCGTTTGCGCTCGTAACGCTTCGCCGCGCAGGCGGATAAGCTCGGGCGCAAAGAACCAATTGCCTTTGCGCTGTAGCTCCTCGGCCGAGCGTTCGATCCTGGCCAAAGCCTGCCCGGCCTTGCCGGCGTGCAGCTCCTGTTCGGCGACGAGGACGGCGTACATCGGCCCGAAGGCGGCGCCGCCGGGCTGACTGACCGCATTGGCCATCCCCTCGATTCCGGTGTCGAAATCGCCGTCTTGCGCGGCAAGCCAGCCGCGCATGAATAGCGCATCCATCACTTGCCAAGGGAACTTGTTGCGCTCGGCGAGTGGATGCAGTTCGTCCACCATGATCCGGCAGGCGTCCGCGTCCCTGACCAGAGCCATGGTCAAGGCGCCCCGTTGCAGTGCGTGCGCCAGCGAGTAAGCGTGGCCCAAAGCGCGCGCATCCTCGATCGATTGCAGGGCCATGCTCACGGCCTGTTCGAAAAGTCCTTGTCCCCAGAGACTGAGCGCATAGAAGGAGCGCGCGCACATGCGCGCATCGTGCCCGCCGAAATAGTAGGAATGATCGCGGTGGCGCTCGCGGTCATAGAGGCGGATGACCTCACGTGCCGCCTCGCTCATCCCGGCGAAATCCGGCAAGCGCAGCAGCATCGGCACCTTGGCGTGATAGGCCTCGAGCAGCAGGTCGGCATTGTCGAGTTCGCGCGCGATTGTGAGGAGCTCGTCGGCGAGCCCGGCCGCCTCATCGACACGGCCGCCCGTGGTCGCGTTGAACCAAGCGCCCCAGGTGGCGAGGAAGCGCTCATGCCCGCGGTTGGGCAGCGTCCGGCTCAACGCCCGCGCCCGCTGGTATTGTTCCGTCACCTCCTTCGCCGCCGGACTGATGGCGATCAGCTGGACCAGGCCAATGCCAAGGCGGACGCCAAGCTCGAGACCGTCGCGTTCCGGCGTCTCCGGCATGGCGGCAATCAGGCGCAGCGCGCTGGAATAGTGTGCGAGCGATTCCTTCATGGCGAAGCGGCGCAAATCTCGGTCGCCGGCCTGCCGCCAGTAGTGAATGGCCCTGTCGTTTTGGCCGGCGCCCTCGAACTGCTGCGCCAACACTTCGGGCGCCGTGTCGGGGAAGCGCTTTTCCAGCACCTGTGCAATCGCGCCGTGCAGCGCCTGGCGGCGGGCGCGCAGCATGGTGGAATAGGCCGTGTCCTGCACCAGCGCGTGCTTGAAGGCGTAAATCGCGCCGGGCGCTGCTCCGCGTATCAACAAGAGTTCCGCCTCGGTCAGGCGCGCCAGCGCGTCCTGCAGCACGACATCGGGCAAGCCGGCGACCGCGGCGATCTGCTCGTAGGAGAACTCGCGGCCGATGGCCGCGCCGATCTGCAAGACCTCGCGCGCCGAGCCGAGCCGGTCGACGCGCGACATCAGCGAGGCCTGCAGCGTGGTCGGAATGGCGAGCGGCTGCGCCGGCTGGTCGATCTGTTCGCTCTCGAGCACAGCCTTGGTCAGTTCCTCGACGAACAGCGGTACGCCGTCGGTGCGCTCGACGATCTGCTCGAGCAGCGCGGGCGGCAGCGCCTTGCCGCCGGTGACGTGGTCGACCAGCATCATGCGCTCGCGCCGGCCGAGGCGATTGAGCGTCATGGTGGTGACGTGCGGCTGGCCGGCCCAAGGCGGCTGGAAATCCGGCCGGTGCGTGATGAGCAGCAGTATCGGCAAGGCCTGCATGTGCTCGACCGTGAGGGTGAGCAGTTCGAGCGAGGTCGGATCGCTCCATTGCGCATCCTCGAACGCCATCAGCAGCGGGCCGCGGCGCGCCAGGCCCTTGAGCTGCTCGATCAGCTCGCTCAGCACTTGCGCGCGCTTGCGCTGCGGGTCCATCGGCGCGGGCGCGTCCGCGCGCCGGTCGAGCCCGAGCAGGTCGGCGAAAAGGTTTGCGCGCTCGACGCCGTTGTCGATGCCTTGCGCCAGCACTTTTTCGAGCTTGGCGCGCTTGGCCGCCGGCGTGTCGTCGCGGGCAAAACCGGCGGCGTGCGCCAGCTGCGCAACGATCGGCTGCAAGGCGCTGCCCTGCTGGTGCGGCAGGCAGAAATAGCGCAGCGCGGTCGGGTGCTCGTCGGCGAGCCGTTCGGTGAGCGCCGCGGTGAGCCGCGACTTGCCGATGCCGGGCTCGCCGGACAACAGCACGACGCGGCCTTCGCCTTCCTTGGCCTGCTGCCAGCGGCGCAGCAGCAATTCCAATTCCTCCGTGCGGCCGACCAGCGGCGCCACATTGGCGGCGCGCAGCGCCTCGAAGCGGCTCTGCATGGTGCGCTCGCGCAACACCCGCCAGGCACCGACCGGCCCGTCGAAGCCTTTGAGCGCGCCCGGATCGACCGGCTCGTATTCGAATACGTCGCCGGTCAGCCGCCGCGTGCCGACGTCGATCAGCACGCTGTTGGGCGCGGCGGCCGATTGCAGCCGCGCCGCCAGATTGGGCGTCTCGCCGACCACGTTGCGCTCCTGCGCCTCGCCGCTGCCGACCAGCTCCCCGACCACCACCAGCCCGGTGGCGATGCCGATGCGCACCTGGTGGCCGCCTTTGCCGACCTCGCCGGCCGCGACCTGCTCGATGACCGCAAGCCCCGCGCGCACCGCGTTCTCGGCGTCGGCTTCGTGCGCCTCCGGGTAGCCGAAATAAACCAGCACGCCGTCGCCCATATATTTGGCGACGAAGCCGCGGCAGCGCGCCGCCACGCCGGCCACGCATTTATGGTAGGCGGCGATCACCTCGCGCAGGTCTTCCGGGTCGAGCCGCGTCGACAGCGCGGTCGAGCCGACCAGATCGCAGAACATGACGGTGAGCTGGCGGCGCTCGGCCGTGGAACTTGCGCGCGGGGCGGCGGACGGCGGCGCCGGTTGCGCGGCGGCGGGTGACGCCTCGCCCAGCTTGCCGCCGCACTGGGCGCAGAAGCGCGAGCCGGCCGCGTTGCTGTGCCCGCAGGACGCGCAAGCGAGCGCTTGCGGCGCGCCGCATTGCGGGCAGAAGCGGCTGCCGTCAGGGATTTCCGCCTGGCAGCCGGGGCAGACTTTGCTTGTGGCCATCAGCTACCCTAGCAGCCGGCCACGCCGCTGAGTAGAGGCGCCCTTACTCCGCCGCCTCCGCGCTCGGCAGCCGGTAATCCTTGAACTGCTGGCGCAGCGTCACCTTCTGGATCTTGCCGGTGGCGGTGTGCGGGATTTCGTTCACGAACGCCACGTCGTCCGGCAGCCACCATTTGGCGATCTTGTCCTGCATGAAGGCGAGGATATCCTCTTTCGTGGCCGTCTCGCCCTTCTTGAGCACGATCACAAGAAGCGGCCGCTCGTCCCATTTCGGATGCGCCACGCCGATCACGGCGGCTTCGGCCACCTTCGGGTGGCCGACCGCCAGGTTCTCCAGGTCGATCGAGGAAATCCATTCGCCGCCCGACTTGATCACGTCCTTGGCGCGGTCGGTGATCTGCATGTAGCCGTATTTGTCGACGGTGGCGACGTCGCCGGTGTCGAACCAGCCGTCCTTGCCGAAGGCCGGATCGTGTTCGACCTTGTAGTAGGCGCGCGCGACCGCGGGCCCCCGCACCTTCAGCCGGCCGAAGGTCTTGCCGTCCCAGGGCAGCTCCTTGTTGTTGTCGTCGGTGATCTTCATCTCGACGCCGAACGGCGGATGGCCCTGCTTCTGCTGGATGTCGAGCTTTTCCTCGCCGGTGAGATCGGCATATTCCGGCTTGAGCGAGCCGAGCGTGCCGAGCGGGCTCATCTCGGTCATGCCCCAGGCGTGGCGGACCTCGACGTCGTAGACTTCCTGGAAGGTCTTGGTCATTGCGCGCGGGCAGGCCGAGCCGCCGATGATGACCGTGTTGAGATACGGCAGCTTGGCGCCGGTCTTCTCCAGGTCCTGCAGCAGCATCAGCCACACCGTCGGCACCGCGGCGGTGAAGCTCACCTTGTAGTCGTTGAGCAACTGGTAGATCGAGGCGCCGTCGAGCTTGGCGCCCGGCATCACGATGCTGGCACCCACCATTGGACAGGTTAGCGCTAGGCCCCAGGTATTGGCGTGGAACATCGGCACGACCGGCAGGATCACGTCGCGCGACGACACGCCCATGGCATCGGGCAGCGCGGCGATCATCGTATGCAACACGTTGGAGCGGTGCGAGTAGAGCACGCCCTTCGGATTGCCGGTGGTGCCGGAGGTGTAGCACATGCCGGCGGCGGTGTTCTCGTCGAACTGCGCCCAGGCGAAATCGCCGTCCTCGCCCGCGATCCAGTCCTCGTAGGCGACCGCGTTCTTCAACTTGGTCTGCGGCATGTGCGCGCCGTCGGTGAGGATGACGTAGCGCTCGATGGTCGGCAGCTTGTCGGCGATCTTCTCCAACAGCGGCACGAAGGTGAGATCGACGATCATCATGCGGTCTTCCGCGTGATTGACGATCCACACGATCTGATCGGGGAACAGGCGCGGGTTGACGGTGTGATAGATCGCGCCGATGCCCATGATGCCGTACCAGGCTTCCAGGTGCCGCCAGGTGTTCCAGGCCAGCGTCGCCACCCGGTCGCCGAGCTTGATGCCGTCCTTGGCCAGGCGCTGCGCCACCTTGCGGGCGCGCAGATGGATTTGCGCGTAGTTGGTCTCGACGATCGGCCCTTCGACCGAGCGGGTGATGACCTTGCGCTCGCCGTGATGGGCCGCGGCGTGGTCGATGACGCGATGGCACAACAGCGGCCAATCCTGCATCAAGCCGAGCATGGCATTCCCCTCCTTGAGAGCGTTTCCCGTTTTGGGCCGGCGCCCCTCGCCGGCCGGCCATAAGGTTATCCGCCGCGCCGCCCGGCGCAATGGGTTCGTGATCCGCCAAAATGCCGCAATCCGGCCCGACATCGCCACGATGCGGCTTATGCTCGCGGTTCTCGCATTATCGGGCCTGGCTTTTGGCCTCGGCTTGGGCCTGGCCGGCGCCGAGCCGGTGCCGCTGCCGCGTCCGCGGCCGCCGCTCTGGATTGAGCCGCACTCCTTCGCCGAGGCGGTGGCCGGCCTCGATTTCGATTCGGCCGCCGTCACGGCCGAGCCCACCGACTGCGACCGGCGGCTCGCCGCCATGGCCGAGATCCTGGCCCTCCCGCGGCTGATCGGCCCCGGCGCCTGCGGCGGCGGCGACATGGTCGAGCTCAAGGCGGTCCTGCTGGCCGGGGCGACGCGCGTCGAAATCAAGCCCGCGCCGGTGCTGCGCTGCGCCATGGCGGAGCAGCTCGCGGCCTGGGTGCGCGAGGCCGCCGCGCCGGGCGTGGCGGCGGGCGGCGCAAGCTTGCGCACCGTCGACACCTATGACGACTACGAGTGCCGCGGCCGCAACCGGGTGCCGGGCGCCAAATTGAGCGAGCACGCCAAGGGCAACGCGGTCGACGTGCGCGCCTTCACGCTCGGCGACGGCCGCGTCGTAAGCTTGACCGACGTCGCGGTCGACACGCATTTGCGCGAAGCGCTGCGCGATGCCGCCTGCCGGGACTTCACCACCGTGCTCGGCCCCGGCGCCGATCCCTATCACTCCGGCCACATCCATCTCGACATTGAAACGCGCCACAACGGCTACCGCATCTGCCAATGGGACGTGCACGTGCCGCCGCCAATTCCGCTGCCGCGCCCGCGGCCGGCCGCTGCCGGCGCGCACGTTAAGCATTCCGGCAGACTTAATCGTCCGTCCACTTTCCCTTCACAGTTGCCGGACTATGTCGTCGCCCATGACCATCCGTGACGCGCGCGACAGCCTGATCCGGCCGGAACCTTTGAGCGGCGGGGTCACCCGCCGCAGCCTGCTCACGGCCGGGCTCGGGTTGAGCGGGCTCGCCGGCGTCATGATGCCGGGCGCGACCGCCTATGCCGCGGTCGAAGCCGCCCACGACCTCATCGTCACCGACTACAAGCTCAACCCGCCCGGCTGGCGCGCCGGTCACCGCCTCACCATTACCGTCATCGCCGACCTGCACGCTGGCGGTCCGAACATGGGACTGGAACGCGTACGCCAGGTGGTCGACGCCGGCAATGCGCTGAACAGCGATCTGATCGTGGTGCTGGGCGACTATTTCGCCACCCACCGCTTCGTCACCGAAGTGGTTCCGCCGCCGGCCTGGGCGGCCGAGCTTGCCCGCCTGCGCGCCCCGCTCGGCGTCCACTCGATCCTCGGCAATCACGACTGGTGGTACGACATAACGGGCGTGCGCAAGGCCTTCGCCGGCGTGCAGATGCCGCTCATGGAAAACGATGCCGTGCTCATCGGCGAGCGCGGCCGCCGCTTCTGGCTGGCCGGCCTCGGCGACCAGCTCGCGCATCCGATCGGCCCCGGCGAATTCCGCGGCGTCGACGATCTGCCGGGCACGCTCAAAAAGATCACCACCGACGATCCGGTCATCCTGCTGGTGCACGAACCCGACATCTTCACGGACGTGCCGGAGCGCGTCGCGCTCACCATCGCCGGCCACACCCATGGCGGCCAGATCCGCCTGCCGCTGTTGCCGCCGTTCTACGCGCCGTCGCAATTCGGCGCGCGCTTCGCTTATGGCCACATCGTCGAGCGCGGCCGCCACATGATCGTCTCGGGCGGGCTCGGCTGCAGCAAGGTGCCGCTGCGGCTCGGCGTGCCGCCGGAAATCCTGCGCATTGAATTGGGGGCATGACGCCCGAATGCAAAACGGCGCCGCGACTTTCGTCCGGCGCCGTTGGCGTTAAACCGTTCGTGCGAGCTTACGGGATCAAACCCGAGCCGCTCGAGGCCAGCCGCGGATTGAACGGCGAGTCGCCCTGGCCCGGCGCCAGCACCACCACCACCGTGCCGGTCTTCACCCGCTTGTAGAGGTCGATGACGTCCTCGTTGGTCATGCGGATGCAGCCCGAGGAAATCGCCTGCCCGATATATTCCGGCTGGTTGGTGCCGTGGATGCGGAACAGCGTGTCCTTTTTGCCGTCATAGAGATACATGGCGCGCGCGCCCATCGGGTTTTGCGGCCCCGGCCCGACAAATGCCGGCACGTCGAGGCGCTCCCGTTCGCCGGGGGTCGGCGTCCACGACGGCCATTCCGTCATGCGGCCGACTTTGGCCACGCCCGACCAGGCCATCGCCTCCTCGCCGACCGCGACGCCGTAGCGGATCGCCTTGCTGCCCGGCAGCACGTAGTAGAGATAGCGCGCGTCGGAATCGATCACGATGGTTCCGGGCTCTTCCCGGCGGTGGTAATCGACGATGCTGCGCCGGTACGGCTCCGGGATCTCCGCCTTCTCGTAGGGTGCGGCCGCCAGCAGCTTCTTGTCGCGCGGCGTCAAATTCGCCTCGGACGCCGGCTGAATGGTCGATTGCATGCACCCGCCGAGCAGTACCCCGATGCTCAGCACCAATAACAAACCCCGAACGGCCATTTTCTTGCCTCTTCTCCCAGTCGCCCTGGTTGGCGCCCGCCGCAAGTGAGTCCCAGGGGGCAATTAAGCGAAAAGCCGGCGCAAGTGCCACGAATTCCGGCCTGTTCACAGGCCCTTCCTGTGGACCTGTTGCAAGATTGCCGCACCGCGGCTGGGGCCCGGCGAGCCGGCCCTTACCGCCGGTAGGAGATTGCCGGCAAGACGTTAAGGCGGGGTTTACCTTAACCGATGGTATATTGGCGGAAATTGGCCCGAACCTGCAAAATCGGGGTCAAATGCCACGATAGGACACAAAAGGAAGCGCAATTCCGCCCCAGTCCTTGATCAGTTTACGGGCCTAAGGAAACGCCAAAAAGGTGAGCAAGAGAGTGACAATGGACGCGAGCAAGACACCGGAGCAGACCCAAGCCTCCCGGCACCAGAAGCTTGACGAGCGTTACGGCAAGATCGGCATTTCGGCGGTGGCCGCTGCCGTGCGCCATCAGGGCGAGCTGCGCAATCCGCGCGATGCGGGCGACGCCGCCCTTTACGACCGCGACTGACGCGGCCGCCGAGCTCTGTAGAACCAAGCGAGCGCGAACGAACGTGGGCCGGCAAGGCCCGCGGGCGATATTTATTGTCTTGCGCAATCCGCCGTGATCGGGTCATGAGGGTGGCGCGCGATCCCGCGTGTTCAATGCGTGAGGCGGGGAGTTCATGCTTTCGGTTTACGTTCCGCGCGGCGCCTCGCTCGAACGCATGCCGGTCACCAGCGGCGAGCCGCCGCCGGAGGCCGCGGTCTGGATCGATCTCGTCAGCCCGACCTTGCTGGAAGACAAGCAGGTCGAGGCCCTGGTTGGCATCGCGGTGCCCACGCGCGAGGAGATGCAGGAGATCGAGGTTTCCAGCCGGCTCTATGTCGAGAACGGCGCACGCTACATGACCGCGACGCTGATGTGCCACTCCGACACCGCGGTGCCCAAGACCACGCCGGTGACCTTCATCCTGGCCGGCCACCGCCTGGTCACCGTGCGCTACGACGACCCGCGCCCCTTCGCCATGGTCGAGCAAAAGCTCGCGCGCTCGTGTCCACCCAAGATTTCCGGCGAGTCGGTGATGATCGACCTGATCGATGCCGTGATCGACCGCGCCGCCGACATTCTCGAGCGCGTCGGCGCGGAGATCGACCAGATCTCGCATTCGATCTTCGAGCCCGAGGACGACATGGCGACGCCGGACTACAAGGAAGTGCTCAAGGCGCTCGGCCGCAAGGGCGACCTGACCTCGAAGGTGCGCGAGAGCCTGGTGTCGATCGGCCGCATGCTCTTGTTTCTCCACAACGAGGCCGAGAACCTGAAATGGCCGAAGGATACCCGCGCCCATCTGCAATCGATGCGGCGCGACACCTCATCGCTGTCCGACCATGCTACCTATCTCTCCAACAAGACGACCTTCCTGCTCGAAGCCATGCTGGGCGTGGTCAATCTCGAGCAGAACGCCATCATCAAGATCTTCTCGATCGCGGCGGTGATCTTCATGCCGCCGACGCTGGTCGCCTCGATCTATGGCATGAACTTCCACCACAACATGATCGAGCTCGACTGGGAGTACGGCTACCCGCTCGCGCTGTTCATGATCGTGCTCACCGCCGTGCTGCCGATTTTGTTTTTCAAGTGGAAGACGTGGCTCTAGCCGTAATTGCCGCGCGAGAACGAACTTATCCCCGTTCTCACGGCGAAAAGCCCCGTAAAAACAAAGCGCGAAAAAAACTTATCCTCGCTCGCTGGCGCGCGCTTATCTTGGTCGCGTCCTGCTCTTCGAGGGGCGTCTTCTAGAGACGATCCTGAAGGCGGAGCAGGTTGCGGCGCCCGCGGGCAAGCCTCGTAAGCTTGCGCTCGGGAGGCCCCGGGACCCGACCGGGCGGCACTAGGACCGCTCTGCAGGGTGCCTGCTGGACTGGGACTGCGCGGCAACGCGCTCGTCCCAGGAAGCGCGGACCCGGGGACTTAAAGACGCCGCCAGTGGAGCGCCGAGAGGCGCCCCTCCGCTAGCGCAAAGCGGAGGGGACACGCCTCGCAAGCGTGTCGGGCGGTTTCGCCAACCGCTCGAGGGGCCTCGCACGCCCCTGCGTTTCCCGGCGCTCCGCTCCCCTCGTGGGGAGGGTGTCCGACGACGGGCCTACCCGGGGCCCCGACAAAGAATACGGGCGGCGGAGCGTTGGCTGTTTGGAAACTTAATCAGAGGAACGAACGCGCGGGCAAAAAAACTCGACGTCATGCGTGGGCTTGACCCGCGCATCCATGACGCGCTGCCACTCGGGAAAACTTACGACGGCAGATGGCGCTGCGAGGCATCATGGATTGCCGGGTCAAGCCCGGCAATGACAACGGAGAGAATGCGTCGCGCGCATCACGCACATCACGCGCGCATCGCCTCACACATGCTGGCCGCCGTTGATGTGAATCTCTGCGCCGTTCACATACGACGACGTCTCCGTGCACAGCACGTAGATGATCTTGGCCACCTCGTCGGGCGTGCCGAGCCGGTGCATGGGGATCTGCTCGACGATCTTCTCGGTGCCGGGCGACAGGATGGCGGTGTCGATCTCGCCCGGCGCGATCGCGTTGACGCGGATGCCGAGCCGGCCGAAGTCGAAGGCCATCTCGCGCGTGAGCGAGGCGAGCGCCGCCTTCGAGGTGGCATAGGCCGAGCCCGCGAACGGGTGCACGTGCGAGCCGGCGATCGAGGTCACGTTCACGATCGAGCCTTTGGCCACCTTCAACTGATCCACCAGCCCGCGCGCCAGCATGATGGGACCGAAGAAATTCACCTGGAACACCTGGTGCCAGACCTCGATGGCGGTATCGAGTGTGCCCATGCGCTTGCCGCCCTCGGCCTTGGGCGAGATCGCGGCATTGTTGACCAGCGCGTGCAACTCGTTGCTATCCAGGCGGTTCTTGATCTCCTCGACCGCCGCCAACGTGTTGGCCTCGTCGGCGAGGTCGACCTGGATGTGGTCTTCGGGTCCGGCTTCCCACGGGCAGTTCTCCGGAAACGGATGCCGCGAGCAGGTGATGACGCGCCAGCCGGCGGCCGAGAAGCGCTTGACGGTCGCATGACCGATGCCGCGGCTCGCCCCGGTCAGGAGCAGGGTGCGGCGCGGCTGGTTGGGTTGCGAGGTGGGCATGGGCAGAATGCTAGCTCACGGATAGAGCCGCGTCTTGCTCCAGGCGCCGCCGGGCGCGGCGCGGCGGAATTCGACGCGGTCGTGCAGGCGGAACGGCCGCTCCTGCCAGAATTCGATCGCCGTGGGCACGATGCGGTAGCCGGACCAGCGCGGCGGCCGCGGCACGGCGCCGATGGCGTATTTGGCGGCATAGAGCGCGATTGCCTTCTCGAAGGCGAGCCGGCTTTCCAGCGGCGCCGACTGCTTGCTCGCCCAGGCGCCGATCTGCGCCTGCTTGGGGCGGGTGGCGAAATAGGCATCCGCCTCCTCATCGGTAACCCGCTGCACGCGCCCGCGCACGCGCACCTGGCGATTGGAGGATTTCCAGTGAAACACCAGCGCTGCCACGGGATGCACGTCCAGTTCGCAGCCCTTCTGGCTGTCCATATTGGTGTAAAAAACGAATCCCCCGTCATCGACGCCCTTCAGCAGTACCATGCGGGCGTTCGGCGCCCCGTCGGCGTCGACGGTCGCCAAGGTCATGGCGGTGGGATCGCGCGGTTCCGAGGCGGTGGCGTCCTTGAGCCAGGCGGCAAACAGCCGAAAAGGCTCGTCCGCGGCGGTGAAATCACCACTCGTTAACCAGCTTGGGTGTTCAATTGGTTTGGTGTCGGACATCCCTTGGAGCGCTCGTGTGGCCGGGGCAGTCAGTCGTATTTGGGGTTCTTATAGTGGATGTGCGCCGCGCCGCCTATGGCGCGGCCCGGCCGCGGCCATGGCGCTCGCGCTTTGCGTCGGCGGCTGCAGCATGTCCTCCCAGTTCGATTCCTTCTTCGGCGCCGGCGACAAGATCGATACCACCGGCTCGATCACGCCGCCGCCCGGCAGCAAGCAGGCGAGCAAGCTGCCGCCCGACGGCGATCTCGCCTTTGCCCGCGCCGCCGCCAGCGAGGTGCTCCGGCGCGGCGAGAAGGACTCGAGCCTGCCGTGGGAAAATCCGAGCAGCGGCGCGCGCGGCACCGTCACGCCGATTGCCTCCGCCTATACCCAAGACGGCCATACCTGCCGGAATTTCCTGGCGAGCTATGTCAACGGTGGCGACGAGGCCTGGCTCACCGGCGAAGCCTGCAGGCAGCCAAAGGGCGTCTGGGAAGTCCGCAGCCTCAAGCCTTGGAAGCGCTCGTAACCGCGTTGCATCCGAGCCGTTAGAACCCCACATTTAGTGTCGAGTCGCCGGCGTTCGGCCGGCGAGGGGCATTTCACGGAGATTGAAGAGGATGCGCGACCCCTACCAAGTCCTGGGGGTATCGAAGGGTGCGAGCGAAGCCGAGATCAAAAGCGCCTTCCGCAAGCAGGCCAAGAAGCTGCACCCCGACGCCAATAAGCACGATCCCAAGGCGGCCTCGCGCTTCGCCGAGCTCAACGCCGCCTATGAGATCGTCGGCGATGAAGAGAAGCGCAAAGCCTTCGACCGCGGCGAGATCGACGCGGAGGGCAAGCCGCGCTTCCAGGGCTTCGAGGGCTTCGGCGCGCAGCCGGGCGGCGGCTTCCGGCAGGGCCCGGGCGGCGCCCATTTCGAGAGCTTCAATTTCGGCCCCGACGGCTTCCAGCGCACCGGTGGGGGTGGGGCAGGCGGGTCTCGCGGCGGCGGCTTCGAAGACATTCTGCGCGACATGTTCGGGGGTGCGGCGCGCGGACGCGGCGCGCACGGCGCGCAGTTCGAGCCGGAGGACTTCGGCGCCCCGACCACCGGCCAGGACCTGCACGCCTCCCTCACCATCGGCCTGCCAGAGGCGGCCAAGGGCTCCAAGGCGCGCGTGCATCTGCCCACGGGCAAGGACGTCGAGGTCAAGATCCCGGCCGGCATCCTGAGCGGGCAAACCATCAGGCTCAAAGGCCAGGGCTGGCCGAGCGCCACCGGCAAGGCGGGCGATGCGCTGATCACCGTCAACGTCGCGCCGCATCCGCTGTTCACGCCGGACGGCTCCGATCTGCGGCTCGACCTGCCGATCACGCTTTATGAGGCGGCGCTCGGCGGCAAGGTGCGCGTGCCGACGCTCGATGGCGCGGTGGAATTGGCAATCCCGCCCGGCACCAATTCCGGCCGCACCTTCAGGCTCAAGGGCAAGGGCCTCAAGACCAAGGGCGGCAGCGGCGACCTGCTCGCCACCGTGCGCATCGTGCTGCCGGAAGGCTCCGACGAGGAGTTCAAGGAGCTGATGAAGAAGTGGCGCGACAGCAAGCCCTACGATCCGCGCAAGGATCTCGGCTGATCACGACTTCTTCACGCCGCTCTTGTCGACCTGCTCGTAGACCGTCTTGGTGACCCTCTCGAGCCGATCGCGATCGGCCGGACCGCTCACCACATAGGCGATCTTGTTATCGACCCAATAGAACGCCGCCGAGTGGTCGTCGCTCTTGTAGCGCAGCGCGCTCTCCGGCGCGGTCGCCTTCGCGCAATAAATGGTGAAGCGCTCGCCCGAGGCGTTTTCATACATGTAGAACGCCGCCGCCTCGCCGGTGGGCCCGGGCAGCAGCCTGCCGCCGACCAGCTTGAGCCCGATCGATTCCAGGTCGGGAACCTGCAGCGCCGCGCCGAACCGCTTCGACAGCCATTGCGTCATATGGGCGCGCTCGCTGCCCGGCACTTCGACCGGATGCCGGACCTCGACGACGTAAAGCTTATAGGCGTCGAGCGCGTCGGCGGTGATGGTGCTGAAGCTGCTCGGCGAGGCGGTGGCGCCGCGCGCCAGCCAGCCGCTGCCGCCGCCGATCACGAAGGCGAAAACGGCCGCGGCCGCGACCGCCGCGAAGGAGCGCCTGCGTCCGCCGCCTTGCCGCATGATCTGGTCGAGCTTCAGCCGCGCCGGCACCGGCTCGTCGGCGGTGGCGCCGTAGCGCGCGCGGACGGCTTCGGCCTGCGCCCGCCAGGCGGCGACGGTCGCGGCCTGTTCGGGATGCGCAGCGAGCCAACTGGCGACGGCCTCGCGCCGATCGGCGGGCAATTCGCCGTCGACATAGGCATGCAACTCGTCTTCGGTTACCGGTGAATTGTTATCGATCATAGCTCCACCTTGTCCTTCTTTATTTCACGCGGCGCAGCGCCGGGCGCCCGCCTTCGAGATAAGTCTTGATCTGCACGCGCGCCCGCGCCAGCCGCGACATTACGGTTCCGATCGGCACGCCTTGCACTTCGGCGACCTCGCGGTAACTCAGGCCTTCCAGCACCACCAGCAGCAGCGCGGTGCGCTGCTCCTCGACCAACAGCGCGAGCGCGCGCTCGATGTCGCGCCCGCCCGCTTCCGGTCCCGCCAGATCGGGCGCGTCGTTGTCCTCGATCGACGACAGCACCGGCCGGCGCGCCAGCGAGCGCAACCGGTTGCGGTTGAGGTTGGTCAGGATCGTGTACAGCCAGCTGCGGATCTCGTCGCCCTGGAACAGATGCTCCGAGCGCAGCGCGCGCACCAGCGTGTCCTGAACCAGATCGTCGGCGGTGTCGGCATCCCGCGTGAGCGCGCGGGCGTAGCGGCGCAGCGCGGGGATCGCCACCTCGATCTTCTGCCGGAACGTGGGCAAGCCGGTCCTCCTTGTTCGACCGTTAGAAAACCCCGCAATACGGATCATATTCCCCAAACTGAATGGAATTAACAGTGCCAAGCGGCCGAGCCGGCCGTTTGCTTGATGGCCCCGAGACCCTATGCCATAGGGAGACGGCCGGCGCTTACCGGCAAGCGGAGAGGTTAATGCCCGACAGTCCAGGTCTGATGCGCGGCAAACGCGGCCTGATCATGGGCGTGGCCAACAACCGCTCGATCGCCTGGGGCATCGCCCGCGCGTGCCGCGAGCAGGGCGCCGAGCTCGCCTTCACCTACCAGGGCGACGCGCTGAAGAAGCGGGTCGAGCCGCTGGCCGCGGAGGTCGGCGGCCTGGTGGCCGGCCATTGCGACGTCACCGATCCTGCGAGCTTGGACGCGGTGTTCGCCGCCGTGCAGTCGGTCTGGGGCTCGCTCGACTTCGTGCTGCACGCCATCGCCTTCTCCGACAAGGACCAACTCGACGGCCGCTATGTCGACACCACCGAGGACAACTTCACCAAGACCATGCTGGTGAGCTGCTACTCGTTCACGGCGATCGCCCAGCGCGCGGAAAAGCTGATGTCGAACGGCGGCTCCATGCTCACGCTCACCTATTACGGCTCCGAGAAGTGGATGCCGCATTACAACGTCATGGGGCTCGCCAAGGCGGCGCTCGAATGCTCGGTGCGCTACATGGCGGCCGACCTGGGCGTGAAGAACATCCGGGTCAACGCCATCTCCTCGGGCCCGATCAAGACGCTGGCCGCCTCCGGCATCGGCGACTTCCGCTACATCCTGCGCTGGAACGAGTACAACACGCCGCTGCGGCGCAACGTGTCGCTGGAGGACGTCGGCAAGGCCGGCGTCTATTTCCTCTCCGACATGTCGAGCGGGGTGACCGGCGAAATCCACCACGTCGACGCCGGCTATCACATCGTCGGCATGAAACATCCCGACGCGCCGGATATCACGGTGGGCAAGGAAGAGTAGTGCGCGCGTCATGGCCGCGCCCACCATCTACTACATCCGCCACGGCGAGACCGAATGGAACGTCGAAGGCCGCCTGCAAGGCCAGCAGGACGTGCCGCTGAATGCCCGCGGCCGCGCCCAGGGCGCCCACTGCGGCGAGATCCTGCGCGATCTGTTCGCGCGCGACGGGCGCGATCCAGCCTCGCTCGACTACGTATCGAGCCCGCTTTCCCGCGCCCGCCAAACCATGGAATTGGCGCGACCGGCGCTTGGCTTGAAGCCGGACGGCTACCGCATCGAGCCGCGGCTCATCGAGATCTGCTTCGGCCAATGGGAAGGCTTCACCATTGCGCAGCTGCGCACGCGCGATCCGCAACGCATCGCCGCGCGCGAGCACGATAAATGGCATTTCGAGCCGCCGGGTGGGGAGAGCTACGAAAAGATGTCGGCGCGCATGCGCGACTGGTACCAAGGCTTGCGCCGCGACAGCGTGGTGACCGCCCATGGCGGCACCGCGCGCGGTCTTATCGCCTATCTTGGCATCGCCAAGCCGGCCGCGGCGCCGCTGCTCGATATCGCGCAGGGCGTCGTCTATGTGTTCGAGGGCGAGCGGCTCACGCGCTACGCCTGAGCGCGCCTGCAATATCCGGCATTTCGGGCGGTGTTAGGGACTTTTTGGCCGCTTATTTGACCGCCGCATGGGCGCGCGGTACCAAACTCCGCGAACAGCGGAACCGCCATGTCGTTCAACACTTTCGGTCATCTATTCCGTTTCACCAGCTTCGGCGAGAGTCACGGAGCGGCGATCGGCTGCGTGGTCGACGGCTGCCCGCCGCGCATCCCGCTCGAAGTCGCCGACATCCAGCGCGAGCTCGACCGCCGGCGGCCGGGCCAGTCGCGCTTCACCACCCAGCGGCAGGAGCCGGACACGGTGAAGATCATGTCCGGCGTCTTCACCGACGAGCAGAGCGGCCGGCAAGTCACCACCGGCACGCCGATCATGCTAATGATCGAGAACGTCGACCAGCGCTCGAAGGATTATTCCGAGATCAAGGACAAGTACCGGCCCGGGCACGCCGGCTACACCTACGACGTCAAATACGGCATCACCGACTACCGCGGCGGCGGCAGAGCCTCCGCGCGCGAGACCGCGGCGCGCGTCGCCGCCGGCGCCGTCGCGCGCAAGATCGTGCCGGGGCTCACCGTGCGCGGCGCGCTGGTGCAGATGGGCCCGCACAAAATTGATCGTTCGCGCTGGGACTGGAACGAGATCGGCAAAAACCCGCTCTTCTGCCCGGACGCCGAGCAGGCCAAGTTCTTCGAGAGCTATCTCGATGACCTGCGCAAGCAGGGTTCCTCGGTCGGCGCGGTGATCGAGGTTGTCGCGGAAGGCGTGCCGGCGGGCTTGGGCGCCCCGGTCTACGCCAAGCTCGACGGCGACCTCGCCACCGCGCTCATGGGTATCAACGCGGTCAAGGGCGTCGAGATCGGCGACGGTTTCGCCACCGCCGAAATGCGCGGCGAGGACAATGCCGACGAGATGCGCATGGGCAACGACGGCAAGCCGGTGTTCCTGTCCAACCATGCCGGCGGCATCCTCGGCGGCATTTCCACGGGGCAGGCGATCGTCGCCCGTTTCGCGGTCAAGCCGACCTCGTCGATCCTGATCCCGCGCAAGACCGTCGACCGCTACGGCCGCGACACCGAGGTCGTGACCAAGGGCCGCCACGACCCGTGCGTCGGCATCCGCGCGGTGCCGATTGGCGAAGCGATGGTGGCGTGCGTGCTGGCCGACCACTATCTCCTGCACCGCGGTCAGGTGGGTGATGGGACGGCGTGGCCGTTCAAGCCGCCCGCTTAACGCCGCCGAGGTAACGCCCGTGCCCGATAGCCACAGCAGAGTCGATGCGGCCATCAAAGCCTTCGCCAAGGGCGAGATCGTCGTCGTCACCGACGATTACGACCGCGAGAACGAAGGCGACCTGTTCGTCGCCGCTTCGCTCTGTACGCCGGAGAAGATGGCCTTCATCATCCGCAATACCTCCGGCATCGTCTGCGCGCCGCTCGGCGGCGAGCTGGCGCGCCGGCTGCATCTCGAGCCGATGGTGGCGGAGAACGAAGCGCCGCTCGGCACCGCCTTCACCGTCTCGGTCGACGTGCGCCACGGGCTCACCACCGGCATCTCGGCCGAGGAACGCTGCAACACCGTGCGCGCGCTCGCCAACGACAACAGCGGCGCCGGCGATTTCGTGCGCCCCGGCCACGTGTTTCCGCTGGTCGCGCGGCAGGGCGGTGTGCTTATGCGCTCCGGCCATACCGAGGCCTGCGTCGATCTTTGCCGCTTGGCCTCCCTGCCGCCGGTCGGCGTGCTGTCCGAACTCACCAACGACGACGGCACGGTGATGCGCGGGCCGCAGGTCGCCGCCTTCGCGCAGAAACATAAATTCGCGCAGGTCTCGATCGCCGAGCTGATCGCCTACCGGCAGAACCGCGACAAGCTGGTGGAGCGCGTGGGCGAATTCCACGTCGCCTCGGAGATCGGCACGCTCAACGGCTATGCCTATGTCACGCCGTTCGATCGCGTGCATCACATGGCTTTCGTCTATGGCGAAATCGGCGACGGCACGGACATGCCGGCGCGCTTGCACCGCGCCGACGTGATCGGCGATGTGTTCGGCGGCGCCAAGCCGATCCATGCCGCGCTAGCGCGCTTCAAGACGGCCGGCCGCGGCGTCATCGTGTTCTTGCGCGACGGCACCGCCGGCGTGCCGGTGGCGGAAATCCCACACGAGGACGACACCGGGACCGACGCCGCCCGCTCCCGGCAATGGCGCGAGATCGGCCTTGGCGCGCAAATCCTCAAGGATCTCGGCATTTCCTCCATACGCCTGCTGGCTTCCAGCAAGCGCACCTATGTCGGCCTCCGCGGCTTCGGCATCGAGATCATCGATACCGAGACGCTGGACAGCTGACCCGCCTTTTTTTCGCCCGCTGGCCGGCATACCGTTGCGGCGGAGAGCGTGACATGGGGCGATGTCGGTTCTGGGCAGGTGGCGGCGCGGCGGCGGCGGTTGCAATCGCGGCTTTCTCCGCCGCGGTGTGGGCGGCGCCCGGCATTCCGCGCTTTGCCGACAAGCGCCCGAACGCCGTTCTGGTCGACGTCGAGCTGGTGCTCGCGGTCGACGTTTCCTATTCGATGGATCCGGAAGAGCAGGCGCTGCAGCGCGAGGGCTACGTCAAGGCGCTCGGCTCGAAGGAATTCATGCAGGCGCTGCACGAGGGCCCCAGCGGCAAGATCGCCGTCACTTATATCGAATGGTCCAGCCAGTACGATCAGAAGATCATCATGCCGTGGCGGCTGATCGAAGACCCCGAATCGGCCGACGCGGTCGCTTCCGAGCTTGCCAACGCGCCCTACCGGCGCGCCTCGCGCACGTCGATCTCCGGCGGCCTGCGCTTTGCCCAGACCTTGTTCGACAACAGCGGCTATCGCGGTCTGCGCCGCGTGATCGACGTCTCCGGCGACGGCGCCAACAATTCTGGACCGCCCGTGGCGCAGACGCGCGACGAGGTGGTGGCGAGCGGCATCACCATCAACGGCCTGCCGATCATGCTCAAGCGCGCCAATCCCGGCACCATGGATATCAAGGATCTCGACGTCTATTATGAAGACTGCGTGATGGGCGGACCGGGCGCCTTCGTCATTCCGATCCGCGAGCGCGAGAAATTCATCGAGGCGATCCGCACCAAACTGGTGCTGGAGGTCGCCGGCCGTCTGCCCGCGCCGCGCGTCGTCCCGGCCTCGGCCGAGAAGCCGCGCATCTCGTGCACCATCGGCGAACAGATGTGGCAGGACCGCTGGGGCGGTTTCGATCTCAAATAGGCGCGCTAGCACGCGAACTTCGCCACCAGCTCCACGTGATACGAATAGCGGAACTGGTCGACCGGCGTGACCGAGGCCAGCCGGTAACCGCCATCAACGAGAATGCGGGCGTCGCGCGCGAAACTCGTGGCGTCGCACGATACCGCCACCACCAGCGGCACCGCGCTCTTGGCGAGCTCGCGCGCCTGCGCCTCGGCGCCCTGGCGGGGCGGATCGAACACCACGGCGTCGAAGGCCTTGAGCTCGCTGCCGACGAGCGGGCGGCGGAAAAGATCGCGCGTGATCGTCTCGACCGGCTTCAGGCCGTTGGTGGTCGACGCCGCTCGCTTGAGCGCCTCGACCGCGCCGGCGTCGATATCGGCGGCGGTCACACGCGCGCGCTCGGCGAGCCGCAGGGCGAAGGGGCCGATGCCGCAGAACATGTCGGCGACGCGCTTGGCGCCGCCGACATGTTCAAGCACCAGCCGCGCCAAGGTGGCCTCGCCGTCCGCCGTCGCCTGCAGGAAAGCGCCCGGCGGCAGCGGGACACTGGCGCTGCCCACTTTCAGCGTGGGTTGCGCGCGCTGGGCGACAAGTTCGCCGTGGCGGGTGAGCCGGGCAAGCTTATGCTGGTCGGCGGCGCGGGCGAGCGCACCCATGCGGGCGGCATCGAGCGGACCAGAGCCGCGCACGTCCACGTCCAGGCCGGAATCGGTCGCGGTCATCTGGATGTCGAGCGGCTTCTGCGTGGGCTTGAGCAACTCGGCGATAGCCCAGGCCGCCGGAATCGCTCCGCTAAGCCCGGGCGCCAGAATGGGACAGGCGTCGATGGCGACGATGTGATGCGCACGCGGCGCGGTGAAGCCGACCTCCAGCAGTTTGGGATCGCCGCGCCGCGCGTGCAGCACCGCGCGCCTTCGGCCTTGCCCGTGTGCGTCGATCAGCGCATCGACAGGCGCGACCAACCCGGCATGCGCCAACGCCTCGACCACGAGGCCGCGTTTCCAGAGGTGATACTCGGCGAGCGACCAGTGCTGCAGCGCGCAACCGCCGCACTGGCCGAAATGCTTGCAGATTGGCGTGGCACGTTCGTGGCTCGGCTTGTCGACATGAACCAGATGCCGCCGGTCGGGATGGCCGGGCAGGGGTTTGACCGTCACCACTTCGCCCGGCAGCGTGTAGGGCACATAGATGGGGCCTGCCGGGCTATCAGCGACGCCGTCGCCGCGGTGGCCGAGGCGGGAGATGGTGAGCCGTTCAGTCACGCGCGGCCCCGAGCAAAAATTCGACATTGCCGTCGCCGCCTTCGATGGGGGACGGGATGATCCCAAGCACGCGCCAGCCGCGCGAAGCGACGAAGGCCGCAATATCTGCGCACACCGCTTTGTGCACCGCCTCGTCCCGCACGATGCCTTTCTTGACGGCAGCGGGTCCCGCCTCGAATTGCGGCTTGATCAGCGCCACCAATTGCGTGCGATGCGCAACCATCTTGAGGGCCGCCGGCAAAACCAATTTCAGCGAAATGAAGCTGACGTCGACAGTGACCAGATTCGGCGTCTCGCGGAAGCTGGCAGGGGAGCAGGCGCGGATATCCGTGTTCTCCAGCGACACCACCTCCGGCCGCGCACGCAAGGAGTCGTGCAACTGCCCACGCCCAACATCGATGGCGAACACGCGGCGCGCGCCGCGCTCCAGCAGCACCTGCGTGAAGCCGCCGGTGGAGGCGCCGACATCGAGGCAGACGCGCCCGCGCGGATCGAAGCCGAAATGATCGAGCGCCGCGGCAAGCTTCACGCCGCCGCGCGAGACGTAAGGATGCGCGGGACTGGCGTCCAAGCGGGCGTCGACCGGGATTTCCTCGGAGGCTTTGCGCACCACTGCGTCATTGGCTCTGACCAGGCCGGCTTTGATCGCGGCCTGCGCCTTGGCGCGGCTCTCGAACAGGCCACGCTCGACCATCAGGCGATCGGCGCGTTGGCGGGCGGTCATTGGGACTTTTCCCGGGCGCAGCGCAGCGCGAAGCGGTGCGCTGCAGACCTGGGATCGCGACAGAGAAGGCGATGGGGCATCACAGAGAAAGCTGGTCGGCAAGATCGCGCCATTCGGGATTCAATTTCTCAATCAGCTCAAACTTCCAAACCCGGCGCCGACGCTTCAACGCGCGTTCGCGTGCGCGGCCCTCAAGAATAGAAGAATATTCTTCAATATAAACCAGCATGACGACGCCATAGTTCTTGGTAAAACCGGATACCGCTTTTCCTTTATGTTCGCTCGTGCGGCGGATTAGGTCACTGGTCGTGCCGATGTAAAGCACGCCCCTCGGACGGTTTGCGAGAATATAAAGAAAGAATCGGCTCTCAATCATAGAGGCCGCTACAGTTGCAGACGTCCGTTATGGAACGGTCCCGGGTCTGCGGCGCATCACTTCGTGCTGCGCCGCGCCCGGGAAAAGTCACGCCCGCTTCACTGTCCCCGCGGCGGCGTCCTTGCCGAGCGCCTCGAATGCCTTGGCGACGATCGCACGGGCGTCGAGGCCGGCGGTGGCATACATGGCGGCGGGCGAATCCTGGTCGATGAACACGTCCGGCAGCACCATCGCGCGCACCTTCATGCCGCGGTCGAGCAGGCCTTGCTCGGCCAGCGTCTGCAGCACGTGCGAGCCGAAGCCGCCGACGGCGCCTTCCTCAATGGTGATGAGCACCTCGTGCTCGCGCGCAAGCCGCAGCAGCAGCTCGGTATCGAGCGGCTTGGCGAAGCGCGCATCGGCGACCGTGGTGGACAGGCCGAGCGCGGCCAATTCGTCGGCGGCCTTGAGGCATTCGCCGAGCCGCGCGCCGAACGAGAAGAGCGCTACCTTGTGGCCCTCGCGCAGGATGCGGCCCTTGCCGATCTCGAGCGGCTTGCCTTCGTCCGGCATCGGCACGCCCAACCCTTCGCCGCGCGGATAGCGCAGCGCGGACGGACGGTCGTCGATCGCGACCTGGGTCGCCACCATGTGCACCAGCTCGGCCTCGTCGGCCGCCGCCATCAGCACGAAGCCGGGCAGGCAGCCGAGATAGGCGACGTCGAAGGCGCCGGCATGGGTCGGTCCGTCGGCGCCGACCAGTCCGGCGCGGTCGATGGCGAAACGCACAGGGAGCCGCTGGATCGCGATATCGTGCACCACCTGGTCGTAGGCGCGCTGCAGGAAGGTCGAATAGATCGCAGCGAACGGCTTGAAGCCCTCGGCCGCCAAGCCGCCACAGAACGTCACCGCGTGCTGCTCGGCGATGCCGACGTCGAAGCAGCGTTGCGGAAACGCTTTTTGAAACAGATCTATTCCGGTGCCCGACGGCATCGCGGCGGTGACGCCGACGATCTTGTCGTCTTTGCGCGCTTCCTTGATCAGGCTCTCGCCGAAAACCTTGGTGTATTGCGGCGCGCCGCCCTTGGACTTGGCCTGCGCGCCGGTGGCGACGTCGAACTTGACCACGCCGTGATATCTATCGGCGGAGGTCTCGGCCGGCGCGTAGCCTTTGCCCTTCTCCGTCACCACGTGCAGGAGGATCGGCCCGCTCTCGGCATCGCGTACGTTGCGCAGCACCGGCAGCAGGTGATCGAGATTGTGGCCGTCGATCGGGCCGACATAATAGAAGCCGAGCTCCTCGAACAGCGTGCCGCCGGTCCAGAAGCCGCGCGCATATTCTTCGGCGCGCTGCGCCTTCTGCTCGAAGAACTTCGGCAGGTGCTTGGCGAGCTGTTTGCCGATGTCGCGCAGCGTGCGGTAGGTCTTGCCCGAGATCAGCCGCGCCAGATAGGCCGACATGGCCCCGACCGGCGGCGCGATCGACATGTCGTTGTCGTTCAGGATGACGATCAGCCGCGAGTTCATCGCGCCGGCATTGTTCATCGCCTCATAGGCCATGCCCGCCGACATGGCGCCGTCGCCGATCACGCAGACGACGTTGTTCTCCTTGCCTTCGAGGTCGCGCGCGACCGCCATGCCGAGCCCGGCCGAGATCGAGGTCGAGGAATGGGCGGCACCGAACGGGTCGTATTCGCTCTCGGTGCGCTTGGTGAAGCCGGACAGCCCGCCGCCTTGGCGAATCGTGCGGATGCGCTCGCGCCGTCCGGTCAGGATCTTGTGGGGGTAGGCCTGGTGGCCGACGTCCCAGATCAGCCGGTCGGCGGGCGTGTCGAAGACGTAATGCAGGGCGACGGTGAGCTCCACCACGCCAAGGCCGGCGCCGAGATGGCCGCCGGTGCGGGCGACAGCGTCGATGGTCTCCCAGCGCAGCTCGCCGGCCAGCTGCTTGAGCTGCTCGGGCGACAGGTTTTTCAGATCGCGCGGGTATTTGACGCGGTCGAGAAGCGGTGTTTTGGAGGCCTCGGACAAGACTAAACTCCGAACTTCGGGTCGCCGCCCGGTCAGGATACGCCAGCGAGGCTTACACAGTTCCATGCCGACAGGCAATTCATCCGGCGGCGGCCCTTGTCTGCCGCGATTTCGCCACCATCGGGACCACGGCCCCAGGCCGACGCTAGGAATGGCCCGAATGAAGCGCCGGCGGCGCAAGCTATCCGGTATCCCTGGGTCGCAGAAGCCTCCGGCCACCGCCCAGGGTTTCGCCGCTCCGGTTAATCCACGTCGAGCGGCTCGCTGCCGGTCGGCTTGCCGTCGGCTCCGAGCGTGATCTTCTCGACCCGCGCTTCCGCGTGGCGCAAGAGCTCCTCGCAGCGCGCCTTGAGCGCCTCGCCGCGCTCGTAGATCGCCACCGATTCCTCGAGCGGCACCTTGCCTTCTTCGAGCCGCTTGACGATCGATTCGAGCTCCTCGATCGCGCGTTCGAAGGGCATCTTCTTCACGTCGGTATTATTTTCGGCCATGTCCCGTGTTCCAGCGATTTCCTTCGGCGCATCCTATTCCGGGCGAGGCAAGCGAAGATAGCCGGGAATATCAACCGTCGCGACCGGCCCGCCGCCAGCGCCGCCCGGTCATGGCGAGCATCCAGGCGCGCGGCAGCAGGCGCGGCAACAGGGTCATGATGCGGTTGGGCCTGCCCGGTACCACCACGCGGTGGCCGGCCATGAAGCCTTCATAGCCCTCGCGCGCCACTCGTTCCGGCGAGCGGTTCATGAAGTCGGGGAAATAGTCGCGCGGCATCCCGGCCTGCGCAAAGAATTCGGTCTCCACCGGGCCCGGGCAGAGCGCGCAGACGCGCACGCCTTCGCTTTTCAGTTCCGCGTGCATGGCCTCGCTGAATGAGAGCACATAGGCCTTGGTGGCGTGATAGACCGCCATGCCTGGGCCCGGCAGGAAGCCGGCGACGGAGGCGACATTGAGGATGCCGCCGCGCTGGCGCTTGACGCTGTCGAGCCAGTGCAGCGTGAGCTCGGTGAGCGCGCGGACATTGAGGTCGATCATGGCGAGCTGGCGGGCGCGGTCGAGGCTGGCCGCTTCGCCGAGCAGGCCGAAGCCGGCATTGTTGACCACGATCGCGGGCTCCAGCGCGCGGCGGCTGAGCGCCTCGGCGAGGGCGGCGACGCCGGCGGGCGTTGCCAGATCCGCCGCGATCACGACCGGGCGCGCGTGGCCCTCGGCCGCAATCTCGTCGGCGAGCGCCGACAATTCCGCCTCGCGCCGCGCGGTCAGCACCAGCGCGTGGCCGCGGCGCGCGAACTCGCGCGCCAGCGCCGCGCCAAGGCCGGCGGAAGCGCCGGTTATCAAGCATACGGACTGCGTGGGTGACATTGGACGATGAATGCTCGACAATGCGCGAAAATGCAATCGCGGGGGTGCCGGTGGCGGACCTGAAAGACAAAATCGTGCTGGTAACTGGCGCTGCCGGCGCTATCGGCGGTGCCATCGTGGCCGCGATCAAGGCCGCCGGTGGCCGAGCGATTGCGAGCGATCTCTCCGGCCGGCCCAGCATCGATCTGCCGCTCGACGTGACCGCCGAAGCCGACTGGCAGCGCGTCGCCGCCGAGATCGAAAAGAAGCACGGCCGCCTCGACGGCCTGGTCAATGCCGCCGGCATCGCCACCGTCGGCAGCGTCGAAAAGACCGACTTCGCCACCTGGAAGCGCGTGCTCGCCGTCAATCTCGACGGCACTTTCCTCGGCTGCAAATACGCCTTTCCGCTGCTGCGCAAGCACGGCGGCGCGATCGTCAATATGTCCTCGGTGCTCGGGCTGATCGGCAGCGCCAACATTGCCGCCTACACCGCCTCGAAGGGCGGCGTGTCGCTGCTCAGCAAGTCGGTGGCGCTGCACGGCGCGCGCTTCAAGCCGCCGGTGCGCTGCAACGCCATCTGCCCGGCCTTCATCGAAGGGCCGATGGTCGATGCGATCGCGCAGGGCACGCGCGACCCGGAGGCGGTACGCAGCAAGCTCGCGCTCGACATCCCGCTCGGCCGGCTGGGCGCGCCGGCGGAAGTCGCCGGGCTCTGCGTCTATCTGTTGTCGGACGCGTCGGGCTTCATCACCGGCGCCGACGTGCCGATCGATGGCGGGCTGACGGCGAGGTGAGAACGTGGACCGAAACGTTGTCGGCACTTGGAAACTATCCTCCTGCCATATGGAAGATGTCGCGACCAAGGAAAATACCTTGGCGTGGGGCGAGCATCCAAATGGCTATCTTGTCATCACGCCCGGCGGCCGTTGGATCGTCATACAAACAGCGGAAAGCCGCGGCATTGCCAAAGACGATGTCGACCGTGCCGCCGCATTCCGGTCGATGCTCGCTTACTCCGGCACGTATCGCGTCGAGGCAAATAAAATCGCGATCAAAGTCGACATCAGTTGGGATGAAGCCTGGATTGGCACGGAACAGGTTCGGCTGTTCAAGATTGAAGGCAATAGACTGCATGTCGAAGCCCTACCGCAACCTTACGCCAATTTTGGTGGAAAGATCATGCGCGGCATTTTAATTTGGGAGCGTGAAGGCGATCGGTAGCGTTCATCCCCGCATCAAGGCCGTTACATGCGCGGCGACCGAGCGCGACAGGCCTTGCAGGTCATAGCCGCCTTCCAGCAGGGAGACGATGCGCCCCTTGGCGCTGGCGTCCGCGATCTCCATCAGCTTCTTGGTCACCCAGGAAAAGTCCGCCTCCACCAGATTAAGATTGGCGAGCGGGTCGCGGGTGTGGGCATCGAAGCCGGCCGAGATCACCAAGACGTCCGGCTTGAATTCGCGCAGGCGCGGGAAGATCACGGTCTCCATCGCCTGCTTGAACTGTTCGCCGCCGTCGCCGGCGCGCAAGGGGGCGTTGACGATATTGTTGAACTCGCCGCGCTCGGAGACCGCGCCGGTGCCGGGATAAAGCGGCATCTCGTGGGTCGAGCAATACATCAACGTCTTGTCCGACCAGAAAATGTCCTGCGAGCCGTTGCCGTGATGCACGTCGAAATCGACGATCGCCGCGCGTTCGGCGCCGTGCTTGTTCTGCGCGTAGCGCGCGGCGATCGCCGCGTTATTGAACAGGCAGAAGCCCATCGGCCGCGCCGTCTCGGCGTGGTGGCCGGGCGGGCGCACGGCGACGAAGGCATTGGGCGCCTTGCCGCTCATCACCTCGTCGACGGCCTTGATGCCGCCGCCGGCCGCGCGCAGCGCCGCCTCCAAGCTGCCCGGCGACATCGCGGTATCGGCGTCGAGATGCACCACGCCCTGCTGGGGCGAGGCGTCGCGGATCGCCTCGACATATTCCATCGGGTGGCAGAGCGCGATTGTCTCGAGCGGCGCCAGCGGCGCCTGCTCGCGCGCCAGCGTCTGGAACTTCTCCTCTTCCAGCGCGTGCTCGATGGCGCGCAGGCGCTCGGGCCGCTCGGGATGGCCCATCGGCGTTTGGTGTTCGAGGCAGGCGGGATGGCTGAGGAAGAGGGTGGACATTGGGTACACTTAAACGCTGAGTTGCCCGTGTGGAAGTGCCTATCTCCGTCACCCTGAGGTGCGAGGCGACGAAGTCGCCGAGCCTCGAAGGGGGACGGCCCGGGCTGTCATCCTTCGAGGGCGGCCGGAGTTTACCATCGGGCCGCGCTTCGCGCGGACCCGTTGGGCCGCCACCTCAGGATGACGAGAGGGGCTTAAGACTCACGCCCTTCGGCGGCGGCATGGTGTCGGGCACGAAGAAATCCGGCTGCAGCGGCTGGCTGGGATCGACGCGGTACTTGTCGAAGTCGGCCACGCCCTCGGCGGTCAGGAACGTGTCGTCGATCAGGAAATTGCCGGTGAAGCTCTTGGGCTTCTGGAAGACACGCCAGGCGGCGTCCGCCAGGATCTCCGGCTTGCGCGACATGCGGATGATGGCATCGCCGCCGAGCAGGTTCTTGATCGCGGCGGTGGCAATCGTCGTGCGCGGCCAGAGCGCGTTGACCGCGACCTTGCCGCGCAGTTCGCCAGCAAGGCCGAGCACCACCAGGCTCATGCCGAACTTGGCCATCGAGTAGGCCGTGTGCGGCGCGAACCACTTTTCCGCCATGTCGAGCGGCGGCGACAACATCAGGATGTGCGGATTGGCCGACTTCGCCAGATGGGGCAGGGCGTATTTCGACACCATGAAGGTGCCGCGCGCGTTGATCTGGTGCATCAGGTCGAAGCGCTTCATGTCGGTCTGCGAAACCGGCGTGAGCGAGATCGCGCTGGCATTGTTGATCACGATGTCGATGCCGCCGAAGCGCGCGGCGGTCTGGTCGAGCGCGCTCTTCACGGCCGCTTCGTCGCGCACGTCGACCGCGAGCGGGAGTGCGCCGCCGCCGACCTTGGCAATGAGTGCGGCGGCGCTGTGGATGGTGCCTTCGAGCTTGGGATGCGGCTCCACCGTCTTGGCGGCGATGGCGACATTGGCGCCGTCGGCGGCGGCGCGCAGCGCGATTGCGAGCCCAATGCCGCGCGAGCCGCCGGTGATGAAGAGGGTCTTGCCTTGCAGGGACATTTTGCGCCTCGGTTATGGCTGCCTCTCGGACATACTCCGATGTCATCGTCCGCGAAAGCGGACGATCCAGTAATCACGGCGTTGCCTGCGTTTACTGGGTCCCCGCTTTCGCGGGGACGAACGGGCAACCAATCTACTCGGCCAGCGCGGCTTGCGCGTTCATGATGCTGCCGGAGCCTTCGGTCACCGCGCGCTCGAGGCCGGAGGCCTGCACTGCGATGTTTTCGGCGAAGAAGCGCGCGAGCGCGGTGCGTCCCGCGCCGTCGCCGCTTGCGCGCAACGCGGCCAGCGCCTGCTCGGCCAGCATGCAGCCGCCGGCGGCATTGCCGAACAGCCGTAGGTAAGGCGTGGCACCGGCGAGCGCCGCCTCGGAGCCCTTCTGCGCCAGCAGCCAATGCGTCGCGCGTTCGAGCGAGTCGACCGCCTCGGCGAGGCGGGCGGCGGTCTCGCCGAAGCCGGGCGCGTTGCTCGCCTGCAGGTCGGCGACGAGCCCGCGCAATTCGTCGAGATAGCGCGCGACGGTGCGGCCGCCTTCCAGCGGCACCTTGCGCGCGACCAGGTCGAGCGCCTGGATGCCGTTGGTGCCTTCGTAGATGGCGCCGATGCGCGCGTCGCGATAGTGCTGCGCGGCGCCGGTCTCCTCGATGAAGCCCATGCCGCCGTGCACCTGCACGCCGAGCGAGGCGACCTCGATGCCGATATCGGTGGAGAAGGCCTTGGCGACCGGCGTGATCAGCGAGGCGCGCGCGTGCGCGGCCTGGCGCGCCGCCTCGCTCTTCTCGCGCAGCGAGCGGTCAATGGCGACACCGGTGGTGTAGCAGATCGCCCGCGCGGCTTGCGTCAGGCCGCGCATGGTGAGCAGCATGCGCTTGACGTCGGGATAATGAACGATGGCGCCGGCCGCGCCCTGCTTGCGCTCGCGCGCGTAGGCCAGCGCCTGCTGCGTCGCGCGCTCGGCGATGGCGACGCCTTGCAGGCCGACCGAGAGCCGCATGCGGTTCATCATGGTGAACATGCAGGCCATGCCCTTGTGCTCCTCGCCGATGAGGAAGCCGACCGCGCCGCCCTGGTCGCCATAGACCATGGTGCAGGTGGGCGAGGCATGGATGCCCATCTTGTGCTCGATCGAATGCGCGCGCACGTCGTTGCGCGAGCCGTTGGGCAGGAACTTGGGGACCAGGAACAGCGAGATGCCCTTGGTGCCGGGCGGCGCATCGGGCAGGCGCGCCAGCACGAAATGGATGATGTTGTCGGTGAGATCGTGCTCGCCATAGGTGATGAAGATCTTCGAGCCGGTGATGCGGTAGCTGCCGTCGGGAGCGCGCTCCGCCTTGGTGCGCAGCGCGCCGACGTCGGAGCCGGCTTGCGGCTCGGTGAGCTGCATGGTGCCGAACCACTCGCCGCTCACCAGCTTGCTGAGATATTTCGCTTTGAGCTCGTCGCTGCCGGAGGCCTCGAGCGTATCGACCGCCGCCATGGTCAGCAGCGGGCCGATGCCGAAGGCCATGGAGGCCGAATTCCACATTTCGACGCAAGCCGCGTTGACCGCGTGCGGCAGTTCCTGGCCGCCCCATTGCGCGGGCGCGGCGAGCCCGTTCCAGCCGGCGGCGGCCCAGGCGGTGTAGGCCTCCTTCCAGCCGGGCGGCGTGGTGACGGCGCCATCCTTGAACGGCGTGCCGAACTTGTCGCCCACGGCATTGAGCGGCGCGATCACGTCGGAGGCGAACTTGCCGGCCTCTTCCAGCACGGCGTCGACGGTCGCCTCATCGAGCTCGCCATAGAGCCCCTCGGCCAGCGCGGCGGAGAAGCCGGAGGCGTGCTTGAGCGCGAAAGCGATGTCGGCAACCGGCGCGCGGTAGGTCATGGGCCTCGTTCCTGCGGCTAATCTAGCCCTCGTGCGGGGCCGGTCAATTCGAGCCCTGGGGAACGCCGCGTTCGCGCCTAGATATAATGACGCGGCCGGACGTTGATCGGGCAGGCCGCCGCCGCTATGGTCCGCGCGCCCGCGCGAAGCGGCTTTCTCCGGTTGAGTATTTGGGGCGTAGCCAAGTGGTAAGGCAGCGGATTTTGATTCCGCCATTCGGAGGTTCGAATCCTCCCGCCCCAGCCAGCCAGTCCGATCTCCAGAGTTTTCCCCTGCAATTTCGCTGAAAAGCCCGCCGTTGGCGGGCTTCTTGCGTTAGCCGGAGAGTCTCCGCGTGCCGAAATTGATATTTTCTCGGCCCACTGTACCGAAAATCTCCGCGCACTTTCGGCAAAGTGGCCGATTTCTGGAGAAATGGGTTGGAGACTGGGTTCGATTGCACTGCGTGGCCGGATTATCAATGCTGACTGAGCGAATTTTGCCGCTGTTTGTGGGTGACGTAACTGTACAATCGGTTTGAATCTCTCTCTCGCAAATTGGCTCTATCCGAACGGCACATCGTTCAAAATTGCGGGATTTTGCGCAATGATTGTACACCAGCGCCGGGCCCGCGTGAGCGCGTTGTAGAGCAAGCGTCGTTTGTTCTCAGCCGCGCCCCCGACCTGATAGGGCCACAAAATGACAACACCTTCGAATTCGCGGTTTTTAGCCTGTTGCACCGTCATGGACGTAAAGTCGTAACTATCCGCGCCATAACGCTGACGTCGAGTAATAACTTGGCGCATGATTGTCGCCTCGATCTCCGCTCGGGTGAACTCCGTTTTCCCAACGGCGCGAGCCTGATGGCGAATCCAACGCTCGACATCGCGAACAGGACCCGACTGTGGCAACGTTTCAAAAGCAGCAAGTGCCTCCGCTGTCGAAGATACCTCGTCAAGGTCATCCGTTTTGCCCGCAGCACCAAAAAGCTTCCACCTCGGCCGACAGAAATAAAACCGCATCCGTACGGCATCGAGCTCGGCCGGCTCATCCAGATGTTGAGTAACACCGCAAGCCGTACGTTGTTGCGGTTTCTCGTGGATGAGTTTTCCTGCGTGGGGAGGAAGACGGCGCTC
>Ga0316624_10000042_pt1 | contig 33486 bp, 30 predicted proteins | sample OWC_Aug_N3_C1_D5_FD_207657 | JGI IMG/M metagenome (GOLD analysis project Ga0316624, IMG submission 207657) | Wetland soil microbial communities from Old Woman Creek delta, Ohio, United States - OWC_Aug_N3_C1_D5_A | ecosystem: Environmental > Terrestrial > Soil > Wetlands | place: USA: Ohio... | reverse complement strand
GCTGGCGTTGATCATCGCAAGCACCTGCCGCCGTTGAATTATTTATTCGCCGCCATTTATTTCAGGTGCGCGCAGATGGCCTCAAACCCACGGCGGTAATATTCGACCAGTTTTTCGGCAACTTGCAAGCGTTGTTTTTGATCTGTCGACAGGGCATGGCGGATCCCTTGACCGACTTCCTTCACTCCAACGGTGGTGGGCATGCCTCCCTCTTCCCAAGTGGCTGCGAAAGCAGCCTGCTTGGTAGGTCGATTTATCTTGTTTGGATGGATCAGGCTGATTCGCGGTAGCGCGAACGCCATGGCAACGATCCTGCCATGAAGACTGCTTCCACAATAGATGCGGCTGTATGCGACCACGGCGCAGATATCCCAAAGATTGAGTGACGTAAAAATCCTGATATGTGGAACATGCATACGCGCCGCGACACGCCGATAACAATCCAGGTCGTCATGCCACGGCGCTGCGCCAGCACGGAAAAATACCACCCCGTAGCCAGTTGAGATCGAACCCTGATCAAGCTGGGCGGCGATCTCCGCCAGAGTTGCATCATCACCAAAATCAGCACTGAACTGCACCACGATATATCCTTGCGGAAACGCTGCCAAAATTGCGGCAATTTCGACCTGCTGCGCACGCTGGCGAATTTTTTCCCCGAATAGCTCGGCTACCATCACGGCCGGATCGGGGATCAGCCGGGCCGCGATTCCTGCCTCTTCAAATTGCGCCAGCGTTTGCATATCACGCACGCTCACAGCATCCGCCGCCTTGAGATTCGCCACTATTTCGGCGCGCATTGCTGTATCAAGTTCGCTGAAGTCCACGCCGCCAACGGCGTTATATATTATTTTGGATTCACAAGGAAACTGGCTGCGTGGCACGGTATAGGGCGCAAGCGCAGAAATTCCAAGCATGCTTTGCACCCATTCCAGTTTTTCCTCTGGCCGCCTGTCGAAATGCGCTAAGGTTTTTTGCACCTCTTCCGGTGGCAGCAGCATCACCGCCGCTTGCCAGGCGTCGCAGGTGAGAAGTTCTCCGCCGACATGGATTATATTTGCCGGGCGCCCGTCCCAATCGGCGGCTAGTCGCGCCAATGCCCTGACCCGATGGCCGTCAAAACAGCTCAGGTCACGCTCTGCCAGACCGGCGAATATTGGATTACTTCTTTCCAGCAATGCCGCTGTAATGTGTGGGAATAGAAGATCACCAAAGTTGTGGCGGTCAAATGCGCCAAACAAAATGGTGGATGCCAAATTGGATTCGTCGGATGTCATGCCAGAATAATAAACTAGCTGTCCCTCATAATTGGATCGAGTCCGACTTGCGGCCAATAACGTTTTGTTTTTAGCTTGAAATAGTTGCCCGAAGGCTGTCATTCCACTTTTGCCATATCCGGCCGAGTGGTGCGCAGTTCCCGAGGTCGTGGTTGATAACGCTTTACTCCGTTGCACGTATAGATTCATATCTGATTTCATCACCGCGACGAAACCAAAACCGGGGTGAGTATTTCAGGGATCTACCTGAAATCCCGTAGGGAAATCTACCAAGAATCCTGTATTGACGTTTGCCGGAAAGCGACTAGTATCAAAATCCTTCGGTCTAGTTTGTTGCGCGTATTACATCGCGGCAGTGACGTGTAATGCGAAATGGAAGTCCAACGTATCAACAACAAAAAAGGAGAATGCAATGAGCCTTGAAACACTGTTGAACGAAATAAAGGGTGTCAACGGGTATCTGGCATCGGCGATCATGGACTTTACCGGTGAGATGCTGGCCAGCCATTCCAGCTCGACAGGCGTTGACCTTCAGGTGGCCGGAGCCACATTCAACGATATATTCCGCGGTGCACACGCCGCCGCCGGCAAGGTCGGTTTCAAAGCGGCGACCGATATGGTGATTAATACACCCGAGGGGACTATCGTCATGATGTGTACAGGGGCCGAGCAAAAGGCGCATCTGCATCTGGTTACCATCTTGGGTAAAGATGGTAACCAGGCTTTGGCCAAGATGGCAATGCACAAGATCGCCCCCCAGGCCATGCAAACAGTAGGGTGACCAGTGCCGCCCCGGGATGGTTAGTGCCCGGTTGCAAGAGGCTGCCTTCATGCTGGCTCCATAATCACCGGCGAAGCGTCGATGCAAAGACCAAAGACCTTCACCCGGAGCAAGAGAATAGGTACGTGCCCCCGAAAGGTGGGCAGGCTGGCTTTGGGCAGTCGAAAAGGAAGGGCGCGCGAGCGACCTTGTTAAGCCACTTCGCGTGGCTCATCTAACTAAGGCATCTGGCTTTGTTAGAGTCTTAACTGCCAGTCTCACCCCATGGACAAATCCCTGGATCTAGTAGACATAGTGGGCCAATACGTTCAGTTGACCCCCGAGGATAAATCCCACTATAAGGGGCAGTGTCCTTTTTGCGGAGAGGATAGTCTCATTCTTTCAGTGGACACCCGGTACTGGTGTTGTCTGTCTTGCGGCGCCGATGGGGACAGATACGATTTCGTCGCTAGGTCCGAGAACATCGGCCGGGCACAGGCAATTCTCTTGGTTGGTCACCATGCGAATTCCGGCGAGCCCTTCCCTCATGCACGCTTCAAGCCAGGCGCACCCATCAAGACGGCGGAGCCCCCCAAGCCGGAGCGAACGGCAGCAAAGGTTCCAACTCCTTCCGCAACGAAGCCCCCGGAGCCCCCCAAAGCGAAGCCCGCCACAAGCCAGCCCGGCGCGCCGAAAGGCGGCGCCGAGGGCCTGTTGGCGCCCTTTCTCAAATTCCGGAACATCATTCCCAGCTATCAGGGCGCTGCCATTCTCGATGACAAGTCAAGGATGATTGTTTACGACAGTGATTATCCTTCCTCGGCTAACTTGGCCGACATTGGAGAAATCCTGTCCTCGATTCTGGTGCATGCCGGGGCGGCGTTCTCGAAATGGGGCATGAACGCTACGATACCAGCCACGCTCACCCTGGCGTCAGAGGATTTGGCTATCCTCGTGCACAAATCTGGTCCGGCGGATGAATTGATGCTGCTGGTGGTTCGCCTTGCAAATCCTTCCGACGTGCCTGTGGCTCGTCGGCTCGTCGCCAGTACCTCTACGAAAGGCACCTGACATGTGGGGAATGCCCGCCTAAGGACCGAAGGCGTTCAAGACGAATACGTTGGATTCTGCTGTAGGGCGGCTGAGTTTCACTTGTACGCAATGTATTTTCGCATTCGAGGTGGGCCATGAACCTCACGGGGGAATTGCACTATCACTTGGAAGGCAGAGAGACCGCCCGTCTGAAGTTCAGCGAAGGGGTCAGTAGCTTTTCGATTGATATAGTCTTTGTGCCGTCAAGATTTCGGCGACAAGGAATCGGCAAGGTACTGGTAGAACGTGTCTTGGCGTTAGCGGATGCCTCCGGCAAGGAGGTGTTGGTTACAGTGCGCCCTTTGGGACAAAGCAGCGAGGAAATCATCTCGAGGCTGATCCGCTTCTATCAGCAATTCGGCTTCGCTCTGACTGATCGTGATCCCGGGTTGGCGCACATGCTCCGCCCAGCAAGACCGCCACGTGCATTGGCAGAGGTGCAGAGCGCTGCTGGCAAACTGGAGTGAGTCGGGTTGAAGGGGCCGCTAGTGCCCCCGGAGCGTCAGCGCACCAAGAAGCCGAAAAATAGTCCAAGAATGACCATTCCATAGGCGGCAAACATAATATTTTTGGCTCTGGCTTCTGAATACAACGTCCCTCTCAAAGCCAACATCCTTCTGTCCACATACCAATAAAGCGCCGATGCAACCGCAATATTGATCAAAATGGACACGGCCTGGCGAGCTGGTGAGTCCCGCAAACCAAAGGGGGACAGTACAAAATTTCCGACAAAAACTCCTATCCAGTGATTAAGGTATAGCGGATAAGAAATCCCCCCGACGAATTTACCAAACGGCCGCTGCTCTCCCTTTGCTGCGAAAAACAAAACTGCGCAGATTGAAAGAACCGGGGCTAATGACCAGAAATTGAACTCATAAGCCAGACCGATACCGGTCGCAGCGACACCGCACACCAAGGCTGCCCTTATCACCGGCGACTGGTGGATAGGGCCATACTGCCTAACGACTATGGCAGCGAACACACCAAAGACAATACTTGCATAAAAGTTAGCCCACCAGGCAACCAAAGACAGGGCGGCCCACGTAGCGACACGTCGTCCAAGGCTGGAAGCCGCCACGACCAATAACAGAGGGGCAACCAAATAAAACTGCTCTTCTGCATTAACGCTCCAGAAGTGGTTGCCTGTACCTTGCAGAGGCATAAAACTCCGATACTCCGCCAATTGCGGGGGGCCGAAGATATCGTAAACAAAGCTCGCTTTGTAGATTAGGAACTCAAACCATTTAAGGCTAGGCTGGTCTTTTAATAGGCTAACAGCCAGAAGCAGAAAGAGCGCTATGTAGTATGGAATCCAGATTCTTGCCGCTCGATTCATATAGAACCGAGGAAGGTCTCTGACATTCAAATCCAACAGGATTCCACCAATCAACCATCCACTCAGCGCAAAAAAGATCTGGACTGCAAGCGCTCCACTGGCATGCCAAGTAATCACATGGTCGTGCCCAAGCATCACAATGCTTGCCAACGATATTCGCAAATAATCGAAGTACGGAAAGTAGCCTCGCTGACTGCGGTCGTTGCTCATTCGCTCTCCCTATCAGTTAATGGATTCCGTCCAATGACGAAGGATTGTCAGTAACGGTCGTTCGTTCGGACCGCTAGCGGCCCGACTAAAGCTCCGCCGCTGGTGGCCCCGGAGCTGACACTCCTTATTCCAGCGTGGGAGCCACGCTTACTGGGCGGCCGCTGGCACTACCTGAAGGTCAGCTTTCTGGCATCAAGTTTTCAACTTCGACTGGCCGATGTTTGATGAGGAAACAATTAACCAAAGGCGGACCGGCTCTCATTGATTGATCCAATGCGGTAGGTGTTTTTGCCCGCCAATTTTGCCTCATACATCGCCTGATCCGCTTGATTCACCAAATCGTCCTCGTTTCTTGCTTCTTCCGTATAACGCGCGATACCTATGCTAATCCCGATACGCGCCTCTTTCCCCTCCAGGTCGAACGGAACGGAAATGGCGCGAATAATTTTCTCTGCTTCCGCGACTACATCTTCTTGTTTATGCATCCCGCTGAAAATGATGGTGAACTCATCCCCACCCAGACGCGACACCGTATCGCTTTCCCTGACACACTTGGATAAGCGTTCTGCCACCCCGATCAATAACAGATCACCGGCATGGTGCCCTTGCGTGTCATTCACCTGCTTGAAACCGTCCAGGTCCATGTACAGCAAGGTCAACCCGGCCTCGTTGCGTTTTGCCAGAGACAATGCATGCCGCAGGCGATCGTAGAACAATGCCCGATTCGGCAAATTGGTCAACGTATCGTAATGAGCCATGCGTTCAATGCGTTCTTGCACCGTCTTCTGTTCGGTAATGTCTTGAACCGTGCCGATTAACCTAAATGCACGCCCTTCCACATCAAACAAAGTCTCGCCTTTTTCATGGACAAACTTGATTCTCCCGTCCGGGAACAGCAGGCGATATTCGATACTGTAGGGAGTCTGCGATTCGGTGGACTCCGCATAGGCGTTGTCCACCACCAAACGATCCTCGGGGTGCACCAGATTCAAGAAGGCTTCGCGGGAAGCGCCAAATACGGCAGGATCGATTTCGAGAATGCGATAAATTTCATCCGACCAGGTAACGGAATTACTCGCCATATCCAATTCCCAGCTGCCTATATGTGCCATGCGTTGGGCTTCTTTGAGCTGTTCTCCGCTCTTCCGTAATTCGCTGGTAATGTCCTGCGCAAGCTTAAGCGCGCGTGCCCGCCCGCTCGCGAGTTGCCAGACCATCAGTGACAGCACCAAACTCATCAGGAGGCCACTGATGCGTATTACGGTAACTCGTCCGGCATCAATCTTCGCTTCAAAGAGGGGAAGAGAATGCAGTTTGATCGTCCAGACATGGCCGATGGTTTCAATTTGCCGGGTGGAACTGAATAATGGCGTGCCGACATGGCTCTGAGCAGGATGGCTGTTGTACATCAGCGCTTCCGGAATCGCATTCTCGCCATCGAAAATATCGAGGTCAAAATTGTGAATCTGTTCGCCGAGTATGCCGTGCATCAGGTCATTCATGCGGAACGGCGCATAGACCCAGCCAATGACGTTGGCGCGGCGTTCTGCTACGTTTTCATGTGAACTGCCATTGCGGTACACCGGCAGATACATCAGAAAACCGGCCTGCACTTCCTGCCCCTCTTCTTGCACCAATCTGACCTTGCCTGACATGGCCGATTTGTCCAGATCGCGTGCCTGTTCCATGGCGGCACGGCGCACGGCTTCAGAATACATGTCGTAACCCAAAGCGCGCAGGTTGCGATCGGTAAACGGCTCCAGGTAAATGGCGGAGGTATAGAGATTGCGTTCGCCTTCCGGGCGGATGGTATAGTCGACGAAACCTTCTTTGCGCATCGCCTCGATATGCCGGGCTTTCTTTTGCGGAGGAATAATCAGCGAAAACCCGACCCCCTGGATGCCCGGGTAATGCTCCGCCAAGTCCAGGGTAGATACGTAATCGCGAAATTCATTTCGCTCAACACTCTCCGACGCGACATACAGCCCCCTGACGCCGTGCAGAACCTGTTCATAAGCTTCCAATCGCTGCTGGATGCGCAAAGTAATCTCGCGGCCCTGGTACTCAAAATTGTCCAACTGAATCTGGCGCGCGTTATTAATCGCTGCATTCTGCAAAAAATAAATAGTAACGAGTCCGGTCGACAGCACCAGCAATATCGGAACAGCGATGGTGAGAGCGCGGCTTTGCCACAATGCGCGCGGCCCACCGGCAACGATCATGGCCAGCGGGAACATCACGAGCACGCCGAGCGTATCGCCGACCCACCAGGAAGCCCAGTTGGCTGCGGAGCTGGCGCTGTCGATGACGCCGAGAGCCCAAAGGCCGCTCACTGAAAGGCTTGCACTGGTCACGCAAATGACTGGTGCAAGCAGCAGGAATCGCAAGACATCCGGGAAATTATCGAACGCGGCTGGATAGCCGAACATCCGCCGCAATCCCCATCCCCCTATCGCGGCCTGCAGCATTGAGGCGACAGCGATGATTGACGCCACCACGAAGCCGATGGTGTCGATCTGCTGGTTGCCTGAATAAGCTACCCAGACATTAAGCAGAAGTGAGCCGAGAAAAATCCATGGCCACGCTTTTTTTCCTCCAATAAATGCGGCAGCCACGGCGATTCCGGCGGGAGGAAAAATCGGCGACGCGTAACCGGGCGGGAGCGCCAGCATTAATCCCAGTTTGCCGCTGATGACATAGGCAATGGTTAGCAGCAAATACGCCATCAACTCCGTCTTCGAATCGGAAATCGGTTTCTGAGTTGTGGCGATTGCGTGCATTTTTTTCCCAGCTATTTTTTGGGTTGTCGGGATTGCATACGTTAAATATTGAGATTGTTTCTTCAGCGGATCAGGTGCTCCATTTGCTCATCATACTCTCGCCAATCGCACGATGCGCAGGGCGAGCTCTCGCGGATCCTCCAAGTGCCACCCCATCCCGTTGAGGACATACCCGTATCCTATTCCGGCTCGTGGATCGGCAAATCCAAAAGAACCTCCCGTTCCCGGTGCGCCAAACGACGCAGGAGAACCGAAGGGGTGCTTCGGATTGGGTTTCATGAAATCGAGGGAGAATCGCACCTCCACTTTCAGGGCACCATCGCGGCATCCCTTCAGCGGTACGATGGGTGGCGCCATGAGTTGCCGGAGCGTTTCTTCGCTCAACCCAAGCTCTTTTCCGCCCGTCGCGAACACGCTGTATGCATGGGCGATGGCGCGGGCGGTTCCCACACCACCGCCCGCAGGGATTTCGAAATTCCGGGCGTAGACGCGCTCTTTGTCCAACGGGAACAGCGACCCTATGAGCCCCCTGTGAAGCGCTGAACGCGGATTCATCCCGGCGAGAAACAAAGGGAAAGGTACGGCGAATATTTCCGACAGGCCGAATTTATTTTGCCGAAGGGTGGCCAGCCTGGCATTCGGAATTTCTTCGGGAAGTCGAATGTAGAAATCAAGGCCGAGCGGAGTCGAAATCTCATCCTGAAAGTACTGGCCGAGGCTGCGGTGTTTGGGATCGACCCGGCGCAAGAGTTCGCTTTCATAGTAGCCCAGGGTTATGCCGTGATAGAACTGCCGCATTCCTGGTTCATGCGCCGATTGCTGTCGCGCCAGGACCTCGGCCAGACGGTTGAGGTCTGCGACCGTACTCCTGTCATCCATTTCATCGAATGCATAAAGCCCTGCCTGGTGTGCCAGCAGTTGCCGGATCGTAATCTTGTCCTTGCCCTGCTGAGCAAACTCGGGCCAGTACTTCGAAACACGCTCGTCGTAATCAAACAATCCCCGCGAATGAGCAAGCGCCATCGCCAGGCCGGCCAATCCCTTGGTGGCCGAAAACACGATCACCATCGTGTCTTCTTCCCACGGTTCTCCGGTGGCCTCGTTCCTGACGCCGCCCCACAGGTCGACTACTTTTTCCCCGCGGTAGTAAATACAACAGGCGGCACCAAGCTCATCCCGGTGCTCGAAGTTCTCCACGAAGGCTTCCCGCACAGCTTCAAACCCGGGCTTGACGAAGCCTGATATGGCGCTGCCTCTGTTTGAGATCGAATCGTAATGGGCGGCAGTCAATACTTCCTCCTCGCATCTGGCCTACGCTAGATTGCCCAGCACGTTGCCAGGCAGCTTCGATCACTTCTGACTGGTGGCAGATCGCAGCAGCACCGTTTCAGTATCCGAAAGTTCCGCAGGGTTGCCATGGCACACGGGCATGACCCCGGTGGGCCGTACGGAAAGCCTTTTGTAGGCCGCGAGACAGGTTTCCCGAAGCGGCAGATGAACCGCGTTTTCGAGCAGGAGTGCCAACGTCAAAGTGCGCCCGACACCTTCGAGCCATTGTCGCGCTTCGCGTTGCTGGAGCTCTGCAGGCAGTTTCAACAACGTGTCGAGGCGTTTAACATTTTCGTCGAGCCTCGCCTTGACTGACGCGATGTCGTTTCCTTTGGTGCGCGAAAGTGCCAGTTGGATCCGCGCAAACAGTGCTTCATGGCTCCCCTCTTTCTGGATTGCCCGCAGCGCGTCGAGGGTGAGAATGTGCGTCGTGCCTTCCCAGATGGGCAGCACCTGACAGTCGCGCAGCAATCGGGGAAGGATGCTTTCCTCGATGTAGGCGTTGCCGCCGATCGCCTCCATCGCCTCGCTGACCGCGAACACGGCGAGTTTTCCGCTTAAGGCCTTCGCCACCGGTATCGCGATCCGCACAAGCTTGCGTGCCTCTTCATCGCCGTTATCGGCACGATCCAGCGCGCGGACGGTTTCGAAGACGAGCACGAAGATTCCCCAATGTTCCGCAACAAGATCGGCCATCGCAGCGCGCCACAGCGGCAGTTCGTTGAGCGTGCGGCCGAAAGCCTTGCGCCCGGCGCCGTACTTGAGTGCCTCCAGTAGTCCTCTGCGCATGCCGGCAACGCTCGCGACGGCGTTATAGAGCCGCGACAGGTTGAGCATCTCCGTCATCTGTTTGAAGCCTTCATTCTCGCCGGCGATCAGGAAGGCCTCGGTGTCCTCAAACGTCACTTCGCCCGTGGCCATTGAGCGCACGCCGAGCTTGTCCTTGAGACGGTGAATGCGAATCGTGTTCGAATTGCCGGCGGGCTTCCGGCGCAGAACGAGGAAGAGTCCCAGCCCCTTGGTGCCGCCAGCACCTCCCGGCATGCGCGCCAAAGCGAGGATCGCGTCGGCGGCCACATTGGAACAGAACCACTTGTCGCCGTTGAGCAGCCAGCGTTCGCCATGCTGCGTCGCCGTCACGGCATTGGCCCCCACATCCGATCCGCCCTGCTTCTCGGTCAGGAACATCGCCCCCTGCCACAGCTCGGCGGGATCGCGGGCGCAAAGATGGGCAATCGTCATTTCATAAAGCGAGGTATGCGGCCCCTTCGGTCTGCGCTCGAGCACCCGTCCCACGCCGTCGGTCATGCAGATTGGGCAATAGAGGCCGATTTCACTCTGCGCAAAGTAATACCCCGCGCCAAACCCGACCAGGTGCCTGAACGCGCGATGCTTGGCCAAGAACTCGTGGGAATATTTGATGCTGATGATGCCACGCCCGTATGACAGCTTTTCAAGCTCGCGGTAGTCGGGATGCTGGAGCACACGGTCTACGCGTACGCCGCGGGCATCGTGAGTCTCAAGCATCGGCCGCTCTTTGTCGACGCGTGCGGAGAGCGTCGTCGCAAGCGCAGCGCTTTCACCCAGCGCGCCAAAGTGAGGGCGAAGTTCGCTGAAGCGTTCCATCCCGAGCCAATGCTTCCAGAACTGCTCGCCGAGCGGATCTTCGTCCAACAAGTTGGTGAACCCAATTTCGGGAATGTTGATCAAATCCGATGTTGGAACAGTATCCATGGACTCATCCTATCGCTAAATGGCAGTCCTCCACTAAGTCGTTCTGGCAGAATCAGGACACTCTACATAAGCAATCAGAAGCTAAACAGGGCGCTGATTGTTGCCGGATAAATTATCTTGTGCGATAGATCATCGGCAGATGTCGCATAAGTCATGCGATTCAATTCTCCCCGAACCGCCACGTGGCTATTCAACTGGTACTGGCCGCCTACTCCAAAGATAACCCCGTCACGAAAACCCAGCCTCGTTGCAGAAGATCCGTCAGCAAAGGTCGTGGTCGTCTTGCCAAAGCCGACACGAAACAGCCAGTTGAAATTATTGACCGGCGTGGCATTTTGAACCAGCGACAAACCTACAAACTTGGCAGAGTCATTTCCGTTTACCGTACCGAGGTTGATGGAGCTGATTTCCAGTACGTCCACATTCGTTCCGAGGCCGACGCTGAAATTTGCACCCCGGGCGCTCGCGCCGCCGGCCACATAGAAGAGGCCGTGATCAGCAGCCATTGCGCTGCCAGACAGGGTAGCCAAAGCAAGTGCAGCAAGATGCAGATTCTTCATTTGGATTCCTCAATCAGGCCTTCCGGCCTCATCTGGTTTTATAGGAAATTTATCACAGATATTGAAGATCGCTTGGAATGTCGATATCGGCATGAATCCCCTTATTGCCAATCTCTACTGGCACCAGCTTTGATTTGTCGCGTTCCAGCAAGTGTCGGGCTCCCACGTCTCCCTGCAGTGCCAGCAACTCATCGAAGTAGCGGCGGCCAAACCCGACCGGATGCCCGCGTCTGCCATCGCTCGTGGGTGCAGACAAATCCGCCCCGGCCAGAAGCGCGTTTCGAACGCCATCAATCGCTTCAGACGGTATCGCAGGCATATCGGCCAGGCCGATCAGGCAACCTGCGGCTACACGGTTTGCGCGCACGCCACAGGCCAGGCTGGCCGCCATGCCGAGTGCGGCATCGTCGCATTCGAGCCATTTCAGTTCGATAGTGCTGGTCGCTCCCAGCGCAGTCATAAGCGTCTCGCGGAACCTTCTCGATCCCGGCCTGACCACCACGGTGGTGCGCTCGAAGGTCTCCAGCCAGGGCAGCAGGCTGTGCGCGGCGAGCGGCAGCGTCGCGCCTCGCAGCGTAACCGGATGCAGCAACTTGTCCGAACCGAAGCGGCTTGCACTTCCCGCTGCCAGCACGATCGCGGCGATGTCTTCCCGATCAGGCAAGGTTTTCCTGGTCGAATGGCATGCGGCGCAGACGCTTGCCGGTCAGCGCAAACACGGCGTTCGCCACGGCCGGTGCGATCGGTGGCGTGCCGGGCTCGCCTATTCCGGAAGGATGCTCGTTGCTGGCAACGATATGTACCTCGACCTGCGGCATTTCAGACATGCGCAGCGGCGTGTACTTGTCGAAGTTCGATTGCACTACTCGTCCATTTTCCAGCGTGATCGCCCCATGCAAGGCGGCGGACAATCCATAGACGATGGCCCCTTCGACCTGTTGCTGCACGCCGTCAGGGTTGACGACCATACCGCAATCCACCGCAGCCACCACGCGATGCACCCGGATCTTGCCGCTTTCCAGCGACACCTCCGCGACCTGTGCGACGTAGCTTTCAAATGACTTGTGTACCGCGACACCGTAGGCGTGACCTGCAGGTAATTTGGTTTTGCCCCAGCCGGATTTTTCTGCGGCCAGCTGCAGCGTGCCCCGGTAACGTGACGCGGCAGGCAGGATGTCCAGCCGGTAGGCGACCGGGTCCTTGCCGGCAAGGTTTGCCAGCTCATCGATCATGGTTTCTACCACGAACGCGGTGTGCGAGTGGCCCACCGACCGCCACCACTGCACCGGCACGGCGTTCTTCGGGCTGTGCAGTTCGACCTGCAGGTTGGGAATCAGGTAAGGCACTGTCGCTGCGCCCTCCACTGAAGTGGCATCAATGCCGTTCTTGGTCAGCATCGCCTCCATCGGCGTGTCGGCTACGATGGACTGGCCAACTATGGTGTGTTTCCAGGCCAGCGGTCTGCCGTCTTTGGCTATCGCCGCCTCGATATGATCGGCCCACATCGGCCGGTAGTTGCCTCCGCGCATATCATCCTCGCGCGTCCATACCACCTTGACCGGTTTGCCGATCACCTTGGCAACCTGCACCGCCTCGTGGACGAAGTCCGATCGCGGATTCGCGCGCCGGCCGAAACCGCCGCCCAAGAACATGGTGTGGATTTCCACCTGCTCCGGCTTGAGCCCGGCGGTCTTTGCTGCCATGTTGCGATCCATGGTCTGCGCCTGGGTGCCGGTCCAGATCGTGCAGTGATCCGGCTTAAGGTCCACCACCACGTTGAGCACCTCCATCGTCGCGTGCGCCAGGTAGGGCACTTCATATTCTGCGCTGATGGACTTGTGCGCTTGCTTGAAGCCCTGCGCAATGTCCCCATCCTTGCGCGCCACTGCCCCCGGTTTTTTCGCCAGTTCGAGGTACTCGGCGCGCATCTTCGGCGTGGAAAGTGCGGCCCCGGGTCCTTCATCCCATTCGATCTTCAGCAGATCGCGCGCTGTCTTGGCGGGCCAGAAACCGGTTGCGGCAACCGCGATGCCGGTGGGCACCTGATAGATGCCCTGCACGCCCCGCTGCTTGCGCGCCTCGGCTGCGTCAAAGCGCTTAACTTTGCCGCCGAACACCGGACTGCGCGCAACCAGGACCGTCAATACATCGGGCAAGTAAACGTCGAGGCCGAACTGCGCGGTGCCGTTAATTTTCTCCGGGGTATCGAGCCGCTTCACCGGCTTACCGATGATCTTGAAATCCTTTGGCTCCTTAAGCGGAACGCTGTCCGGCAGCGGCAGCCTGGCCGCGGCATCGGCCACTGCGCCATAGCTTGATCTATTGCCGCTCTTGGCGTGGATCACCTGGCTGTTCTCGGCATGGCACTCGCTTTCCGGAACGCCCCATTGCTGTGCTGCCGCACGGATCAGCAAGATTCTGCCCATCGCACCTACCCGGCGCATTTGTTCCCACGAAGAAGGCACGCTGGAACTGCCCCCGGTAAGTTGCATGCCGAAACCGGTATGGTTGTACACGGCCGCTACCGGTGCCGACTCGACGCGGATGCGGCTCCAGTCGGCTTCCAGTTCCTCCGCGATCAGCATCGGCAGCGAGGTGTAGACCCCCTGCCCCATCTCGGACTTGTTGACGATAATGGTGATGCTGTTGTCAGGAGCGATATGGATAAAGGCGTTGGGCGGATACACCGGTTTGGGCTGCGCATCGGCTGCATAAGCACGGCCGCTCTTCAGCGGCAGGTAAAAGCCGATCACCAGTCCGCCCATCAATACGGCGCCGTCCTTGAGGAAGTTGCGGCGCGACTCGTCTTGCACGGTCTCGGTTTTCATTTGGCCTCTCCCAGTTGTTCTGCTGCCTTTTGAATTGCCGAGCGGATGCGGTTGTAGGTTCCGCAACGGCACAGGTTGCCATCCATCGCAGCGGTGATCTGCGCATCGCTCGGGTGCGGGTTATCCTTGAGCAGCGCAGTGGCCGCCATGATCTGGCCGGACTGGCAATATCCGCACTGCGGCACGTCCACTTCCTGCCAGGCCGTCTGCACCGTTTTCCCCAATGCAGTTTCGGCAAGGCCTTCAATCGTGGTGATCTGTTTTCCGCTTACCGTTGAAACCGGCGTGACGCATGAACGAACCGCGCTGCCATCCACATGCACGGTGCAGGCGCCGCACTGCGAAATGCCGCAACCGTATTTGGTTCCCGTCAGATGCAGATGGTCGCGTATCACCCATAACAAGGGCGTATTGGGATCGACATCGACCTTGGCCGTTTTGCCGTTGATCTTGAACGAAATCATGAGCACACCTCCTGGTTGATGGATGGAATGGCAGACGTCGTGGTAGCCGTCTGGTTTCGAGCAGAAATCAAGTGAGCGAGGATGGAAACCGCAATCTCCGGCGGCGTGCGGCTGCCGATGGCTAGCCCTACAGGTCCGTGCAACCTGGCGATCTCCTCTTGCGTGAGATCGAACAATGCCAGCCGTTCGCGCCGTTTTGCGTTGTTGGCTTTGGAACCGAGTGCGCCGACATAGAACGCCGGCGATTTGAGCGCCTCGAGCAGCGCCATGTCATCCAGCTTGGGGTCATGCGAAAGGGCCACGATGGCGGTGCAGGCGTCCACCTGAAAACCCAGCACCGCGTCGTCGGACATCTCGCTCAGCTGAGCGGTGTCCGGCACATCCCAGGTTTCGAGCATGCCATCGGTCGGGTCACAGACGGCAACCTGGTAGTCGAGCGCCTGGGCCATGCGTGCCAGATAGGCCGAAGTCTGCCCGGCGCCGATGATCAGCAGGCGCCAGCGCGGGCCGTGCACCGTGGTCAGCGTTTTTCCGTCAAAGGCGGTGACGTCGGCTCGGCTGGCGTCGCCCACAACGACTTCCATCGACTCAAGATCCAAACTGCGGCGAACCATCCGGTGCGACTGGATAGCGTGCAGCACTCGCTCCACCCACTCCCGGTTTCGCGCGGGCTCGATGACCAGACGCATTGCCCCGCCGCAGGGTAGCCCGAAGTGGCGTGCCTCTTCGCGTGTCACCCCATAGGTCACCACTTCGCAGCGATCGTTCTTCAGTTGCCCTTGCAGCGCACGATCGACGAGATCATCCTCAATGCACCCGCCCGATACCGAACCCACCGCAAGGCCATCGCCTCTCAGCGCCAGCATGGCTCCGCGCGGTCGCGGACTGGAACCGAAGGTCTCCACCACAGTCACCAGCCACAACGGAAACTCTGCCGCTTGCCACTCGCGCAGGGTTTTCAGAACTGAAATATCGACACTATCCATGTGATCTCCTTGTTCCGGTTTTAACTGGCCCAAAAATCCGAGATGGTTACGGTCCTACAGTTGGCTTTGAACTTCTCCTCGTATGCAGCTGCAGCATGCTATGACGGCAGATGACAAACTGTGCCGTCGGAATAGCAGGGAAAGGCTAGACACTACCAAATAAATCAGACCACATTTTGCGCTTCCTGCATATAAGTAAAAAACCTGAGGGGTTAACATGGACGGCCCAAGCTCTCTCAACTTTGGCGCAGACTCCATCAGGTTGCGCCCCAATCACATCGTGTTCCACTTCGTGCAATAGCCATTGGGAGAAATTTCATCATCGCCTGGAATGACCTTGCAGCTACCTAAATCCCTGGCGGTTTTCCCCGGAATAAACTCAAGGCAACTGCTGCAGCTCATGTTGTCCTTCGGCGAGTCCTGGTATTTCAGTTGGGCACGCACAGCGAGGTTCGTGTTCGCTCTGGCCTGTCGGGTGATGGCAACCAGTGGTATCAGAACTAAAACCAAACTGGCCGTTTTCAAGAATTTGCGGCGCGTCACGTTCGTGTCCATAACGTCTCCGGTTGTTTAGTTAATCACGCTGCGATGACCTCTCCGGGCTTGCATTCATAACGTCGGCAACGAAAACTTTTCTGTCCACCCTTGCTCCGGCGGTGTGGCACTTAGAGCCATTGTCTTTCTTACTCCACGGACAACTATCGTATCACCAGCTTGCCCGCCCCAGGCAACCGCCGACTTGTTGACTATTGCGAATGCGAATGAGTCGCAGTTACAATGGCGTCATATTCAATTACTAAAAACGACATGAGACTCGCGCACCGCTTATCGGGCTACCTGGCCTTTACCACCTTGCTGGGCTGGCTCACCGTAGACCAAGCCATTGCCCAAACAACTCCCGTGGACGCAGCCCCAGCCTCTTCGATGGAAAGACAGATTGATGATGCGGCAAATTCACCGCAGGATTTCGACTTGAAAGGGCAACTCACCTACATCTACCAAAAGAAGCCCGCCTTTAACGCGGCCTATACCCTGCCCGGCTTCAACAGCCTGTCGACGCAACGGGAACAAAGCCATTCTTTCACTGCGACCGCCTACCTTGGGTTTCGTCCCTGGCCTGGCGCAGAAGTCTATGGCGATGAGGAAATGGTCCTCGGTGTTCCATTTTCCGGCTTGACGGGGCTGGCTTCGGTTCCTAATACCGAACTGCAAAAAGCCTCCGGGCCGGATCCTCTCTTCTATAGCCCACGAACTTTTCTTCGCCAGATCTGGAATATCGGTAACGAAGATAAAGAGCAGGTGGAGTCAACTATCAACCAACTGGCAGGCTCATGGCCAAAACAACGATTGGTTCTGTCGGTAGGGAAACTCTCGGTTGTCGACATCTTTGACAACAATGCATTCGCGCACGATGGCAGAAAGGACTTCTTCAACTGGGTCAGCGTCGCTCATGGCGCGTTCGATTATGCTGCCGATGTACGCGGATATACCTGGGGTGCCGCCCTGGAGTATTACCGGGACGACTGGGCCGTTCGTGCCGGCCGATTTGCCGTACCAAGACAATCCAATGGCCTGCAACTCAATTACAGTCTCATGAACTTCCATGGCGACCAGGTCGAAATCGAGCATGCCCATGAGATTGCGGGCAGAGCAGGCAAGCTGCGCGTCCTTCTCTTCCGCAATCGCGAGCTGATGGGCAGATTCGACGATGCGCTAGCCTATACTGCAGCCAATGGTGGTGGAATTCCCGATGTCAGCAATGTGCGCCGCCCCAATACCAAACATGGCTACGGCATCAATCTGGAGCAGTACCTTACCGGCAATCTGGGGAGCTTCATCCGAACAAGCTGGAATGACGGCGGCACCGAAATGTACTCCTATACCGAGGTCGAGAGATCAACTCAGGCAGGGCTATCGCTCCGGGGTGCCCAGTGGGGACGAGCCCAGGACACACTGGGTGTTGCTTTAATCAGTAACGGACTATCCAAGGCCCACCAGGACTATCTTTCCGCGGGCGGAACCGGCTTTCTGATCGGTGACGGAAAACTCAATTATCGTCCGGAGCGCGTGTTCGAGAGTTACTACAGCGTTGCACTTGCGATGAAAGCCTGGCTAACCCTTGATTACCAGCACTTCAGTAATCCCGCCTACAACGCCGACCGAGGTTCGGTGTATGTCTGGGGGGCACGGTTTCATCAAGAGTTTTAAGAGCGTGTGCAGCCCGCAAATATCAGCACGAATTTAGCGGAGGCCTGTGATGCACTGCGTGCTTTAGGCGGATGCGCTTGGTCCAATACCCTCATGCATACACATGAGCCTGCATAACCAAAAGCAGTAAAGCCAGGCTTTCGACAACTTCGATGCCCGCACCAAGCAAGTCGCCCGTCATGCCGCCAAGGCGACGCAGTAAAAATTCCCGCCAGGCAAAGACCGCTAGCGGAGCACCCCACAGCGCGGGCGTGCCCAAGCCGCATGCGACAAGCAGCAGACCCCAAACCCAAATCGATCGCGGCGTGATTTGCCCGCTGAAGCGTGCGCCCATGCCGGGTTTAAGGGTAGGCAGCCGCGCCCAGACCAAGGCCCCCCAACGTGCCCATGCCGGAACGAACAACAAGAGCCAGTATTGTCCGCTGCGGGCCAGCAACATCAACAGCACCAGCTTGCTAGCCAATTGCAGCATGAGGCTGACCGTTCCGAAGGTACCCAGGTGCGGATCGGCCAGGACGGCCAGGAATCGTTCGCGGTCGCGATGGGCAGCACCCAACGCATCGCTCATGTCGGCCAGCCCGTCCAGATGCAATGCGCCGGTGATCCACACCCAGAGCATCACGGCCAGCAGCGCGCCCAGCCACGGGTCGATGCGGCTGCCCAGCCACAAGGCAGCGGCCAGCAACACGCCGATGAGCAAACCCACCAGCGGGAACCAGGGCGCGCTGCGCGGCATGTGCGCCGGGTCGAGATCACGCAATTGCGGCGTGGGCAGCCGCGTCAGAAATTGGATCGCCAGAATCAAACCGCGCATCGTTATATCGTCTTAATAAAAAAACCTGTCCGCAGATTACGCAGATTCACGCCGATTGAACAACCGAGTGATTTGGCACACTCCACTTTTGAATGGCGTGATGCTCGCATTCAGCCCCCCGAATAATCTGCGAGAATCTGCGTAATCTGCGGATGACATTTGTTTTTGGGTTAATTGATCGAAAGCAAAAACGGCAGCTGTCCATGCAGCCAGGAAATGCGCAGGCACGCCGCTTCCGGCAATGCGATCTGGAAAGCCTGCGCCGGCGTGTAGCCGAACAATTCCATGAGCAAGGCGCGCATCACGCCGGCATGCGTGATCAGCAAGCGATTCGCTCCTGCATCGCTCGCCAGCCATTCATGCCAGCCTTGGCCGACACGGGCACGGAATTGCGCCAGTGATTCGCCGCGGGGCGGAGCGTGCTCGCCGTGGTGGGCGCTGAACGCCTGAAAAACTGCCGGATCGCGCACGGCAGCTTCATCAGGCGTGAGGCCTTCCCAATCGCCGAATGACAGCTCGCTGAATTGCGGCAGTACCCGCAAGACCAAATTATTCCGGGAGGCATACGCCGCGGCAAATTCGTGGCAGCGCCTGAGCGGCGAAGTCGCCAGCGCATCGAAATCGTGCGTCGGGCAACGCGCGAGGGATTGCTGCATTTGCGCAATACCCTGCTCCGTCAGCGCCACATCCAGCGCGCCGCGAAAGACATGTGCACGCCCCTCGACCGCACCGTGGCGCAACACCGTCACGACGATGGGATCAGTTCTGCTCACTGACTCCGGCCTCGGCAAAAGTGGCCATGCCGCCGTGCAGGGCACACGCCAATTGCAGCAACGGCACTGCCACTGCGGCACCACTCCCTTCACCCAAACGCATGCCCAGTTGCAGCAGCGCTTTTGCCTCGAGCCCGGCCAACACGCGCTGATGTCCCGGCTCGGCCGAGGTATGGGCAAACAGCAGCCAAGCGCGCACCGACGGATTGATGCGCACGGCAACCAGCGCCGCCACCGAACTGATGAAGCCATCCACCAAGACGGGTACGCCGTTCTGTGCAGCGCCGATATATGCGCCGGCGAGGCCGGCGATTTCGAAGCCGCCCAGGTTGCGCAAGGCCTCCAGCGGCTGGTCGGCAGCAACCTGATGCAGGCTCAATGCCTTGCCGATCACCTGTGCCTTATGCGATACGCCCGCCTTGTCCAGTCCCGTCCCCGGCCCGGCCAGCGACTCTGGCGCAGCGGACAATAATGCGCAGGCGATGGCAGAGGCCGAGGTGGTATTGGCAATGCCCATTTCGCCGCCGATGAAAAGTTGGGCAGCCTGCCGCTTGGCGCGCAACGCCGCATTGCGTCCGGCCTGCAGGGCAGCTGCGCACTGGGCGGCATTCATGGCCGGCTGTTTGGCCAAATTGGATGTTCCCGCGGCGATGCGCTCATCGCGCACGTTTTGCAGCGGCTCGACATCGGATACCGTGCCGAGGTTGATCACTTCCAGTGTGGCATTCAGCTGCTTCGCCAACACGCTGATGGCCGCTCCGCCCCGCGCGAAGTTGCGCACCATCTCGGCCGTGACTGCCTGCGGAAACAGCGACACACCTTCTTCGGCGACGCCGTGATCGGCGGCAAAGATGCCGATGTACACCCGTTCCATACTGGGTTGTTCCTGCCCCTGCCACGCCGCGAGTTCGACTGCGATGTCTTCCATGCGGCCCAGTGCGCCGGGCGGCTTGGTTAGTTGCCCTTGTCGCGCCAGTGCAGCAGTTCGCGCGGTTTCATTCAAGTCCGCACAAGGTTGTGTCAGCCAGCTCATTGTCATCTTTAACTTCCTTTCACGATTAGCGGCAAACCTGCCACGGTCAAGATCACACGTTCACATATCGCGCCCAGTTGCTGGTGCAAGCGCCCTGCCTCATCGCAATAACGGCGCGACAATTCACCCAAGGGGACGATGCCCATGTTGGTTTCATTGCTCACCAAAATAACTTGCCCGGGCAGTGCAGGCAGTACAGTCAGCAACGCGTCCACTTCGCGGCGCAATTCGGCCTCGTTCAGATCGCACAGCAACTGCGTGAGCCACAGCGTCACGCAATCGACCAGCACGCAGCGCCCTGCTCCAGCCTGTTGCTGCAATACCTGCGCCAGATTGTGGCCCGCCTCGACCACTTGCCAGTGCGCCGGGCGGCGCGCCTGATGATGGGCGATGCGCTGCTGCATTTCGGCATCGCGCACCTGCGCGGTCGCCACGTACACCACATCGAGGCCCGAGGCCTCGGCATGCTGTTCCGCCAAACGGCTCTTGCCCGAGCGCACACCGCCCAGGATCAACTCACGCATTCCAGCTCCTCCAATCCAAACAGCATGCGGAATTGCGCTGCATCCAGATGCTCGTCCACTGCATCCGCCAGCCGCTCCAGATCGGCCTCGCAGCGGGCTCTATAGTCGGGCGTCTGCACATTGCGCAGCCCTGCCCAGCGCAGCAGCGCATCGCAGGCCTGCGGCGATTCAAACAAGCCATGCAGATACGTGGCAAGAATCTGCCCGTCTCGCGACATCGCGCCATCGGGACCGTGCGCCAGTTGTATCGCCGGGTTGGCTAGCGCCGCGCCGCTCGAAACGCCCGCATGGATCTCGTAACCGGACACTTGCGCATCTTCGAGCGTCAAAGTGCCGCTCGCGTTGCGCAACTGCTTCTCGGCAGCGAGCGTGGTGCTCAATTCCAGCAGGCCCAGCCCCGCGCTGCTGCCGGCTGCGCCTTCCAGCCCAAGCGGGTCGTGTATGGCCTCGCCCAGCATCTGCAAGCCGCCGCAAATGCCGATGACCTTGCCGCCGTAGCGCAGGTGGCGTTGCAGCTCCGCATCCCAGCCGGCCTTGCGCAAGCTGGCCAGATCACTGCGCACGGCTTTGCTGCCCGGCAGGATAATCAGGTCTGTAGCAGGGATGGCCTCACCCATTGCCACAAAGCTGAACTCGACTTGCGGGTGCATGCGCAGCGGGTCGAAGTCGGTATGGTTGCTGATGTGCGGCAGGACCGGCACGATGATGCGCAACTTGCTTAAGCTCCCTCTCCCGCAGGCGGGAGAGGGCTGGGGAGAGGGTTGATGAGCAGAGGCATTAACCGGCACGGCATCCTCGGCCTCCAGATGCAGCCCATGCAGATACGGCAACACGCCGAGCACCGGCTTGCCGGTGTATTGTTCCAGCCAATCGAGACCGGGCTGCAACAGCGCGAGATCGCCGCGAAAACGGTTGATGACAAAACCGACCACGCGCTCCCGCTCGCTTGCGCTCAGCAAGGCCAGCGTGCCCACCAGATGCGCGAACACGCCGCCACGGTCGATGTCGGCGATCAGGATCACTGGGCAATCCACCGCTTCGGCAAAGCCCATGTTGGCGATGTCGCCCTCGCGCAGATTGATCTCGGCCGGGCTGCCCGCGCCCTCCACCACCACGATTTGAAACTGCTGCGCCAACCGCGCGTGTGACTGCATCACTGCCGCGCGCGCCGTGTTCTTGTAGTGGTGATATTCCAGCGCTTTCATGTTGCCGATGGCGCGTCCTTGAATGATCACTTGCGCGCCGGTATCGCTGTTGGGTTTGAGCAACACCGGGTTCATGTCGGTGTGTGGTGCGAGGCGCGCCGCCTGAGCCTGCACCGCCTGTGCGCGCCCGATCTCGCCACCCTCGGGTGTGACGGCGCTGTTCAATGCCATGTTCTGCGGCTTGAATGGTGCAACGCGCACGCCCTGCCGTACCAGCCAACGGCACAGCGCAGCAACTAGCGTGCTCTTGCCGGCATCGGAGGTGGTGCCCTGGATCATCAGCGTGCGGGCGTTCAACCTTGCACCTCATTTAGTGCTGCAGCCAGACGCGCCCACTGCGCTTCATCGCGCGGCAAACCAAAACGCAGGCTGCCTGGCTGGTCGAACAGGCGCGTAAGGATGCCGCGCTGCGCGAGCTGCGCGTGCACGTTTGCGGCATCATTACGGCACACCCATTGAAACAATCCGCAGCCGCCGTCGGGCGGCAGACCATGCCGAGTCAACAACCCGGCCAGGCGTTGCGCTGCCGATGCGAGTGCATGGCGCATGTCCTGTTGCCAAGTACTGTCGCGCAGCGCCTCGGTGGTCACGAAGCGCGACGGGGCGGCGATCGGCCAAGGTCCCAGGGTCGCGGCAAGCAAGTGCAACAGCTTTGGTTCTGCAAGTACGAAACCCACGCGCGCGCCAGCCAGACCAAAGAACTTGCCGACGGAGCGCAACACGATCAGCCCGGCACGCGGGCTTGCCGACGCGAGACTGCGTTCCGGTGCGGCATCCATAAAGGCTTCATCCACCACCAGCCAGCCGCCGCGCGCAGCCAGTGTTTCGTGCAGGCAAAGCAGTTCGCTGCGGCTGAACAATTTTCCGCTGGGATTGTTGGGATTGACGATGACCACCACTTGCACGTCGTCGCTGATGCGCAGAATCTCTGCAGCTGGTACGGACATGACCCGGTGTCCGTGCTGCTGCCAGGCATGGGCATGTTCGGCATAGCTGGGAGCGACAAGAGCCACGAGACCGGGCACACGCAGGCACGGCAATGCCTGTATCGCGGCCTGCGATCCGGAGACGGCCAGCAATTGCGGCGTGCCGTAATAGTTTTGCGCGGCGGCATGCAGCTCGTCATCGTCTTGCGGCAGGCTTTGCCAGATTTCCTGTGGCACGGCAGGAACGGGCCAGCCATTTGGATTGATGCCGGTGGATAGATCCAGCCAGCCGCTTTCGGGAATGCCATAACGCAGTGCCGCTGCGCGCACCCTGCCGCCGTGTTCCAGCATGACTGGTTCAAAGGTGGCTTGTTCAAACATGGCGCAGCCATCCTGCGATCAGCAAAGCGCCCAAAGCGGCCACGCCTAACCATGCATACAAGGTGCGCTGCACCAGCTGCAGCGTGCGTGGGATATCGTCGCGTGCAACCTGCTCGCCGCAGCCCAGCAACGGCCGCTCGCTGACGATGCCATGATAGATCGCGGCACCGCCCAAGCATACCTGCAACGCCCCGGCCCCTGCCGCCATCACCGGACCGGCATTCGGGCTTTCCCAGCTGGCCGCCTGTGCACGCCAGCACCGTAATGCGTCGCGAGTATGTCCAACCAGCGCATAGCTCAATGCAGTCAGGCGTGCCGGAACAAAATTCAGCACATCATCCAGCCGCGCCGCGGCCCAGCCGAATTCGTTATAGCGCGCATTGCGGTAGCCCCACATCGCATCCAGCGTATTGCTCAGGCGGTACAACACCACGCCCGGTGCGCCCGCGACCGCAAACCAGAAAAGTGCAGAGAAGATCGCATCGTTGCCGTTTTCCAGCACCGATTCCACGGCGGCGCGCGCCACGCCTTCCTCGTCCAATTGTGTGGTGTCGCGGCTGACCATCATGCCGACCGCCTGCCTCGCCGCCGGCAGATCGTCGGCAGACAAAGCCCTTGCCACCCGTTCGGCGTGCTCGCGCAGACTGCGCGGGGCGATAGCAAGATATAAAACGACAATGGAAAACAGCATGCCAAACACCGCCAGCCCTTGCAGCAGCGCGGCAAAAGCCGCAAGTGGAATCAGCAACAGCCCGACCGCGGCAATGCCGCGCAGATAGCGCCCAGCGGAAGAAGCCTGCTCCGGGCCATAGCATAGAGCCTCGGTCCGCTGCGCCAGCCAGCCGAATCCCGCCAGCGGATGAAAGCGGCGCGGCTCGCCCAGCATGCGATCGAGCAATGCCGCCACCAACATCATCAGCGGTATGGACCAATAATCGAGATGCGGCGCTATTTGCATGGTTCAGTTGCCCTGCTCTCCCAACTGTTTTCAAACAACATCTCGCTCAACGGCTGCGGCGTGCGCCATTTCTCCAGTTGCAGCATAGGCGCAGGGTAGAACTCGGCCACGTGGCCGAGACACAGAATCGCCACCGGCTTCCCGCCTGACGGAATACCCAGCAATGCGGCGAGCGCCACGGGATCGAATAACGATACCCACCCCAAGCCCAGCCCCTCCGCGCGCGCCGCCAGCCACATGTTCTGGATCGCACAGGCGACCGATGCCATGTCCATTTCCGGCAGCGTGCGCCGCCCAAAAATATGTGACTCGCGTCTATCCATCAGCGCCGCAACCCATAGTTCCGCGCAATCAAGCACCCCCTCGACTTTCAGGCGCAGGAACTCGGCGTCACGTTCACCGAGGGCCTGTGCCGTCAACAGCCGTTCGCTCTCCACCAGCGCGTGAATCTGTGCGCGCAAGGCGCTGTCGCTGATACGGATGAATCGCCAGGGCTGCATCATCCCGACGCTGGGCGCCTGATGTGCAGCCTGCAAGATGCGCTGCAACGTCTCGGCTGGAACCGGGGTCTTGATGAAATGGCGCATGTCGCGCCGTTCCGCGATCACGCGGTATACCGCGGCGCGTTCCGTATCGGAGTATCGGTGTGGGGGGCTCATGGCAGGAATAATTGCGCCACCGCATGCGGGTTGGACGGGAAGTAGAAGTGAATATACGAGGCAGTCAGCCGTTGCTGCTGGTACACCGCTTCGCTGCTTGATCCGCCGTTTGGACACGCCCCCTGGGCAACAGGCGTGAGATTCGTCTGCAACCTCGAGTAATGAAAAGTGTGTCCGCGCAGTTCGCCCTGTGGCAACTCAATGCGCTGCAACGCGAGCGCACTCAAACGCGGTTGCATCGCCGCATCGCCGGCCAGCAGACCCAGCAGGTCGCATGACTGCCCTTGCGCATCGGTGAGCGAGCGCAAGACATACAGCATGCCGCCACATTCGGCGACGATGGGTTTGCGCGCGGCATGGTGGGTGCGGATCGAGGTCAGCATGGCGGTGTTGCCTGCCAATTCCGACAAATGCAGTTCGGGGTAGCCGCCGGGCAGATACAGGCTGTCCGCCGCGGGTAATGCGTCATCGTGCAGTGGCGAAAAGAAACACAATTGCGCGCCCAGTGCACTCAATAGATCGAGGTTGGCGCGGTACAAAAATGAAAACGCGGCATCGCGAGCTACGGCGATCTTTACCCCTTCCAGTTCACGCTTCACCTCAGATCGGAGTGCAGGCACCGCATGACTAAATGCCACCGCCGGCGGTAAAGCAGTATCAGCGTGCGCGGCCCACAACTGTGCGGCATGCGCAATACGCTGGCCGAGGTCCGGCAGTTCGTCCGCCTGCAACAATCCGAGATGCCGCTCCGGCAAGGATATCTCTGCCGCACGCGGCAATGCACCGCAAAATTTCAGTGTGGATGGCAAGCGTTCGGTCAGCATCGCCGCATGGCGAGCACTGCCCACTCGGTTCGCCACCACACCGAAAAATGGCAGCTCGGCATCCAGTTGGGCCATGCCGCAAGCCAAAGCCGCAAAAGTCTGTGCCATCGCGCTGGCATCAATCACCGCCAGAACGGGAATGCCGAATAGCCTGGCAAGATCGGCACTGGAAGGACTGCCGTCGAACAGGCCCATCACACCCTCGATGAGAATCAAGTCGGCTTCCGCCGCGGCTTGATAAAGGCGCGCACGGCAATCCGCCTCTCCGCCCATCCATAAATCAAGCTGATAAACCGGGTGGCCCGAGGCCTGCTCGAGCAGGGTCGGATCAATAAAATCCGGCCCAGTCTTGAACACGCGCACGCGGCGGCCCTGGCTGCGATGGTATGCGGCGATTGCCGCGGTGACGGTTGTTTTGCCCTGCCCGGAGGCAGGCGCACTGATGAGTACGGCAGAACAATGACGCACGGACATTACAGGTCTATGCCCGGCTGGGCGCCGACGCCGGCGCGGAAGGCGTGTTTAACGTCCTTGACCTCGCTCACGGTGTCGGCGAGGTCCACCAGGCTCTGCGGCGCAGCACGGCCGGTAATCACCACGTGCTGCATGGGCGGACGTGCGGCCAGGTCGGCACAAACCTGTTGCTCGTCCAGATAGCCGTCTTTCAACAAATACGTCAGCTCATCCAGCACCACCAGGTGCAGGGAAGCGTCGCGCAGGAAAACCTGCGCCGCTGCCCAGGCACGTTGCGCGGTGGCGATGTCCGCTTCGCGATTTTGCGTGTCCCAGGTGAAGCCATCGCCCATCACCAGCCACTGCACGTTGGGCTGCATGCCGAAAAACTTTTCTTCGCCGGTGTCGCGGCGGCTCTTGATGAATTGCACCACGCCCACCTTCAGGCCGTAGCCCAGGGTGCGCGCCACCATACCGAAGGCGGCAGTGCTTTTGCCCTTGCCGTTGCCGGTATTGAGCACGATGATGCCGCGTTTTTCCGTGGCGCGGGCGATGCCCGCATCTACCACCGCCTTCTTGCGCGCCATTTGCTGCTGATGGCGCATATTGGCTTGATCAGCGGGTGGCGACAGAGCCATGTTGCTTGCTGACGATCAAGATATGAACCAGTGCGGCCACTCCCAGATACAGTGCGACATTCTCCAGGTTGGTCGGGAAATATCGCAGCAGGCGGGATGCGAATTCGGCCAGGCTGGTATCGGCGAAGCGTCCGCCGAGGAAATAGAAGCTGCCGCTGGAGATCAGTTCGCTGGTTGCGCTGCCGGCCAGGACTGCTGCCGCAAACAGCGGCAAGCTGCGCGCCTCAAACCGGTAGTGCGCGGCATACCACCTCCCGGCCAGCCACAAGGCCGAATAGGCGGGCAACAGGAAAGCATAGGCAGGCGTCACGCAATAAGCGCTGACACCGAATTGGGTGATCGCCACGTAATCGACCAGTGCGGCCAGCGCCAGAAACGCCGGTAGCAGCACGCGGCTGCGGAGGTAGAACCCGAGCAAAAAGAACACCGCCCATGACGCATCGGGCAGATGAGCAGATGTGCCGACATGATGGCCGCGCGTAACCAGCATCATGAAGGACAAGACGACGGCGATGACGATGGTGCTGCGTTTGGAAAAATTGAACATGACTTCCTCCTTTGGTTAAGCGAATGAGAAGAATTGCTGCCGCAGCTCTTCCCTCCTGCACATCTTACTTTTGCGGCTGGTAATTGACGCTGACAAACAGGCGACGGCCCAATGGATTATATCCATAAGCATTGCTGTCGTTCTGGTTGGTCAGGTTGTCTGCGCGCAACGACAATCTCGTATCCTTGCTGATAGCGTAGCCCGCCGTCAGGTTGAAGACGTTGTACGCGGCCAGGGTCCGGGTGTTGCTCGCATCCGGTCGGCTTCCGCTATATAGCCATTCGCCGCCCACTTGCCAGGTACCGAGTTGTTGCGTCACGCCGAGACTAGTATGCAACTTGGCGCGCCGATCCAGTTGCACTCCCGTGTTGTCGTCGCGTGGATTCTGCTCGGTCAGCGCGGCCTTCACTCCGGTATCGCCGAATCGGCCGGCGTAACTGAACTCGAATCCGTTCATGCGCGCCCGATCTAAATTCTGCGCCTGGTAAACATAATTTACCGGATCCACAAGCACCCAATTAATCAGGTTGCGTATGCGATTGTCGAAATACACCGCATCGAATTGCTGCACGCCCTTTGCGTAATGCAATCCAGCTTCCAGATTGCGCGAGCGTTCCGGTTTTAGCGCAGAATTACCGCCATTTGGCCAATACAATTCATTGAATGTGGGCGCCCTGAACGCGGTGCTGTAGCTGGTGGTAGCGCGCCATGCATCAGTAAAACCGTAGCCATAGCCCAATAGCCCGGTCGTGTCGCCACCATACTGGGAGTTGTTGTCCTGACGCAGATTAAGCTGCATCTGGTGCGCGCCATAGTTCCCGGTGTAACCGGCAAACAGGCTGTTTATTTGGCGCGTATCTTGCACATAACCCGGATTCATGTCGCTCGACACCTTCTGCCGCAACGCTTCCGCTCCGAGCAGAAGCTGCTGGCTGTCATTCAGATGCAGCGCGTTTTGCCAGGTCAGTTGATCGCTGCTGGTCTGGAACAGGGAGCCGTATGGATTAGGCTGGCCATTCAGAAAACCCCGGTATTGGTCCACGCCATTCGCCAACTGCAACTTGCTGTGCCAGGTATCGGTGATCTGGTCGTCCGAAGCCAGCGAAAATTTCCATATCTGTTCGCGATTGGTGTTTGTATCCGTCAGGTTCGTATTGAACGCGTTGTCGTACTGGTTGTTACCGTTGCTGCCGAACAGGGAAGCAGAAACACGGTGGTCAGCATTGAACGCATGTCCCACATTGGCCGATAGACTGTTATTGCGATAACCATCCAAATCCGGGTTCGCGCCGGAAACCAGTGACGGATTCAATGCCGATACGCCATCCGTCTTGAAAGAAGTGAGCTGTATGTTGAAATCCGTCCCATCCGTTGCACCGCCGTAACCGGCAGCAAGACGGCGCGTGCCCTGATTGCCAAAGCCGACGCTCAGATTCGGGGCAGGTGCACCACGCCCGTGCTTGGTAAATATCTGGATCACCCCGCCGATAGCTTCGGAGCCATACAAGCTGCTGACGTTGCCGCGCACCACTTCGATACGCTCAATCTGGTCCAGCATCAACTGATCAATAGATGTGGTGCCAAAAGTGGCTGTATTAATGCGCACCCCATCTACTAACACCAATACGTGGGTACTGTTCGTGCCGCGCAAAAACACGCCGCTGGTTTTGCCGGTGCCGCCGTTCTGGTCAATTTCAACACCCGCAACGCTGCGCAAGATGGTCGGCACATCCGGTGCCTGCGAATTGCGGATATCCTGCTCGGTGATCACCGTGGTGCTGGACAGCGTTTGGTTGAGCGGCTGCTCAAGGCGGGTTGCGGTTACTACGACTTCGCCGAGACTATCGTCCGCTGCGGCATGAACAATGGAGGGTGCCGCGCAAAGAATGGCGGCTAACAGTTTGCTTTTGTTTTGCATTGACAGATTTCCTGAATGATTCCAAACGTCCCCGTTGGAATGTTCGAACACAGGAAATGCGGCGAGGGAAGATAATGGCAGCGGACATGGCCGCAGAGCAGCCTGCCGTCCATGCCGCCTCCCGCAGCATTTCCAGACCGATGAGCCGTTCTCGGGCTCCTGCAACAAGGCCGGTATCCGGGCTCGCAAGACCAAATGCATCGCCTTCCCATGATTGCTCACAGTGGCTTGATGATGCATCCACACTTGCTTACCGTTGCGGGGGCAGCACAGGCTTGGAACCTGTTTCCCGTTTATCCTGGCAGAACTCAACCAGGCACCTTGAGGCGGGCGAACTATACCCTAAGTCCAGGCGTTAATGTCTTGTCTGAGATCAAGTTCTGCAATGGGCAAGTGGTCATAGCCAAAAACCTGCCCAAAATTAACGTATTAATCCCTGCCTGAAGAAGATGGGTGGCGGAAGAAAGTGGGAGTCGAACCCACCTAAGCACGCTGGCGTGCTTAACCGGATTTGAAGTCCGGCCGTCCCACCGGGGAACGAATCCCTTCCATGCTGCAAACCTATTGTAACCATATGCATTTAAAGCGCGAGGTTTCCCTCGCGCAAACGATGCTCGTCGCCTGTACGTCGCGTGTAACCAATGCGGTCGAAGAATTCCAGAATCTGAATCGCCAGTTTGCGGCCGGCGCCCACCCGATCGCGAAAATCCGCGGCGCGCACATAACCGTGCTTCTCGACCAGGTTCCTGATGATGGCCGACAGCTTCGCAACCGCATCGCGAGCGAAATAATGGTCATGCGCAACCAGGTAAACCTCGCCCACGCACGCCACCCGGCGCAGCAGCATCCGCACCGTGGCTTCCGCCACCGCAAGATCCTTAGCGATGTCCCTGACCCGCGGCGGCTGAAACATCGGGCTCTGCAGCATGGGCAAGATACGCTGCCACAGTTTTTCTTCGGCGGGAGTCAGGCTGACCTTGTGCTCGGGCAAGTGCAGCCACGGGCCGCTTTGCGCGATTCGTCCATCAGATATAAGTTCGTCGAGCATTGCAGAGAAGACCGGCCGCGCCAGCGCTGGCAGCGTCATGCGATGCAGACGCGCCCGATCCGGTCCCAGCGAATCCGGTGCCTGCTGATGTTCCGTTGCCAGCCGCTCCAGAATGAACTGCTGCAATGCCGACCAACGTTCCGGTCCAAAGCCCACGGTGGCGGATGGCGTGGCAATCAAGCACATGGGCACGCTTTGCCATAAGGCCTCTGCTTCTTCCTGCCGGATATTCCGGCTTTGCGAAAAACGCGTAAGGTCCACTCCGATGAAAGCTTCCTGCAACGCCTGCAGCAGCGCTTTGTTGTGATCGGTTTCCTGCATCGCGCACAACGTCGCAATGCGTGCCGGTGTGCGCCGGTTCCTGGCCGGAGGAAATGGATCGAGAACACGGCCTCCACCCAAGGTGCGCGTGGCCGATTGATCGCGCAGGATGAAGCGATCGCCGTGCAGCAGGCATACCGGCTTGTCAGTGACGATCTGGATCAATGAGGTGTCGCCGGGAGCAATGGCTTCGCCTTCCAGCACCGCGACTCTGGCACTGATGTCGGATGCACCGACATGCAAATGCACCGGCGTCCAGTGCTTGAGCGCTTTCTGCTCGGAGGCGAGCAATTGGCAGTGCGCGTCGAAGCGCTGCGTCGGTGCGTGTATGAATTCTTCCAGCAGCCAGTCGCCGCGGTGCACATCGTCCTTGTCGAATTGCGCTCCCGCAAGATTGAGCGCACAACGCTGGCCGACTCGGCCACTTTCGGAGGGACGGTTCTGCGCATGAATGCCGCGCACGCGGACTTCAATGCCGGAAGGGGCAACCACGAGCTTGTCGTCGACCTGCACGGTGCCCGAGAAGACCGTTCCGGTCACGACAGTGCCAGCACCGGCAATGGTGAACGAACGGTCCACCGCCAGACGGAAATGACCGGAGACTGCTTGCGCCGGCAGTTCAACCGCCGTTTGTTCGAGATGATTACGCAAGGCCCGCACGCCCTGCCCCGATACGGTGGAAAGCGGAAACACCGGGCTATGCGCCAGCCGCGTGCCGGACAGCAGCGACTGGATCTCATCCATGGCCGCGGCAACGCGCTTCGGTGCAACGCGGTCAATTTTGGTGAGCGCCACCGCGCCGCGGCTCAGTCCAAGCAGCTCGATGATGGCAAGGTGCTCGCGCGTTTGCGGCATGGGGCCGTCGTCTGCAGCGATCACCAGCAGCGCGAAATCAATGCCGGTGGCCCCGGCCAGCATGTTGTGGATCAGCTTTTCGTGGCCGGGTACATCAACGAAGCCGAGCGTCTCGCCATTGAGCAAAAGCGCATAGGCGAAGCCCAGATCGATGGTGATGCCGCGCGCCTTTTCCTCTTTCAGACGGTCGGCGTCGATGCCGGTGAGCGCCTTCACCAGCGAGGTCTTGCCGTGGTCGATGTGGCCTGCAGTACCGATGATCATGTTCTGATTTTCAAGTCTGGAACCTCAACCGTGCGAGTTGCCCAACAAATTCAGTTGTATGTTTTTCATCCAGACAGCGCAGATCGAGACAGAACGCACCGTCTGCGATCCGGCCGATGACCGGCACGGGTAGACTGCGAAATGCCTGCTCGATCTTTTTCAGCGCAGTGCCTTCGCCCTTCCTCTTTACCAGCGGCGTGACGGCGATGCATACGCTCGGCACCACATCGACAGGCAGCGAGCCGCTGCCGATCTGGGTGTGACAAGACTTGATCGCCGCATTGGCTTTGCCGGACAGCGCCCATTCCACGGCAGGCAACAGCTCTCTTGCGACCCCCCCGATCTCCGTCAGCGGCCGCGTGAGCAGGCGCAGCGCAGGCAGGGTTTGCCCAAGCCGTTCCGGATCGCGATAGAGACGCAGCACGGATTCCAATGCGGCATAGGTCATCTTGTCCACGCGCAACGCGCGCTTCAACGGGTTCCTCTTGATCTTGGCGACCAGGTCCTTGCGTCCGACGATGATGCCCGCCTGCGGACCGCCCAACAACTTGTCGCCGCTGAACGTCACCAGGTCCACGTCGTTGCGCAGGGATTCCTGCGGCATGGGTTCTTTTGGCAGGCCGAATTGTTCCAGGTCGACCAGGGTGCCGCTGCCCAGATCCACCATCACCGGGATGTCGTGTTCATGCGCGAGTTCGGCCAGTGCCGGCTCGGCAACGGCAGCGGTGAATCCCTGAATGGCGTAATTGCTGGTGTGCACTTTTAGCAGTAGCGCAGTCTTCGCCGAGATGGCTTCGGCAAAATCCTTCAGATGGGTGCGGTTGGTGGTGCCGACTTCCTTAAGGCTGCAGCCGGCCCGCGTCATGATGTCCGGCACGCGGAACGCGCCGCCGATCTCCACCAGTTCGCCGCGCGACACCACTACTTCCTTGCGCAAACCCAGCGTGTTCAGGGCCAGGAACACCGCAGCTGCGTTGTTGTTCACCACAGTGGCCGCCTCCGCGCCGGTAAGCTCGCACAGCAGACTCTCCACCAGCGTATCGCGGTCGCCGCGCGCGCCGCTGTCGAGATCGTATTCAAGGTTGCACGGCCGCGTCATGGCGTTGATCACGGCGGCAGCCGCGGCCTCCGGCAGCAGCGCCCGCCCCATGTTGGTATGCAGCACGGTGCCGGTCAGATTGAAAACCGGGCGCAGCGCCGGGCGGGCTGCCTTGTCCAGCGCATCCTTGAGGCGCACGGCGATGGCGGGTTCGGAAAACGTATCGTGCGGCAGGCCGTCGCCGCGCGTTACGCTTTCCCGCATCGCGGCGAGGATGGAACGCGTCGACGCGAGAACCTGCGCTCTGCCGTACCTGGCGATCAATGACTGAGTAGCGTCCATACTGAGGACGCGGTCTACCGAAGGAATGGCAACCAGCATGGGGCTGGCTGCCTGTTGATTTGTACTGAGTTTGTTTGGCATTCGCTTTCTCTGGTTGTCGTTAAGCCGCCGTTTCCGAAGTCGTCATCAAGAACAGATTGGGGCCGCTACGCAGAACGCCGCTATCACCCATCATCAGGTCGAGCGCAAGCGTAGCCAGATCGTCGGCGACCGGGTCCACATTGGGATCCTTGTCCATGTACATGATCTTCAGGTACGAGCCGCATTCATCGCACGACTCGGCCCTGACTGCGCTGGATGTGCCCTCGATCATGAAATAGGAGATGCCTTTGGTGGACTCGCAGTTGCTGCATTTGACGCGAACCATATGCCACTGCGTTTCGCACAACGAACAGCACAGGTA
>Ga0316624_10000041_pt1 | contig 33601 bp, 26 predicted proteins | sample OWC_Aug_N3_C1_D5_FD_207657 | JGI IMG/M metagenome (GOLD analysis project Ga0316624, IMG submission 207657) | Wetland soil microbial communities from Old Woman Creek delta, Ohio, United States - OWC_Aug_N3_C1_D5_A | ecosystem: Environmental > Terrestrial > Soil > Wetlands | place: USA: Ohio... | reverse complement strand
TAGATCGTCATACCGGCGAAGGCCGCTATCCAGTCAAAATAATATTCTGCGAAGCAGACAAATTTATGATGTTGGCTCGCTTGCGCGAGAACTGTTTAATCATCTGGATTCCGGCTAACCCTCTCCTTAATCCTCTCCCACAGGGAGAGGAGGCGATTGCTCTTTCCCCCTCTGGGGGAAAGTTGGATAGAGGGCTGGCCGGAATGACGTTGTTTCGGCTAATCTGCGTTCAAGGCAATACGTGCTTCTCCAGACGGCAGCAAATCCCCCGCAGTAGCACAGAACCGCTGACCGGGTCGCACTCCGGTCCGGCCAGCGCGGCGTAGTTGCAGGCCATTTCCGCGGCTTCCCCGGGAATCGCCGACCACCAGCCGTAATGCGCCCATAGCGTCTGCGGCGCGAGGGTGACATCCAGTCTGGCGCGTGCCTGCATGACGCCGTGCGCCGAGCGTACTGCAACAGCATCGCCTTCGTTTATGCCCTGCTCGGCCGCGGTCATGGGATGAAGGAATACCTCGGGAAGCCCGGACTTACGTCCCGGACGCTCGGCTTGCCGGTGTTGGCTGTGGCAACGGTCTGGAAGCTTGGCGCAAGTGATCAGCAGCGGGAACTCGGCACTGGCCTGCGAAGGCCCGAATTTTGGCAACGGCGGTTCACCGATGCGCCGCAACGAGTCGGCATAAAATTCAAGCCTGCCGCTGGGGGTGGCAAAACCCTGCTCGCGATACTTGCGGTAGTGGGTATTGAGTTGCAGGTTCACGCCTTCGGGCTTGGCCCGCAAAGCTTCGGGAGTCAGGCCGGTTGGTTCGAGCACGTAGCGCAATGCCGCCTCCGGATCACCATTAAAAAATTGCCCATTCAAACCCAGACGTGCCGCCAGCTCGAATGCAATCGCGGCATCGGAGCGCGCCTCCCCCTGCGCTTCCACCACGGGGCTACGCAACTGAACAAGCGATTCCGCCGCCTGATTCACCAGAAATCCCGCCTGCAATCCCTGCCTCTCCCATGGCATCGCGACAGGAAGCAAGATATCCGCATCGCGGCTCATGACGGAGGGAAAAAAATCCGCATGCGCGTAAAACTCCAGTTTGCGCAATGCCTCCTGACCCCGGCTCGGCTCGGCCCGGGTAGCCAACAAATTGGATCCGAATGAAAGCAGGCTGCGCACCTGGTAGGGCTTGCCGTCGAGAATAGCGTGATACAAATCGGCCTCGGAAATCCATCCCCTCCCGGCCGGGCCGAGCGGCCGCTCACTCAACCCCAGTGCCTTGCGTGCCTGGTCCCGGGCCAGCAACTCGCTACCCATTGCGTTACGCACTTTCGGTTTGGTGAAGAACACGTTGCCGCCGGGAGCGTCATAACAACCGGTGAGTGCATACAGAAGATGCAGCGCCCGGCCCGTCTGCGTCGCCTCATTATGCTGGTTCAGCCCAGCCCAGCCGTAATAGGCTACCGGGGCATGACCGCTGATCAATTCCGCCGCTTGGACCATCAGGTCCATAGAGACGCCAGTGATTTCAGACGCCCGCGCCAACGGATAGTCGGCACAGCTTTGTGCAAAAAGATCGAAGGCGGGGCAGCAAGAGATTGGCCCTTCAGCCGTTGGCACCTCGAACTGCCCCGTGAGCGCTGCCAATGGAACAGCACTTCCGGGCGACGGAGCTGGCACGGCACGACCGTGATCCTCGTCCCAGACTATTCTTTGCCCATTATCCGCGAGCACGAATTCCCCATTGTCCCGCCGCACCAGGAAGGTCGCAGTGGTATAGCGCAGGAGAAAATCGCGATCATAGCGGCCGCTTTTTACCAACAGATTTGCCAACGCCAACGCCAATACCCCGTCGGTTCCAGGGCGCACTCGCAGCCAAATATCGGCCTGCCTGGCAAAACCTGCACCGCGCGGATCGATGACGATCAACTTCATTCCGCGCTGCCGTGCCGCCCTGATTTGATCTGCCATCGCCGGCCAAGTGGCCGACGGGTTCGCTCCCCACAGCAGCAGGCAGCCGGTACGCGCAAAATCCGGCATGCCGATGCCGGAGCCGAAGGTCACCAGCGGGGCGAAGTCGCGATGCCAGTTGCATACATGCGTGGTCCATACCACATTGGGGCTGCCAAAAGCGTTGGCGAGGCGAAAGATCCACTGCAGGCCGTCTGCGATGGCCGCGCCGCTAGGCGTGGTCACGCCAAAGCTCGCCGCCTCTGCCCCGCTTTCTTCCGCAATGCGCCGCAGCGTGGACGCGGTGATGCTTAACGCCTCGTCCCAGGTAATTCTTTTCCAGCCGGGGTCGGCACTGCCCTTGGGGTTGGTGCGGCGCAGCGGATACAGGAGCCGGTCAGGATGCCGCAACAGCGCGGGTGCCGCCCGCCCCTTGGCACACAGATGTTTGCCGGTTGGGTGGTGCGGGTTGGCTGTAACGCCGGTCAGTACGCCGCGCTCGACGTGATAGAAACAGCCGCAGAAGGAAACGCACAGCGGGCAGTAGGACGGAATTGTAGTTACCTCGCCATGTCGCATACCGTCGTCTCCCCCGTGCTGCATTTCATCCCGGATTGACATACTCCAACCAAATAACCGCTCTGATCTTTGATCCGCATCAACTAAAACGACAACGCGGCAACTGTGTAATGCACCATCCGCTGCGCCTCTTCATTCTTGATCTTGGTCAATGAATGTTGGCGAGCATTACTCGACCATGAATTCGATGTAGCCATGCCGCAACGCTTTATGCCGTTCAGGTATGCCAACTACATGCTGGCTCCCCAACTTGCTGGTTTGCAGAGAATGTCCGAAGTAGGAAGCACCAATAGGAGCACAATAAAATTTACCGGCTCATTCGTCGAAGTTATTGGTGGCTATGCTGTTGATTGCGCGCCTGCCTGGCAAGCTTGAAGGCAAAATCAACGGCATACTGCTGCTCTTCTTCATCAGCGCCCTTTGCCTGATTCTGGCGACGCTGTATGTCGGGCATCAAATGGAAGGCGGCGCCGCGGCGATCAACGAGGCCGGCGCCGAGCGCATGCGCACGTACCGCATTGCCTATCTGCTCGACCAGAGCGCCGGCGCCGGCAACTCCGCGCGTCGCGACGAGTTGCTGATGTCGGCGCGTACCGAGTTGGAGGCATTCGAAACCGCCATGGCCCTGCTTGAACAAGGCGACCCCGGCCGGCCGTTGTTTTTACCGCGCGAACCGCGCCTGCGTTCTGAAATGCAGAGCTTGCACCAGCAGTGGGACGCTTACCTGCGCCCGCTCATGCAGGGCGTCATGGACGCCCGGGATTCCGCCGAACGGCAGCACCAGCTGGAACAGCTGGATAAAGCCGTGCGCGACTTCGTCCCCATGATAAACCGGCTGGTTCTGCGGATCGAAAAAAGCAATTCGCGCAACACTGAACTGATGTGGCTGTTCCAGAATGCGCTGGTAGGTTTTGCGCTGATTGGCACTTTGTTTCTGGTCTATGTCTTCAAATTTCTGGTCATTCGCCCGGTTGAAAAACTGAAACAGGGCATGGACAGCATGGCCGCGGCTGATTTCGGGGTGCGCTTGCCGGTGGAATCCGGCGATGAATTCGGCGAGCTGGCGCAAGGATTCAACCGCATGGCTGACCGGCTGCGCGGCTTTTACGGGACGCTGGAACAACGCGTTGCAGACAAGACGCGCGATATCGAGGAAAAAAACCGGGAACTGGCAGTGCTCTACGAAATAGCAGCCTATCTGACCGAGACGGCGGAACTCAAGGGCGTCTGCCGTGGCGTGCTGGAAAAGCTGTGCACCTTGCTCGATGCCGATGCTGCCGCAGTTCGCTTGATCAATGCGGAAAAACAGGAACTGGAAATCATTGCTTCAACCGGTCTTTCCGAGCAGTTCCTGCGCGCGGAAGAAAGTTTGCCGCTGGGTACCTGCCTGTGCGGCAAGGCGGCGGTCAGCGGCAGTTCGGTCGTGGACAAGCCCGCCGATCTCAACGGCCTGCAACTTAACTGCATCCACGATGGCCTGACCGGCATGGCGGCCATCGCGATCAAGTCGAAGAATCATGTCATCGGCATCTTCAATATTTTCTTCCGCAGCCCGCGCGTGCTGGCTCACAACGAAGTGCAATTGCTTGAAGCGGTAGGCCAGCACCTGGGCATCTCCATCGATAACCTGCGCCTGGCCGTGCGCGAAAAGGAAATGGCAGTTTCGGAAGAGCGCAACATGCTCGCGCAGGAATTGCACGACAGCATTGCGCAATCGCTGGCCTTCCTCAATATCCAGGCGCAAATGTTGCACGGTTCGCTGGACAACGGCCAGATGGCAGCAGCACGCGAGGAGCTGGGGCGCATGCGCGAAGGAATCCAGGAAAGCTACGACAACGTACGCGAGTTGCTGGTGCATTTCCGCATCAAGGTGGAACATGCCGATCTTGACGATGCGATCATGAGCGCCCTGGAAAAATTCGAGGGCCAGACCGGCATCCGCACCAGTTTCCGCAAGTGCGGTGGCGGCGTGGTGCCGTCTGCCACCAGCATGATCCAGGTGTTGCACATCATTCAGGAAGCATTGTCGAACGCGCGCAAGCACGCGCAAGCCACCTTGGTGGAAATCGAGATGCGTTGCGGAGGCGAGCCGAGCATCAAAGTGCGCGATAACGGCCGTGGTTTTGATCCTGAAACAATATTCGAGAATGGCGGCTCGCACGTGGGCATCGGCATCATGCGCGAACGGGCGCACCGCATAGGCGCGCACCTCCGCGTGGAGTCAACTCCCGGCGACGGCACCTGTGTTACTCTCGCGCTGCCCCAATGAACATGGCCGAACAAGTTATGGAACGGACAATTCGCATCCTGCTGGTAGATGATCACACGCTGTTCCGCAGCGGTATCAAGGCATTGTTGCAGCGGCAGGCAGATTTTGAAATCGTTGGCGAAGCTGGAGACGGTCTCGAGGGAATCAAGCGCGCCAAATCGCTGAAACCCGACGTGATATTGCTCGACCTGCACATGCCCGGCCTTTCCGGACGCGAAGCGGTGCAACTCATTCTCGAGGAAGTGCCGGACACCCACGTGGTCATGCTGACAGTATCGGAAGATGCGGACGATTTGCTTGAGACTCTGCGTGCGGGCGCACAGGGTTATCTGCTCAAAAATATTGACGTCGGCTTCCTCACCGATGCGGTGCGGCGCGCCGCCGAAGGAGAAGCGGTCATGTCTGCGCAGATGACTACCAAGCTCATGCAGAACGTGCGCAGTGAGGCCCAAAAGCCATCTCAGCCCGCAGCGAACCATGACAAACTTTCGCCGCGCGAACGCGAGATACTCATCATGCTGGTCAAAGGCGCAAGCAACAAGGAAATCGGCCGCATCCTGGATCTGGCCGAAAGCACCGTCAAGATCCACATCCAGGGCATCCTCAAAAAACTCAAACTTGCCAGCCGTGTGCAGGCGGCGGTGTACGCTGTGGAACACGGGCTGGTCAGCAAACCCTAAGTTCCCACAAGCGACCGTTCTTCGGCCATAGCAGGCTGTGGCATTCTAATTTAGAAATTTCCGGTTCGGGCTACAGACCTGCCATTCGCTTTTTAGGCCGTTCGGCCGTTCACAACCCTTAATCTCATTCCTTCAATAGGATAAATCTGATACCCGTCGTATCTTGGCGAATGACATCAACATAAAATCTGGTAGCATCATCGCTCTGCATAAAACTTGAAAAATAAAAATGGGCCGTTCAGCAGACTACACAATCCAAGGCTTCCTCTATCAGTTTAATCAGACACTCTCCGAACTACTGAAGGCGGCAGATGATGACGTAATTACTATCGAGGGAATTGTCGAAGATATCGAGGTGGCGAGCTTTGCTGGGACCAAGGCAATTCAGTGTAAATACCACGAGACACAAAAAAACTACACGCCAAGCATTCTTTATAATCCGTTGCTTCAGATGATGAAGCACTTTCACTCTAATCCGGCTGCGAAGATTCATTATCACCTATTCGCGCATTTCCCCAATGATCCGAAGATCACCATATCGGCGGTAGAGCTCAATGATGCACTCAAATCGAAGAACAAGGATTTGAAGGAATTGATCGCCGACGTTGCTGGCGTTGATATCAACGGCTTCCTAAAAGTTTTAACCGTTTCCGTTACGCCGAAATATGACGACTTGATGAATCAAAATGGTAAGCAGCTTGAGGCTATCGGTTTCAACAAAGTGGAAGTGGATACACTCTTCTATCCGAACGCTATTCAAATCATTGCCGATCTGAGTATCAAGCATGATGCAAAACTGAGAAAGACTACCAAGAAGGATTTTTTGGAATCGTTGCGGCGGATCAAATCAACAGCGGTATCTCAATGGACACTTGCGTTGAAGACGCGACAGAAGGTCTTGGAGACGAGGCGCAAGCAGCTTAAAGGGAATTTATGTGCGAACGCCCGTCTGCGTCATTTGGTCATATTCCCTCAGTTTTTGGAGCAATTTGATGATCAGATTGTTCTGTTTATCAAATCGTTCATAGATAAATACCATTTCAAGATAGCGCATACGCAAACCCCGCTTTTTGCGCTGGATGTTTCGCAAGAGGGCCTTGATGAAATTGCGGAGCGACTAATTGGGAAGGATGTGCTGCCAAACCTAGGACGGCCCGTAAAGGCATTTAACGAGGGTAATTTCTTCCGTGAACCGATGGTCCAAAAGGACAAGAAGGAATTTGTTCTGAGGTTTATTCGTTGGGATGATTACAAAAATATCGCACTCAAAACCAAGGCTGATGATCTTATTGTCGTTGGCGATGGGGACATCACGTGTTTGGATGTTAAGGACGTAAACCTTGAAGTCCTCGGTGCTGAAAGATTTGACGAAATCAAGTATATGATGGGGATAAGCAATGCCTATTAAGATTGGATCTGTACTCTCATGTGCGCCAGAAGCCATTATCGTTTCTGTGGACGGACTTGAAGCGTTCGAGAAAAATAAAGAGGGACTGCAAGTTGGCCGCTTTTTGAAGATTGCACAAGGCAACCATGATTTCACGATTGCGAGCATTCGGAACATCAAGGGCGCAAATACTATTGGCACAGATGGAAAGCCAATCTGGAGCTTTCAGATTGAGTGCCAAGCGATTGGCACCTTGGTTGGAGACAAGACATTTGACCGTGGTAGCCTCCTTTTGCCGGTACCCACTGAACATGCATTTATTGCGGAAGCGGATACCTTGGACAAGATGTTCTCGGCCGATGGCGATCATGATTTTCCGCTTGGAAAACTCTCAATGAACAAAGCCATCGATCTCATGATCAATGGCAACAAGTTCTTCAGTAAGCATATTGCCGTTGTCGGCTCAACAGGCTCTGGTAAATCATGCACGGTCGCGAGCGTGCTACAAGCTGTCGTTGGTATTGCTCAAGACAAAAATAATAACAAGGACAAGCAGAATAACTCGCACGTGGTGATATTCGACATCCATGACGAATACACCGCTGCGTTTACTCTGAATAAGGATGAGTCATTTACCCTGAGCCGACTCGATATTGATTCTCTGCAGCTTCCGTACTGGTTGATGAACTCGGAAGAACTGGAGAGCATGTTCATCGAGAGCAACGAGGCGAACTCACATAATCAGGTGAGCCAATTCAAGCATGCTGTTGTTTTGAACAAGGAAAAGTACAATCCTGGGATTAAGGAGGTCAATTACGACACTCCAGTTTATTTCTCGATCAAAGAGGTCTTCAATTTCATTGAAAACCTAAATCGCGAGGTTATTGGGCGACTGGCCGGAGAAGATAAGCCTAAGCTGGCCGACGGAACTTTGGTGACGGATCGAAAGATCTATTTCGACAAGATCCACGACTTCATTGCCAATTCCACCGCGGCTGCAACCAAAGCGACCAGTGGGCCATTCAACGGGGAGTTCAACAGGTTCGTTTCCCGGCTGGAGGCGAAACTGGCTGACAAGCGGCTCCGGTTCCTTTTGAACGCGAAGAAGGCTGATGGGCAAGCCCATGTCACTGCCGACTTTGAGACGTTGATGAAGCAGTTCATTGGCTACATCGACAAGGCGAACGTCACCATTGTGGACTTGAGCGGCGTTCCTTTTGAGGTTCTCAGTATTACCGTCAGCCTGATCTCTCGTCTCATTTTCGACTTCTGTTTCCACTATTCCAAACTGCAGCATAGCCAAGAAAAGCTCAATGACATTCCGGTGATGCTCGTATGCGAAGAGGCGCACAACTACGTTCCAAGGGATGACCGCGCAGCCTATCGTGCGTCCCGCAAATCCATCGAGCGGATTGCAAAGGAGGGTCGGAAATACGGCCTCAGCCTGATGGTCGTGAGCCAGCGCCCCTCTGAGGTATCGGAGACAATATTCGCCCAGTGTAACAACTTCATATCTCTGCGCCTGACGAACGACGCGGATCAAACCTACGTGCGGAGACTTTTTCCCGATAACGCCAATGCAATCACGGAGATTTTGCCGAACTTAGCTCCAGGCGAGTGCGTGGTGGTCGGTGACGCCGTGCTGCTACCGGCTGTAATCAAAATGCCACTACCTGCCCCTGAACCGCATTCGCAAACCGTCAGTGTTCATACGGAGTGGAAGGAGCAATGGCGTGACGTTGTCTTCGCACAAGTCATCGAGCGCTGGCGAAAGTAGAAAGTAGGCGGCGGCGAGCTGTCCAGGATTTTTACTGTCGGCAATCGCGTGCTTTGCTGACGTACTTGCAGTTACTTCCCAAGGTCTGCTATGGCCGAGCACCCGACTTTTCCGGCGACGTCTTAAATAGCGCTCTGCTTGATCAGTGCACAACTAGCACATCAACCAAAGCGTCGTTGCGCCTCGACCGCAAGACCCGCACCGATGCTACCGAACAGATCGCCTTCCATGCGCCGCGCCTGCGGCAGCATCGCAGCCAGGCGTTCGCGCAGCATCGGCACGCCGCTGGCGCCGCCGGTGAAGAACACGGTATCCACCGCTTCGCAGCGCACGCCGGCATTGGCCAGCAAGGTGCCCAGGGTGCTGCCGATCTTTTCCACCAGCTGCGCCGAGGCCTGTTCGAATTCGATGCGGGTGAGCGTATGACGTAGCCCCGGTTCCAATCGATCCAGTTGCAGGATGGCGCTGTCGCCGTTGGACAAGGCGATCTTGGCTTCTTCCACTTGCACCGCCAGCCAATGGCCGGCGCGGTCGCGGATCAGTTTGAGCAGGCGGTCCATGGCTTCGGGCGCCTGGGTATCGAGGTACAGCTCCTGCAGGTCGGCCCAGGTGCGGCGGGTGTAGGCCTGGTTGATGGTGTGCCAGGTGGCGAGGTTGAGGTAGTAGCTGTTGGGCATCTCCAGGCCGCGCTTGAGTTTGCTGCCATGGCCCAGCAGCGGCATCACGCCTTCCAGGCTGAGTTGTCGGTCGAAGTTGGTGCCGCCGATGTGCACGCCGCCGTTGGCCAGCAGGTCGGCGCGCCGATCCGCGGCCCGCGCCCGCTGCGGCGAGAGCCGGATTAGGGAGAAGTCCGAAGTGCCGCCACCGATGTCGGCGATCAGCACCAGCTCCTCGCGGTCGATCTGCTGTTCGTAGTGATAGGCGGCGGCGATGGGCTCGTACTGGAAGCTCACCTCGCGAAAGCCGCTGGCGCGGGCGATGGCCTCAAGGATCGCCTCGGCCTGGCGGTCGGCCTCGGTATCGTCGTCCACGAAGAACACCGGCCGGCCAAACACGGCCTGGTCGAAAGAGCGATCCGCCGCCGCTTCGGCGCGGCGTTTGAGTTCGGCGATGAACTGGGCCAGCAATTCCTTGTAGGGCAGCGAGCGCCCCTGCACCTCGGTCTTGCCATCCATCAGGCTGCTGCCCAGCATGCTCTTCAAGGCGCGCATCAGGCGGCCTTCGTAGCCTTCCAGATATTCGTTGAGGCCGGCGCGGCCGACGCTGACGGTGTTCTCATCGGCGTTGAAAAAGATCACCGAGGGCAAGGTGACCTTGCCATCTTCCAGCACCAGCAAGGGAACGTGATTTGGACGCAGCCAGCCGGCAGTGGAATTGGAGGTACCGAAATCGATGCCGCAGGCGCGGGCGGGAGCTTCAACAGACATGGGAGGGTGATGGGCCCTGAAACCGGGCCGGTAAAAAAACGGGCGGCTATGCTACCGTAACAACGATGCGCAGGCCACGGTTCCGTTAGTGAAATGGCTAACTGGCCGTGCTTGCCCCAGACGAATTCGTGCGGTGTTGCGACTGCACAGCGCGGCCGCGATGGCCCGCCGTGCGCGCGGCATCACGGCGTCAGGATGTAGCCGTAGACATACGGGGGCGTTTCCGTCATGAGCATGCCATATCCCAATGCGCTCTTGCTATAGAGCGGCGTCCACTGCATAGGTGTAGCCGTGATCGCACCCCATCCCGTCCCGCCGGTCGCATCGTAATGCCGGCGGTTGGTGCCGTAGTTCGCGGACCCATAGATCGAAAACGACGAGTCCTCCCACATTACGTCCGCATTGCCGCTGGCATCCATCGCGAACGTGATGATCCCGACACTGTCTCCGTTGTTGAGGTCGATTTCCGCCGGCGCGGACCATGCGCCCGCCGTATAGCGCGAGGCTTGCACCACGTTGGTCGTGGTGGTGCCCGCCACCAGGGTTTCATTCCAGACGGCCATGGCGTTGCCGGTGCTGTCCACGGCAACTGTAGGCCAAGAGGTCCAGTTAACCGTGCTCGCCGTGATGTGCGTGGGCGTGGCGCTCCACGTGGAGGCTGCCGGGTTGTATTGCACGGTATCCACGGAATCCTGGGTTGCGCCGCCTGCTTGCGTGATAACCTGTGCCCAGGCGACAAACACGGTGCCGGCCGCATTCGCGGACACACTCAGCCCGCCGGCGCCATCGTAGTTCCCGGGCAGGGTAGCCGGATCCCAGCCGATCAGCTGCGGCGTGCTCCACGCCGTCGTGTAGCGCGCCGCATAGGGTTCTGAATTGTTCTTGGTGGTGCCCAGCGGCGAGGAGTCCTGCGTCCAGACCGCAGTGAAAACGTTGTTGCCGTCCACTACGATCTTCGGTTCCGCAACGCTTCGCGGCGAGTTGCTGATTGCGGCCGCCGGTCCCCACGTGGCGGTCGCGGCGTTGTACTCGCTCGCATACACCTGGTTGGAAGGGTCCTTCCATACCGCCATCGCATTGCCGAGGCCATCCGCAACCACTTTGGGCGAATAGGCGTACGAACCCGCGGTGGTATTGCCGCCGATCTGCACAGGCGTGGTCCACGTGTTGCTGGCGTGGTGATAGACGGTGGCGTAGATGGACGAACTCACCGACACGGTCAGCGTGCTGTCCAACACGTCCTGCTCGTACACAACGAAGGCGTCGCCAGAGACGTTGACCGACACGGAACCCGAGTTTGACCCCTGCGTGCCGATCGCAATGGGCGTGGGGCTCCAGGTTCCGTTCTGGTAGATGCTTGCGTACGCGGTTGGGAAAGAGTTGTCCCACAGCGCGACGCCGATGCCGGAGTCATTGATGCTCGCGGAGGTCGGCGTCAACTGGGAGCCCAACCAGTAGAGAGTCGAGGCCGCGCTCCAGCCCGCAGTCACCGCGGCCGGAGTGGCCGAGGCCTGCGGCGACGGTGCGCTTTCGCCAGTAGCATCGACTGCAGTCATTACGTAATAATACGTGGTGCCGTTGGTAAGACCGGTCTGAATGTAGCTGGTGCCGGTGAGGCCGCTGATCTTGGTGCCGTTGGCCGGCGTCACGCCCGAAGTTGTGCTCCAGTAGAGGTTGTAGCTCGTCGCCGCGGAAACGGCGTACCAGTTGAGCGTCACTTGCGTGCTGTTTGCCGTCGCGGTCATGTAGGGTGTGGTGAGAACCACTCCGCCGCCGGCGCTGGGCGTCGCCGCGACAGGCGCCGACGGCGCACTCTCACCGGCCGCATTGACGGCCGTCACCACGTAATAGTAGGTAGTGCCGTTGGTGAGCCCGCTTTGTGTGTAGAGCGTGCCGACCACGCCGGCGATCTTGGTGCCGTTGGCGGGCGTGACGCCTGCCGTGGTGCTCCAGTAGAGGTTATAGCTTGTCGCGCCGGACACTGAGGTCCAACCGAGCGACACTAGAGTGTCGCTGCCGACAGCGCTCAGCGTGGGCGCGGCAGGAACCGTTCCGCTGGTTCCACTGGAGCCGGCAGCGCCGCCCCCTCCCCCGCCGCCACAGCCGGCAAGCGCAAATGCAAACACCGCGCAAGTGGCCAGCCATTTCAAAGATGAAACGACCGCATTCTTCTTGTTCATTTTCCGCTCCTCATTTATGTTCAAATTGGCGTCGGCATCTCCGCACGGCATCCCGTTGGGTTTTGTTATGACGTGTATTGCGGATCAGGTGTCTGCAACATTGCTGTTCCCTAAATTCTTTAACGTTATAGCTTACCGCAGCGGATTCCTGCTGTCGCCTATCAGAATTGATAGGCGCCCCGTCTCCGCAATCCATGGCAAAGCCGGTTAGAGCCCCCGATGAACAGCCTGGACGACCGAAGTCGGCCCATAGTTTCAAACCACCGCCGTTCCCCTAGTTCTTTCGAACTACCCCCGCTCGCAATGACCTAGTTCTTTCGCAGGACTTAGCTTCCTTCTTCTGCAGTCTCCCCGCTGTACTTGAGGCGGATTTTTTTCCAGCGGTCAGCCCCCTAGGATGGTGCCGTGGGAAAAGTGATTAACGTGCAAGGAGAACGCGATGACAACGGCAACGCAGAACCGCAAGGCATGGTCGGTCGTAATCATGAGCACATTGGCTTTCACTGTGTGCTTCATGGTTTGGATGATGTTCGCTGTGATCGGCATTCCGATCAAACAAACGCTTGGTCTCAACGAGACCGAATTCGGAATTCTGGTTGCCATGCCGGTGCTTACCGGCTCGCTGATCCGATTGCCCTTGGGCATGTGGACCGATAAGTTCGGCGGACGCATCGTATTTTTTATCCTGATGCTGTCCACCATCATTCCGATCTTCCTGATTTCCCGCGCCACTGAATACTGGCAGTTTCTGGTGACCGGCTTGTTCGTCGGCGTTGCCGGCGGCTCCTTTACCGTGGGCATCGCCTACTGTGCACGCTGGTTCCCCAAGAATCAGCAAGGTTTCGCGATGGGCATTTTTGGCGCCGGCAATACCGGTGCGGCGGTGACCAAACTGGTGGCGCCAAGCATCGTGGTGGCTTATGGCTGGGCGATGGTGCCGCAGGTATTTGCGTTGATCATGCTGGTCATGGCGATTTTGTTCTGGATGTTTACCTATACCGAGAAATCTCACGTTGCCGGCGCTCAGGTCAGCATCAGGGAGCAATTGTCGGCGCTGAACGATCCCAAGGTGTGGCGCTACAGCCAGTACTATTCCATCGTGTTTGGCGGCTATGTGGCGCTGGCGCTGTGGATGACCAAATACTACGTGAGCGAATACGGCTTCGATCTCAAGACGGCCGCGATGCTGGCCGCAGCATTCAGCATACCTGGCGGCGTGCTGCGCGCGGTGGGCGGCTACTTCTCCGACAAATTCGGCGCCCATACCATCACGTGGTGGGTGCTGTGGATTTCTCTGGTGTGCCTGTTCTTCCTGTCGTATCCGCAGACGGACTTCACCATTCAAACCGTCAAAGGCCCGGCCACCTACCATGTCGGCCTGGGGCCAACTACGTTCACCATCATCATGTTCACCATGGGTATTGCCTTTGCAATCGGCAAGGCCTCGGTATTCAAGTACATCTCGGATGACTATCCACACAACATCGGCGTGATTTCTGGCGTGGTCGGCCTGGCTGGCGGCTTGGGCGGCTTTCTGATGCCGATCATGTTCGGCGCGCTGGTCGATCTGACCGGCATCCGTTCATCTGCATTCATGCTGATGTTCGGCGTAGTGTGGGTTTCGCTGATGTGGATGTATTTCACCGAAGTGCGTGCGCTCGATCGGGTGCGCAAACGCAAGGCCATTTTGGCCGACGCAATGGAATGAAACAGGGAGCAAGTGTTGTCAGGGGGAAAGTCGCATAACTTCAGGGAGTGATAGACATGTCTGTTATAAAAGAAAGCTGGATGAAGGGACCTAACATTAACGAGTGGGATGTGGAGAACCAGAAATTCTGGGAATCCGCGGGCAAGGGCATCGCCTACCGCAACTTGTGGATATCGGTGCCGAGCTTGTTGATGGGATTTGCCATCTGGGTGATGTGGGGAATCATTACCGTTCAGATGCTCAATCTGGGCTTTCCCTTCAAGCCGGAGGAACTGTTCACACTGACGGCGATTTCCGGATTGGCCGGCGCGACGTTACGAATTCCCTCTTCGTTCTTTATTCGTCTTGCGGGTGGACGCAACACCATATTCCTTACCACAGCGATGTTGATTACGCCGGCGCTGGCGACCGGGATTGCGCTGCAACATCGGGAATGGCCGTTGTGGGCCTTCCAGTTGATTGCACTGTGGTCGGGCGTGGGCGGCGGCAACTTCGCCAGCTCGATGAGCAACATCAGCACCTTCTTCCCCAAGCGCCTGCAAGGCACCGCGCTGGGACTTAACGCCGGCCTGGGCAACTTCGGTGTGACCACGATGCAAGTCCTGATCCCGCTGGTGATGACCATGGGAGTCTTCGGTGCGATCGGCGGCGAGCCGATGACACTGGTCAAGGACAGCGGCTGGCTGTTCGGCAAGATCGCCGCAGGCACGCCCACCTACATCCAGAACGCCGGTTTCGTCTGGTTGCTGTTCCTGTTGCCTCTGGCGGTGGCCGGATGGTTCGGCATGAAGAACCTGCTGCCAATTTCACCGGAAGCCGGCAGCACCTTCTCCGCGCTGCTGAAGATCACCTGGCTTTATACGCTGGCGTTCATCCCCGCCGCTGTCGGCCTGTATCTTTACCTGCCGGCTCCCACCGGGCTGGGCATGCTGAACATGTGGGTGGCGATGCCGCTGATTATTGTCAGCACGCTGCTGCTCATGAAGATGGCTGCGTTCGGGACGATGAAGGAAAACATCAACAAGCAGTTTGCCATTTTCAAGAACAAGCACACCTGGTCGATGACCATCCTGTACGTGCTGACCTTCGGTTCGTTCATCGGCTTCTCAATGGCGTTGCCCCTGTCGATCACGGTGATCTTTGGCGTCAGCCACGTTGTCGATCCCGCAACCGGCCTGATGACGCACACGCTCAAGAACCCCAATGCGATCTCGGCCCTGACCTACGCCTGGATCGGTCCGTTCATTGGCGCTCTGATTCGTCCGGTGGGTGGCTGGATCTCCGACAAGGTGGGCGGCTCGATTGTGACCCAGGTGATTTCCGCGGTGATGGTGGTGGCCTCCGCTTATACCGGCCACATCATGATGCAGGCCTATAACTCGGCCACGCCGGAAATCTACTTCACCCAGTTCCTGGTTGCGTTCCTCGTGCTGTTTGCAGCATCCGGCCTGGGCAATGGTTCTACCTTCCGTACCGTCGGCGTGATTTTCGACCGCGTGCAGGCTGGCCCGGTGCTGGGCTGGACCTCTGCGGTGGCCGCCTACGGCTCCTTCATCGCGCCGGTGGTAATCGGCGGACAGATCAAGGTGGGCACGCCGCAAAACGCGATGTACGGCTTTGCCATCTTCTATGCACTGTGCCTGATCCTGAACTGGTGGTTCTACCTGCGCAGCAGCAGCGAGATCAAGAATCCGTAACGCCAGCGGCAACGCAAATTTAAGAGACGCAATACAAAAACTACGGGCTGGACGAGGTTCCGGCCCGCAACATAGGAGTTGAACATGAGTCACTTCCTCGACCGACTGAGGTTCTTCGATAAAATCAGGGATACGTTTTCCGACAATCACGGCATCATCACCAACGAGGACCGCGATTGGGAAGATGCCTACCGCCATCGCTGGCAGCACGACAAGGTGGTGCGGTCCACCCACGGCGTGAACTGCACCGGCGGCTGCAGCTGGAAAATTTTCGTCAAGAACGGCCTGGTGTCGTTCGAAATGCAGCAAACCGACTACCCGCGCACCCGCGAAGACATGCCCAACCACGAGCCGCGCGGTTGTCAGCGCGGCGCATCCTTTTCCTGGTATCTGTACAGCCCGCATCGGGTGAAGCACCCGCTGATCCGCGGCCGCCTGCTTGATCTTTATCGTGCCGAGCGCAAGAGCGGCAAGGATCCGGTGGAAGCGTGGCGCGCCATCCAGGCCGACGAAAAGAAGCGCAAGTCATACACTGCCGTGCGCGGCTTGGGCGGCTTCGTGCGCGCCTCATGGGATGAGGTGAACGAAATCATCGCCGCCGCCAACGTCCACACCATCCAGAAATGGGGACCGGACCGGATCTTCGGTTTCTCGCCGATTCCCGCGATGTCGATGATTTCGTACGCTGCCGGGTCGCGCTACATGTCGCTGATAGGCGGCGGTTGCGGTTCCTTCTACGACTGGTATTGCGACCTGCCTGCCGCTTCGCCGCAAACCTGGGGCGAGCAGACCGACGTGCCGGAAGCTGCCGACTGGTACAACTCGACCTACATCATCATCACCGGCGCCAACCTGCCGATGACGCGCACGCCGGACGCGCACTTTGCCGCCGAGGTGCGCTACAAGGGTGCCAAGATCGTTTCGATGGCGCCGGACTATGCGGAGTTCTGCAAATTCTCCGACCTGTGGATGCCGATCAAGCAGGGCACCGACGCTGCCGCATTCCTGGCGATGGGCCATGTGGCATTGAAGGAGTTCTACATCGACAAGCAGGATCCGTACTTCCAGAAATACGCGCGTCAGTACACCGACCTGCCGATGCAGGTGCTGCTGCGCAAACACGGCGACGGCTACGTTTCGGACCGCAATTTGCGCGCATCCGATTTCGACGGCGCGCTGGGCGAAACCAACAACCCGGACTGGAAAACCATCGTCTACGACGAGAAGAGCAAATCCTTCGTGGTGCCCAACGGCTCCATCGGTTTCCGCTGGGGCGAAGAAGGCAAGTGGAACCTGCTGCCGAAGAACGCTGCGAACCAGGAAGAAATCCAGGCCGAGCTCAGCTGCATAGCCAGCTGCGACGAAGTCGTCGCGGTGGGATTCCCGCATTTCGAAACGGGCGAGGGCGATCTGCTCTACCGCAACGTACCGGCGCGCAAGGTCGAGCTGGCGAATGGCGAGCAGGCCCTGGTGGCATCGGTGTTCGATCTGCAGATCGCTCAATACGGTATCGACCGCGGCTTGGGCGGCGCCAATGTTGCCAAGGACTACAGTGACGCCAACGTCGCCTACACGCCGGCGTGGGCGGCCAAGGTCACCAACGTCAAGGCGGCCGACATCGAGCGCACCGGCCGTGAGTTCGCCTACAACGCCTCCAAGGCCATGGGCAAATCCATGGTGATCATGGGCGCGGCGATCAACCACTGGTACCACAATGATCTGGCCTACCGCTCGATCATGAACCTGCTGCACATGTGCGGTTGCGTCGGCCAGTCCGGCGGCGGCTGGGCGCACTACGTCGGCCAGGAAAAGCTCCGTCCGCAAGCAGGCTGGGCGCCGATCGCGTTCGCACTCGACTGGCACCGTCCGCCGCGCCACACCAATTCCACTTCCTACTGGTATTTCCACACCGACCAGTGGCGCTACGAAACCCTCGACGCCGACAAGCTGCTGTCGCCGGCGGGCAAGGGCAAGAACAAGGGCAATTCGCTGGCCGACTACAACGTCAAGGCCACGCGCATGGGCTGGCTGCCGTCGATGCCGAACTTCAACCAGAACCCGATCGAACTGGCCGAAGAGGCATTTGCTGCGGGTGCCACCAACGAAGCCACGGTGGCCAAGTACGTAGCCGACAAGCTGAAGTCCGGCGCGCTTGATGTGGCCTATGCCGATCCAGACGATCCGGCCAACTGGCCGCGCAACCTGTTCGTATGGCGCGCCAACCTGATCGGCACCTCCGCCAAGGGCCACGAGTATTTCCTCAAGCACCTGCTCGGTGCGCAGAACGGCGTGTTGCAGGAATCCGGTGCCGGGCGCAGCAGCAAGGAAGTGAAATGGCACGAGAATGCCCCGATCGGCAAGCTGGACCTGATGGTGGACGTCAACTTCCGTCTGAACTCCACCGGCGCCTATTCGGACATTGTGCTGCCGACCGCAACCTGGTACGAAAAGAGCGACCTCAACACTACCGACATGCACCCCTTCATCCACCCGCTGTCGGAAGCGGTTTCACCGGGCTGGGAATCCAAGTCGGACTGGCAGATTTTCAAGACCATCGCAAAGAACTTTTCGAAGCTGGCGGAAAAGCATCTCGGCACCAAGAGGGAGGTCGTCGCGCTGCCGATGCAGCACGATTCGGTTGCCGAGATGGCGCAACCCTTCGGCCAGGTGAAAAACTGGAAAGAAGGCGAATGCGACCCGATTCCCGGCAAGACCATGGCGATCATCAAATTGATCGAGCGTGAATATGCCGACACCTACCGCAAGTTCATTGCCCTCGGCCCATTGATGACCAAGCTCGGCAACAACATCAAGGGCGTGGACTGGAACACCAGCCAGGAATATGAAGAACTGAAGAAGTGCAACTACACGGTGAAAGAGCCGGGAGTTTCCTTCGGCATGCCTTCGCTCGAGGAAGACATCAGCGTGTGCGATGCAGTGATGCGCATGGCGCCGGAAACCAACGGCGAAGTGGCGCACAAGGCATGGAACGCGATGTCCAAAAAAACCGGCATCGACCACCATCACCTGTACGCCGGTCGCCACGAGGACAAGTTCACCTTCCGCGACATCCAGGCCCAGCCGCGCAAGATCATCACCGCGCCAACCTGGTCGGGCATCGAGTCGGAACGGGTGTCCTATACCGCCGGCTACACCAACGTGCATGAGCACATTCCGTTCCGCACGCTGACCGGCCGCGCGCACTTCTACCAGGATCACGAATGGATGCTCGACTTCGGCGAAGGCTTTTGCGCCTACAAGCCGATGGTGGACCTGGGCGAGCTGAACGCGCTGCCCGCGAACGTGACCAAGAAACCGCACCTGAAGCTGAACTGGATTACTCCGCACTCCAAGTGGGGCATCCACTCGTCCTATCAGGACAACCTGCGCATGCTGACCTTGTTCCGCGGCGGACCTTACGTCTGGGTGTCCGAGACCGATGCCAAGGCCGTCGGCATCGAGGACAACGACTGGGTGGAAGCAGTCAATCACAACGGCGCAACGGTGGCGCGTGCCGTGGTCTCGCAACGGATTCCGCGCGGCATGGCGATGATGTACCACGCCCAGGAGAAGAACGTGAACGTGCCGGGGTCGCCTTCCACCGGCAAGCGCGGCGGCATCCTGAATTCGGTGACACGCGTGATCATCAAGCCGACCAACATGATCGGCGGTTACGCGCAGTTGTCCTACGGCTTCAACTATTACGGCACGGTGGGATGCCAGCGCGACACCATGGTGGCCTTGCACAAGATTGCCGACAAGGATGTGGACTGGCTGGAACGTCCGCTTACACCGGAGCGCGAAGCGGCGACCAATCCGCCGGGAATCGGCCCGAAATAGTATTCGGATAACTCATTAGGCCGCGAACAGATTGTAGGAGCGAGCTTGCTCGCGAATAACTCGAACATTTTCGCCAGCAAGCTGGCTCCTACAAAGTTTTCGTAGGATGGGTGGAGCGAAAGCGATGCCCATCACACAAAGGAGATAACAAATGAAAGTAAGAGCCCAATTCGCTTTTGTCTTCAATCTGGACAAATGCATCGGATGCCACACTTGCTCGGTGACGTGCAAGAACGTGTGGACCAACCGCAAAGGTGTGGAATACGCCTGGTTCAACAACGTCGAGTCCAAGCCCGGTGTCGGCTATCCCAAGCAGTGGGAAAACCAGCAAGTCTGGAACGGCGGCTGGAAACTGACTGACGGCAAGCTTGAGCTAAAAGGGGGCGGGCGCGCTTCGAAGCTGATGAACATCTTCGCCAACCCCGACTTGCCGCAGATCGACGACTACTACGAGCCGTTCACTTATGACTATGCGCGCTTGCAGAATGCGCCATTGTCCGAGGCCGCACCGACCGCACGTCCGCTATCGCAGATCGACGGCAGTCCCATGGAAAAGATCACCTGGGGGCCGAACTGGGAAGATGATCTGGCCGGCGAGTATGCCAAGCGCAGCAAGGACAAGAACATGCACGACATCCAGAAGGAGATGTATGGCCAGTTCGAGAACACCTTCCATATGTATTTGCCGCGCATCTGCAATCACTGCCTGAATCCGGCCTGTGTTGCGGCTTGCCCTTCCGGCTCGATCTACAAGCGCGAAGAAGACGGCATCGTGTTGGTGGACCAGGACAAGTGCCGCAGCTGGCGCATGTGCGTCAGCGCCTGCCCCTACAAGAAGGTGTTCTATAACTGGGAATCCGGCAAGGCCGAAAAGTGCATAGGCTGCTACCCGCGCGTCGAATCCGGCATGCCGACGGTGTGCTCCGAATCTTGCGTGGGCCGCATCCGCTACAACGGCATCATGCTCTACGATGCCGACAAGATCGAGACGCTGGCCAGCACGCAAAACGAGCAGGAGCTGTACGAAGCGCAGCGCAGGATTTTTCTCGACCCCAACGACCCTGAGGTAATTGCAGCGGCACGCGCGGAAGGAATCAGCGAAGACTGGATCGTCGCCGCGCAGAAGTCGCCCATCTACAAAATGGCGATCGACTGGAGCATCGCGTTCCCGATGCACCCCGAGTTCCGCACGCTGCCGATGGTGTGGTACGTGCCGCCGCTCTCCCCAGTGCAATCACAGATCGATCAGGGCAACCTGCCGGTCGGCCCGGACGGCGCGATTCCCTTGTCTGGCACCCTGCGCCTGCCGATCAAATATCTTGCCAACCTGCTTACCGCCGGCAATGAGGCGCCGATTGAACGCGCACTGAACCGCCTTATCGCCATGCGCAGCTACCAGCGTTCGGTGCACGTGGAAGGCACGGCCGACACCCGCGCGCTGGATGCAATTGGCATGAGCGAAGACATGGCCAAGGAAATGTATCGCTACCTGGCGATTGCCAACTACGAAGACCGCTTCGTCGTTCCTACCGGGCACGAGGAAATACGAATGGACGATGCCTTCGGCTTCCAGGGCCAGAACGGATTCACCTTCGGCAACGACAGTTCGCGCGGCATTTCCAAAATCACCCTGTTCCCGCGGCGCCGCAAGGATACACATGAGCCCAAGGAACTCGCACCGTCCTCGGATGATCGTTAAGGAGATGACCATGACACTTTACAAACTGCTGTCGGCGTTGCTGGATTATCCCAGTCAGGAGTTGTTTGATCACCTGCCTGAGGTGAGGCAGGCATTGGACGACTGCCTGAACCTCAACGGCGCGGAGCGCGCAACGCTGCGAAAATTTCTGGCGCGACTGGAAGGCGGTGATATCACGGACATCCAGGCCGATTACGTGCAGACCTTCGATCTCACGCCGGAGCACAGCCTGCATCTGACGCATCACCTGTTTGGCGATGACAAGAACCGCGGCCCGGCGCTTATCGATCTGTCCGAGCTGTACAAGGACTATGGCGTGGAGGTGTCGAGCAATGAACTGCCGGATTACTTGCCGCTGATTCTGGAATTTGCCGCCGGCCTGGAGGAAAGCGAGGCGCGAATGTTCCTCAGCGATGCCGCCAAGGTATTCGCCGTGCTGGCGGCCAATCTGGAAAAAGCCGACAGTCCCTATGCACCGCTGGTGCGCATTATCGAAGACCGGGCGACGCTGACCCGGCTTGCTGCCTAAGGAGTTCATCATGAGTTTGAATAACTTTATTTTCGGCGCTTATCCGTACATCGCCCTCACCGTATTCGTGCTTGGAAGCTGGGTGCGTTTCGACCGCGAGCAATACACCTGGAAGAGTGACTCCAGCCAACTGCTGTCCAAGGATAACCTGCGACTGTCGAGCAATCTGTTCCACATCGGCATCATCGCGGTATTCCTGGGACACACCGTAGGTCTGCTTACTCCGCACCACCTGTTCCTGGGCATGGGCGTCTCCGACATGCAGCATCAGTACCTCGCCATTACTGCGGGCGCAATTTTTGGCGGCATGTGCTTTGTCGGCGGGGCCACGCTGTGGCTGCGCCGCATGTTCAACCCGCGCATTTCGGCCACCAGCCGCGGCATGGACAAACCCATTCTGACCTGGCTGATGGTCACGCTGATGCTCGGACTATCCACCATCCCGGTGTCCATGGGCCATGCCGAGCATGGCAATCCAGACGTGATGATTTCCCTGGCGGAGTGGGTGCAGAGTATCCTTTACCTGCATCCGAATCCCGCGCTGCTGCAAGACGTGGATGGCATTTTCAAGATCCATCTGTTCTTCGGCATGTCGGTGTTCCTGCTGTTCCCGTTCACCCGCCTGGTGCATGTCTGGAGCGTGCCATTTGGCTATCTGGCGCGCCCCTATCAGATTGTCCGCAGCAAGCAGCGGTGAGCGAAATTGAGATGGTCTCACTCGGAAAAGCACCAAGAGATCCCTTCTCAACCAACTGAGACAATTTGCATGAATGGTTCACTACATGACGGTTTCGGCAGGCGGATAAATTACCTCCGTCTGTCGGTGACCGACCGCTGCGACTTTCGCTGCACTTATTGCATGAGCGAAAAAATGCGCTTTCTGCCGCGCAATGAGATTCTGTCGCTGGAGGAGTGCATGCTGATTGCGCGAACCTTCGTCGGCATGGGCGTGGATAAAATTCGGCTGACCGGCGGCGAGCCTCTCGTCAGGAAGGATTTTTCCGGCCTGGTGGCGCGCATCCGTGAGCTCGATGGCCTGCGCGAACTGGTACTGACCACCAATGGCTCTCAGCTCGCGCGTTTCGCCAAGCCGTTGGCGGAGGCCGGACTGAATCGAATCAACGTCAGTCTGGACAGTCTCGATCCGGGTGCTTTCCGGCATATTACCCGCGGGGGGAACCTGCATCAGGTATTGGCGGGAATAGATGCGGCGATAGCCGCATTGGGCAGCGCCCGCATCAAGCTGAATACCGTCATGCTGCGCGGCGTGAATCACGAACAGTTGCCCGCAATGCTCGAGTTTGCTCTGACGCGCGGAGTGGACATCAGTTTTATCGAGCAAATGCCTTTGGGCGAGACGGGATACCAGCAGGCACCTTCGTTGTACACGAGCGCTGACGCGCTGGCGCAACTCACGCAATGCCGCGAGTTGATTCCGAGCGTGGAAACCAGTGGCGGCCCGGCGCGCTATTGGCGCATTCCAGGTTGCCAGTCGCGTGTCGGCTTCATTTCTCCGCATACGCATAATTTCTGCGGTAGCTGCAATCGCGTGCGAGTGTCGGCACGCGGCGAACTGTTTCCGTGTTTGGGCAATGAAGGCATGGTGGATTTAATGCCGGCAACTCGCGCCGGTGATGAGGCTGAGCTAAGGGCACTCATCATGCAAGCCCTGTCCGCCAAACCGCAGGAACACCGGTTTGACTGGTCTCAGTCCTCCAACAGGATCATGCGCTTCATATCGCGAACCGGCGGATGATGTAATGTTCAGACTGAATGTATTCGAGAGATTGTTGGCCAGTCCGGTATCGGTCAACTCAGGCCTTGCACTTCAACTCCCAACTCAGCCCATCAAGAATGCTTCGAGCAACGTTCCAAAAAAAACCGCGTCTGTTGGCAATGCAATGCCAAAAGTCGAATTGGCCGATGAAGACATTCTGGACGCGATGCAACGCATTTCGGGTTACCTCGATATCACCACAGGAGACGTTCGGGCGATTTACCATTTGGCCCATCGTCACGCGTTGGAGCGTATGTTCGGCGATTTCAGGGCTGAGAATCTTATGCGCACAGGTATCGAGCCGTTGCAGCCCAACATGTACCTCGACGATGCCGCCAAAGCCCTTGTCCGATCCGGTCTTAAGGGCCTACCTGTGGTGGACGAAAAGGGCTGCGTCATTGGCATCCTTACTGAAGCCGATTTTTTGCGGCGGTTTGACGCAGGTACTTTTTTTGAATTGCTGCTGGGCATGCTGGATGACGCCTTCGAGTTCAACCATCATTGCCATGAAACACACGTAAGCGTGGCCATGTCTACGCCGGCACTAACAGTCACCCATGATGCCGGGTTCGGGGAGGTCATCAATGCGTTCCACCAGCATGACGGGCCCAGTACACCTATCGTGGACCGCGATGGCCGCCTGCTCGGCATGCTGCTGCGCGAGGATTTTTTTGCCGCATTTAAGATGGCATCTTTGGGCTAATTATCTCTGGGCATTTTCGAAGAGTGCCTGGCGCCAGCAGCAAGCACCCGCTGTATGCCTGCTGATCTGTACAGCCTTTGCTTTTCATCATTGTTCGTGCGATTAATCTCCAACAATCAGGCATCTAGTAACGAACTTTTTCTAGCCTTGGCACTCTTATCGGGCGAGTGCTAGAATCCGTAATCAAGGAGGAAATGCCATGAATGCAACCATGAGTCTGCCAATGCCGTCAGCTGTAGGCAGCATTGAGGGATATGTTCAGGCTGTAAATCGCTTTCCTGTGCTGTCGCATGAAGAAGAGTTGTCCCTGGCAACTCGTTTCAAGACTGAAAACGATCTGGACGCGGCGCGTCAGTTAGTGCTCTCTCACTTGCGCGTTGTCGTCAGCGTTGCGCGTGGCTATGCCGGCTATGGCCTGCCGCAGGCCGATCTGATTCAGGAAGGCAACATCGGTCTGATGAAGGCTGTAAAACGCTACGACCCTGAGCGGGGGGTGCGCCTTGTCTCGTTCGCCTTGCACTGGATACGCGCCGAGATCCACGAATACGTGATCCGCAACTGGCGCATGGTGAAGATCGCCACCACCAAGGCGCAGCGCAAGCTGTTCTTCAACCTGCGCAGTTTGAAACAGGGGCTGGAGCCGCTAAAGCCGCAACAGGTCAGCGAGATCGCCCAACAATTGAACGTGAGCGAGCATGACGTGGTGGAAATGGAAGCCCGTTTCGCCGGTCATGAGGTGGCGCTCGAACCACTGGCTGGCGATGAGGACGAAGGCTATGCGCCCATCAACTATATCGCCGACAATGAAGAGCATGAACCTTCCTGCATTCTGGAAGCTGCTGAACGCGAGCATCTGCACACTGAAGGGTTGTCGCAAGCGTTGGCAAGTCTGGATGAGCGCAGTCGTCGCATCGTCGAAGCGCGTTGGCTGCGTGAGGATAATGGAGCGACATTGCACGAGTTAGCTGCCGAATTCAAGGTTTCGGCCGAGCGTATTCGCCAGATTGAGCAGAAAGCCCTGAGCAAGATGCAGGCGCATTTGGCCTTGCCGGCCGCCTGACTTCCTGTCTCACAAACAAAAAGCCGCAGAAAGTTCTGCGGCTTTTTTATTACTTCACTATCCTCAGCGTCGGCCTGCTCGGCGGAGGCGGCTCGTCCTCCGGCGGCTCCGCAGCACTAGCCGCTGCGGCACCAATAGGCGAGGATTCCTGGCCCTGAAACACCAGCCCCTGCCCCGTTTCTTTGGCAAAAATGCCGATCACGGCTGCGACCGGTATGATGAGCTGATGCGCGACGCCGCCGAAGCGCCCGCCACAGGTGATGTCCTCATTCCCCATGTGCAGGTTGCGAACAGCATCCACGCCGATATTCAGGACGATTTTGCCGTCCTTGACATAAGCCATCGGCACTTGCGTGTACTCATCTACCTGCACTGCCAGATACGGCGTGTATCCGGCATCGACGCACCAGTCATGGATGGCGCGAATCAGGTAGGGCTTGGTGGAAGGCTCGCTCATGGCCGGACTGCAATCACTTGCGCATTGCCTTTTCAGCAGGCGTCATCGCCTCGATGTAGGCAGGGCGCGAGAACAAACGCTCGGCATACTTCATCAGCGGCGCAGCTTCCTTGTCGAGCTGGATGCCATAGTGATCCAGGCGCCAGAGCAAGGGGGCGATCGCCACGTCCAGCATGGAGAACTCGTCGCCCAGCATGAATTTCTGCTTGGTGAACACCGGTGCGATTTGCGTCAGATTTTCGCGCACGGCGGCTCGCGCCTTGTCCGCGACCTTGGCATTGTTGCTTTCCAGGCCGGGGATGTGGCAGAACAGCTCATTCTCAAAGCGATGCAGGAACAAGCGTGCACGCGCGCGCATGACCGGATCGGGCGGCATCAATTGCGGATGCGGAAAGCGCTCGTCAATGTATTCGTTGATGATATTGGCCTCGTACAGGATCAGGTCGCGTTCGACCAGCACCGGCACGGTGTTATACGGGTTCATCACCGCCAGGTCTTCCGGCTTGTTGAAAACATCCACGTCAATGACCTGGAAGTCCATGCCCTTTTCAAACAGGACAAAGCGGCAACGGTGGCTGTAGGGATCGGTTGTCCCGGAATATAGTGTCATCATAAGAATCACCTAACGATAAAACGCTGTGACAAAAAACCAAAAAGCGGAGCTATGAGCTCCGCCGTTTGGCAGTTGGTGAAACAGGGTGCGCAAATTACCACAAACGCACCGCGTGATTCAATCAGCTTAGTGGATTTCCTTCCAGAACTCTTTCTTCAGCGCATACGTCAGAAGCAGGAGCAGGAACAGGAAGCCCAGCACGATGTAGCCGAGTTTATAGCGCACCAGTTTGGATGGCTCGCTCATGAAGTCGAGGTAGTTAACCAGGTCGGCGACTGTCGCATTGTATTGCTCAGTCGTCATGGAACCCGGATTGACCAGCTTCAACATCTTTACTTCATGACCTTCGTGATTTTCAACTTGCAGCTGTTGCTCACCCTGCATCCCGCCCAGAACGTTCGGCATGCCTACACCCGGGAACACCAGGTTGTTGACGCCGCTCGGACGTGTGCTATCGGCGTAGAAGCTGCGCAGGTATGTGTACAGCCAGTCGGTGCCGCGTGCACGTGCTTCCACGCTCAGGTCAGGTGGTGCAACACCAAAGGCGGCTTTCGCAGAAGCGGCATCCATGGCTGCCTGCATGGTCGAGCCAAGCTTGCTGCCTTCCGGCAGCATCTTCTTGACTTCTTCTTCGCTCATGCCGATGTCCATCAAACGGTTATAGCGCATGTAGGAAGCACTGTGGCAAGCCAGACAGTTGGCCGTAAAGAACTGCGCCCCGCGTTGCAGCGACGCCATGTCCTTCAAACTGCCCGGTGCCTTGTCCAGTTGAGGGCCGCCTTCGCTGGCGATTGCCATTGCTGGCATCAGCAACACCAGCATCCATAGTTTCTTGATTAGTTTCATGTCAACGAACCTCTCTCAATTATTTGAACGTCACACGATCAGGCTCGGGCTTGCACTTGTCGATCTTGGTGTACCACGGCATCAAGATGAAGAAGGCAAAGTACACCACCGAAAGCACTCGAGAAATCAGTGTGTAGGTAGGCGTTACCGGCATCATGCCCAGGTAGCCAAGACCGATGAAACTGATCACGAACAAAGCCAGGAAGATCTTGTAGATCGGGCCGCGATAACGGATCGACTTGACCTTGCCACGATCCAGCCAAGGCAGGAAAACGATGCCGATAGCGCCAATACCCATCGCGATCACGCCCGGGAACTGTGAGCCAAACATCGGCGGAACAGCGCGCAGGATGGCGTAGTACGGTGTGAAGTACCAAACGGGAGCAATGTGCGGAGGCGTTTGCATCGGGTTGGCCGGGATGAAGTTATTGGCTTCCAGGAAATATCCGCCCATGTCCGGCGCAAAGAACACGATTGCACTGAACACCATCAGGAAAGCCACCACCGCCACGATATCCTTCACTGTGTAGTAAGGATGGAACGGAATGCCGTCCAGCGGGTGCCCATCGGGACCTTTGTTCTTCTTGATCTCGATACCATCGGGATTGTTGGAGCCGACTTTGTGCAAAGCAACGATGTGCACAAAAACGATACCAACCAGAACCAGCGGAACTGCAATCACGTGCAACGCAAAGAAGCGGTTCAGGGTTGCATCCGAAATCACATAATCGCCACGGATCAGCACGGACAGATCCGGGCCAATAAACGGCACGGAAGAGAACAGGTTAACGATCACCTGCGCACCCCAGAACGACATCTGGCCCCAAGGCAACAGGTAACCCATGAATGCTTCGGCCATCAATGCCAGATAAATGACTACGCCGATGATCCACAGCAATTCGCGCGGTTTGCGATAGGAACCGTAGATCATGCCACGGAAAATATGCAGGTAAACCACCACGAAGAACATGGAAGCGCCAGTGGAGTGGATATAGCGCAGCAGCCATCCCCATTGGACGTCGCGCATGATGTATTCCACGGAACCGAAGGCAAGCAGCGCATCCGGCTTGTAGCTCATGGTCAGGAAGATGCCGCTCAGGATCTGGATGACCAGCACCAGCAACGACAGGGAACCAAAGAAATACCAGAAGTTGAAGTTTTTCGGCGCATAGTACTCGGAAAGATGTTCCTTCCAGGTATCCAGCAGCGGAAAGCGGTCATCGACCCAGCCAACCAAGTTTTTCAGCATTTTCATTATGCAGCTCCCTTTTTCTTGTCATCGCCAATCAACAGCAAGTTGTCGCTGAGATACTGGTGCGGGGGGACGATCAGATTGGTTGGCGCAGGCGAACCCTTGTAAACGCGTGCCGCCAAGTCGAAACGTGATCCGTGGCATGGACAGAACCAGCCACCAACCCAGGTTGGGCCGAGATCAGCAGGCGCCACATCCGGACGGAAGGTCGGAGAGCATCCCAAATGGGTACAGATACCAATCACCACCAGCACTTCCGGCTTGATGGAGCGACCGGCGTTGTCGCAGTATGCAGGCTGTTGCGCAACTGTTGCGCCCGGATCGGTCAACTCCCCGTCATGCTTGGAAAGTGCCGCGATCATTTCCGGAGTGCGGCGCAAAATCCATATCGGCTTGCCCTGCCACTCGACAACCTTCATGGTGCCGGGTTCGATGGTGCTGATATCCACCTCAACTGGCGCACCGGCTGCCTTGGCACGCTCGCTGGGCATAAAACTCATCACAAATGGCGTTGCCACACCTGCTGCTGCAACACCACCTGCCGCCGTCGTGGCGGCGAGCAATAGTCGCCGCTTGCTGCGATCTACATTGTCAGTCATGACTCTCGTCCCTTCTAAAAGATAAAAAAACATCACTCACAGCCTGAAACCGCAACTTCTTCGGGCTGATCGAAATCTTGGCGTGCTTACCGCTTCGTTATTATTGATACCGGAAACAGGAAGGAACCACGTTGCCCCCGACAAGCCCCCACTCGCCGACGGCGCGCTCCACACCACAGTTATCATTCAACTTATAATTTTACCCAGTAACCAACCCCGTCGCAAGCACGGCAATAGAAAATCGGGCGATTTCATTCATAACAACCGGTTACCGAAATTGGCTGCGGCCAGACGGACCGCACCCAGAGTTCACTTGCCCCTGCCAGGCGCCGCAGAAACCGGCTTCCGATTCTTGTACACTCCTGTCAGTCCAACGAAGGAAAAGCGGAAATGAACGAAATCACATTCGCGAATCTGTCCAGTTACTGGTCCGCCTCGGAAGTGGCAACTAACGTGATTGTATTTTTCAATCTGTTCGGCGCACTCATACTGGGCCTGATCGTCGGTTATGAGCGCTCCTACCATGGTCGCGCCGCCGGCATGCGCACATACGGTCTGGTATGCATGGCCGCTGCCGCTTTGACCGTCATTGCCGGCTACCCCACTTACTGGTTCGGCGGACAAGTAAACACCTATCTTGCCGGCGATCCCACGCGCGTTATCCAAGGTATTGTCACCGGCATCGGCTTCCTATGTGCGGGCGTCATCATGCGCGAAGGGCTCAACATCAGCGGCCTCACCACCGCTGCTTCCATCTGGACCTGCGCCGCTATCGGGGTCATGGTCGGCGTCGGCTTCTACGCCTCGGCGATACTGCTCACCCTGCTCTCCGCGCTGTGCATGATGTGGATATCCAAACTGGAAAGCTGGCTACCGTCGCGGCCAGCCATCTCTGTTACGCTGGAATTTCAGAAGAACTTCGTGCCGCAAGAGCACACCTTGCGCAACGTCGTTTATTCTCACGGTTATGAAGTCGCCTCCGGTTCCTTCGCCATCCGCTCCAGCAACGGTAAGCTCGAATGGCACTTTGTCGCCATCGCCCTCAGCAAGAACAGCGGCGCAGCAATGAACAAATTGGCGAGCAGCTTAAGCACCCTGGAAGGCGTGGAAGACTTCGCGCTCTCGCACGCCAGGAACTGACATGCATCAAACCGGATTGTCCTGATCGAAAAACCTGTGCTCCAAGCCAAAGCTCGCCGCCAGATGCTCGCCTAGCGCCTGCACGCCATAACGCTCGGTGGCGTGATGCCCGGCCGCGATAAAGGCAACGCCCGTCTCCTGCGCGACATGCACGTTCTGCTCCGATATCTCACCCGTCAGGAAGGCGTCCACCCCCAACTGCACGGCTTGCTCAAAATAGCCTTGGCCGCCGCCGCTACACCAGGCAATGCGCGTAATGTTGGGGTTGGCATGGCCGATAACCAGCGGCGCACGCCGCAAGATTTCGTGGACGTGCTTGACGAGTTGCTGCAGTGTCTGTGGCTGCGCCAGCGTACCGTGCATGGCGATGTCTTGTTCGCCGAATCGCCCCTGTTCAGCAAAGCCGAGTTGCCTGCCGAGTTGCACGTTATTGCCGAACTCAGGATGGGCATCCAGCGGGAGATGGTAGGCCAGCAGACTGACATCATGTTTCAGCAGATGGGCGACGCGGCGTTTCTTGATGCCGGCAATCGCAGCATCTTCGTTGCGCCAGAAATATCCGTGATGAGCCAGGATAGCGTCCGCCCCCCAGGCCGTTGCGGCTTCCAGCACCGCCTGCGAGGCCGTAACAACCGTCGCGAGGCGTCGAACTTCACCACGTCCTTCCACCTGCACGCCATTCGGGCAGTAATCACGAAAACGGCTAACCGCAAGCTCGCTTCCGATATAATCGCGCAACTCATTCAATCGCATCGGGTTCGTCCCAATAAATTAGCGGCTTAATCATATCATGCGCAAATTCTGGCTATTGTTCGCCCAAGCCACCACGATCGGCCTCGCCATGCTGTTCGTCATTCACACGCTCAGGCCTTCACTGCTCCCCAACGCGGCACGCGGCGGTGTAGTCACCCTGTATGAGAACAACGCGAATTCCAGCGGTGACTTGCCGAACGTCGGTTTCAGCCGTGCGGCGCAAAAAGTCATGCCTGCGGTGGTAAACGTCTTCACCAGCAGCGAAGTCAAGACGCCCTCCTCCCCCTTCATGGACGATCCGCGCTTCCGTTTCTTCTTCGGCGACGAATTCGACAACAATGTTCCGCAGCAGAGTTCCAGCCTGGGCTCTGGCGTCATCGTCAGTCATGACGGCTATATCCTGACCAACCATCACGTGGTTGAAGCGGCCGACGAGATCGAAGTGGCACTCGCTGACGGTCGCACCGCCAAGGGGCATATCGTCGGCTCCGACCCGGACACCGACCTCGCCGTCATCAAGGTGGATCTCGGCAATAACCTGCCCGCCATCACCTTCGGCCAGTCCGACCAGGCGCATGTCGGCGATATTGTGCTCGCCATCGGCAATCCATTTGGCGTAGGCCAGACAGTAACGATGGGTATCATCAGTGCATTGAAGCGCAACCATTTGGGGCTCAGCACCTTCGAGAACTTTATCCAGACCGATGCCGCCATCAATCCGGGCAATTCGGGCGGCGCTTTGGTGGATGTGGAAGGCAACCTGCTCGGCATCAACAGCGCCATCTACTCGCCGAATGGCGGCTCGCTCGGCATCGGCTTTGCCATCCCGACCAGCACCGCCAAAAAAGTCATGGAGCAGATCATCCAGACTGGCTCGGTAACGCGCGGCTGGGTGGGTATCGCGGTGCAGGAGCTCACGCCAGAACTCGCTGAATCCTTCAAACTGAAAGATACACAAGGCGTGCTGATTGCGGAGGTAGTGCGCGGCAGCCCGGCGGACAAGGCGGGTATCAAGGCCGGAGACATTCTCGTCAGCATCGACGGCAAGCCGATGACTGATTCCACCACCATGCTGGAAACGATCTCCGCATTGCCACCAGGCAAGGTAGCAATGCTCAAGCTGCTACGCAACCAGTCGGAAATCGCGATACAAGTTAAGGTTGGAAAACGTCCGAAACCAAGGACGGAGTAGCCACCGGGCCCAGGATATTCGCGCTGATTTGCCTCAGATTGAGGCGCTTTATTCCGGATCGGAAGATGAGCTACGCGCCGGCGCCTTTACCACCCAGGCGGCCACCAGGATACCTGCCTCATAGAGCAGCCACAGCGGCATCGCGAGCATAAACTGCGACACCACGTCTGGCGGCGTAAAGATCGCACCGATGACAAAGGCACCGACGAACGCGTAAGGCCTTATCTCGCGCAGCTTCGCCACCGTTATCACGCCCATCCGTACCAGCACCACCACAATCACCGGCACCTGGAAAGTGATGCCGAACGCCATGAACATGCCCAGCACGAAACTGAGATATTTGTCGATGTCGGTCATCACCGCCACGCCATGCGGGGCAGAAGCGACGATAAAACCGAATACCACCGGGAACACCACAAAATAGGCAAAGGCCATGCCGCAAAAGAACAGCAGCATGCTGGCGACGATGAGCGGCAACACCAGTTTCTTCTCGTGCGCATACAGGCCCGGAGCGACGAAACGCCAAGCCTGATACAGGATGTAAGGTAGCGCAATCAGAAATGCCGCCATCATCGTCACCTTGAGCGGCACGAAGAATGGTGTGGTGACATCGGTGGCGATCATCTGCCCGCCTTGCGGCAATTTCGCCAGCAACGGCTGCGCCAGCAAGGCATACAGTTTTGACGACCACGGCATCAGGCAGAGGAACGCCACCGCCAGGACGATGGCCGAATTCAACAACCGCGAACGCAACTCGAGCAGGTGAGCGATGAAAGAAGATTCACTCGAACTCATTTGGATGTACCTTTGAATGGTGCGAGCTCAGCGCTTGGCTCGTCAGCTGGATATATCGTAACGAAAGCATGCATCGTCGGCATGCACTGTGCTGCGTTGCTTCAGTCCTTCGGCGTTTTGTCTTTCGCTTCGCCCTCGATGGTCTTGAGGTCTTGCTGCTTTTGCTTCTCGTCGTCGCCTTTCATGCCCTCCTTGAACCCCTTCACGGCGCTGCCCAGGTCTTCGCCGATGTTACGCAGCTTCTTGGTGCCAAAAATCAGCATCACGATCAACAACACGATCAGCCAATGCCAGATACTGAACGAACCCATAATATGCTCCTTAGTCGATTAACTACGTTTGACCATCGGCGGGATATTGCCGCCGCCGATGACATGAATGTGCAAATGGAAAACTTCCTGGCCACCGCCCTTGCCGCTATTGATGACAGTGCGGAAGCCGTTCTCCAGCCCCTGCTCTTTCGCCAGCTTGGCGGCCAGCAACAGCATCTTGCCGAGCAGGGCGGCATGCGCCTCCCCCGCATCCATCAATGACAGCAGGTGCTGTTTCGGCACCAGCATGAAGTGCACCGGCGCGACCGGGTTGATATCGTGGAAGGCGAACACCTCATCGTCTTCATATACCTTGCGGCTAGGAATCTCGCCGCGCGTGATTTTGCAGAAAATGCAGCTGTCACTCATTTCCGTTTCGCCTTCTCTTCGAT